>Ga0182027_10014924_pt1 | contig 10722 bp, 8 predicted proteins | sample 712E1DmetaG_FD_121300 | JGI IMG/M metagenome (GOLD analysis project Ga0182027, IMG submission 121300) | Permafrost microbial communities from Stordalen Mire, Sweden - 712E1D metaG (Illumina Assembly) | ecosystem: Environmental > Terrestrial > Soil > Wetlands > Permafrost | place: Sweden...
ACCTGGCCCGTCTGGACCAGGAGATGGTTGAGCTGGAACAGCGCCCCAAGGATGCCGGGTTGCTGGCGAGCATTTTCCGCACCATTCACACCATCAAAGGCACGTGCGGCTTTCTGGGCTTCGGCAAGCTGGAGGCTATCGCTCATTTAGGTGAAAGCCTGCTCAGCCGGCTGCGGGATGGCGACCTGGATCTGACGCCGGACCTGGTCACCCTGGTGCTCCAGGTCGTGGATGCCACCAAGCGGATCCTGTTGTTCATTGAGGCTACGGGCGCGGAGGGCGATGAAAACCACGATGAACTAGTCCAACGTCTGCAAGCCGCATGTGGAACGAAGGCCCCCGCACAGGCTGCGCCGCCGGCAATGCCGCCTGCCGGGACAGCGCCAACCGCGCCGACGGCTGCCGCGGAGCAAGTTGGATCCGGCCCGGATATTACGGAGCCGGCGCGGGAGACCGAAAACGCCGGGGCGCCGGCCGAGACCGAGAGCACGATCTCTCAAAAGGGCTCGACGGTGGCCGATTCGACCATTCGCGTGGATGTCGGCCTGTTGGACAAATTGATGAACCTCGTGGGCGAGTTGGTTCTGACGCGGAATCAGATCCTACAATTCAATGCCCGCCAGGAAGACACCACGCTGAACACTACGTCACAGCGTTTGAACCTGATCACCACCGAACTGCAGGAGGGCGTCATGAAAACTCGCATGCAGCCCATCGGCGTGGTTTGGAACAAGCTTCCGCGGTTGGTCCGAGACCTGGCCACTGCGTCTGGAAGGCAGATTCAGTTGGAGATGGACGGGGCTGACACGGAGTTGGACAAGACCATTATCGAGGCCATCAAGGACCCTCTCACGCACGTCGTGCGCAATTGTTGCGACCACGGAATCGAAAAGCCGGAGGTTCGCCTGCAAAAAGGAAAACCAGCCAGCGGCAAATTGTCGCTGAGAGCCTTTCACGAAGGCGGTCAGGTCAATATCGAAATCAGCGACGACGGCGCCGGCGTGGATCTGCAGCGCGTGAAGCGAACGGCCATCGAGAAGGGACTGGTGCGGTCCGACCAACTCGAGCGGATGACCGAACGGGAAGTCCTCGGCCTGATCTTCCTCCCTGGCTTTTCGACAGCGCGGGAAGTCACCAGCGTCAGCGGGCGAGGCGTAGGCATGGACGTGGTCAAAACCAACATCGAAAAGATCGGCGGAGCGGCCGACTTGGTCAGCCGGCCCGGCGAAGGCACCACGGTCAAACTCAAGATCCCTCTGACTCTCGCCATCATCCCGGGGCTGGTAGTGAAGAGTGGCGGCGAACGGTTTGTGATTCCGCAGGTGAGCCTGCTGGAACTCATCCGCCTGGAAGAGAACTCCGACAAGAGTCCCATCGAGTGGATTCACGGCACGCCGGTTTACCGGCACCGCGACCGCCTGCTTCCCATTACCTATCTGAGTCAGGTGCTGGCACACCCGGCGACTCAGAATTCCGATGCCGTCAATATCATCGTCCTGCAGGCGGGGGACCGGCAGTTCGGATTGGTGGTAGACGGCATCCAGGACACCCAGGAAATTGTCGTCAAGCCGCTCGGCAAGCAGCTTAAGGGTCTGAGTTGCTATGCCGGCGCCACCATCATGGGTGACGGGCGCGTGGCGCTCATTCTGGACGTCCTTGGGATCGGCCAGCTATCCGGCGTGGTGCAGGAGTCGCACGAGCAGACGAAAGTCGATACCCAGCAGGGGGACCGCTCCGACAGGGACCGCCAGACTTTCCTGCTGTTCCGGGCTGGCCCGTTTGAAAGATTGGCTGTCCCCTTGGCCCTAGTCGCGCGGCTGGAGGAGTTTGCAAAATCCAAGATCGAACATGCAGGTGGACGGCGAGTGGTGCAGTACCGCGGAAAGATCCTGTCGCTGGTTTCCCTGACGTCGATCCTCGAAGGGGTTGCGGACGAGGCCGCTGAATTCCCAGACCCGGTCCAAGTCGTCGTCTTTGGCGACGGCGAGCGCAGCATCGGAGTCCTGGTGGACCAGATTCTGGACATCGTCCAGGAGAGCGTCGCCATCCGTCAACCCTCTCAGCGTAAGGGGATGCTTGGCTCAGCCGTGATCGGCGGAAAAGTGACCGACATTCTGGACCTGCAGGCGATTATCGAGGCGGCTGATGACCAATGGTTCGGCAAGCCGGAGATCCAGGCTGCGGAGAAGGCAACCGTGATGTTGGCGGAGCCTTCCTCTTTCACGCGCGGTCTGGTGCGCAGTTCGCTGGAAATGGCGGGCTATCGCGTGATAGAGGCTGCCGATACCAAGCAAGCGCTGCATGAACTGGAACGAAGGGCGGTCGACGTAGTCGCGGCATCGGTTGACCTGCCGGCGGCGGGTGGATTTGACTTTCTCGAACAGATGCGGAAAGTCCCGACCCTGGTGGGCATCCCGGCTCTGGCGCTGGCCAATCGTGGCGATGAGAAGCCGCCGCGCGGGAAATACCCGGTGGAGTTTGAGGACTTCCAGGTGAAATCCGACCGCGGTGCCGTGCTGCGGTCGCTGGCCAGGTTGTCCGCCGAAGCCGGCGAAGGTGACAGGGAGCCGGCGCTGGCCGGACAAAAGGAGTGAAGCCAATGACCACCCAGCAAGATCTGGCGGCGCAGGCCAGCCGGCAGTACGCGACGTTCTTCGTGGACGGCTTGTTCTTCGGCATCGATGTTCTCGAGGTCCAAGAGGTGCTCCGGTATCAGGAGATGACTCCAGTCCCGTTGGCGCCCGAGGTGATTGAGGGCCTGATCAACCTGCGCGGGCAGATCGTGACTGCCATCGATATGCGGCGCCGTCTGAAACTGAGACCGAGAACCGACGGCCGGACACCCATGAACACGGTAGTGCGTACCGAAGAAGGAGCGGTGAGCCTGCTGGTTGACGAAATCGGCGATGTCATCGCAGTAGACGCGGACACCTTTGAGCGCGCCCCGGACAACGTCACCCCGGAGGCGAGGGAATTGCTGCAGGGCGTGTACAAGCTAAAAGACCGCCTATTGTTGATTCTCGACACGAAAAAGACCATTGGATTTGCCGGCGGGGCACACCAGTCCTAGCGGTATGGAAACCGGCCGCGAGGCCACTGAAACAGACACCAGCGCCGCGAATGCGGCTCATTAGAGGAGATTTGAGTATGGTAAGGAAGACCAGCAACGGTAAGCAGGCGCCCAGCGGCCACAACGGCGTGCGCGGGGTTGGCGTTCTGGAGATGCCAGAAGAAACGCCAGCGGGGCTTTCTCAAAAAGAGGTCGCCTCGTTCTTTGATCTTGTGCCAAGTCCGGTATTTGTCATGGATCTGGCGCACACAGTCCTGTATCTCAACGATGAGGCGACTCGGTTCTTCGTCCGCACCCGGGAAGAATCCATCGGGAAGAAGTACTGGGACCTGTTTGACTGCCCGGGTTGCCGCGAAGGAACCTGCGCTGCGGCCAAAGCCGTACGAACTGGCGCGGTCTGTTCCGGCGAGACGGTCGGCACTTTGCGCGGGAAGAAAGTGCCCGTGCGAGTGCTCGCCGCGCCGCGCTACGGCCGCGATCATCAGATCATCGGTTGCGTTCAACTGATCGTCGACAGCAGTGTACAGGCGATGGTGGCAGAATACCTGCACGCAATCGCCAACGGAGAGATCCCCCCCAAGATCACGGACGAATTCCATGGCACTTACGAAAACCTCAAGACCAGCATGAACATGCTGGTTGACACTGTGGCGATGCGCGACAAGGACATCCAGGACTTGTCGGAAGCCATTACGGCGGGCAACCTGAGCTTCCGACCCGATGCCGGCAGATACACCGGATCCAACGGCAAGACGATCGCCGGCTTGAACCGCATGCTGGACGCGCTGGTTAATCCGCTCAATGTGGCCGCCCGGTACGTGGACCAGATTTCCAAGGGCGAAATCCCGCAGAAGATCGCGGAATCGTATGCCGGCGACTTCAACACCATCAAGAACAACCTGAATGCCTGCATCGACGGCTTGGAAGCACTCCAGGAAGCCAACGCGGTGCTGAAGCGGATGGCGGTCAACGACTACAGCCAAAAGATCGAAGGCAGCGCGCCGGGAGTCTTCGGAGAGGTGGCGCAGGCCGTGAACACGGTCCACGCGACAATCACGCACGTCGCCAACAGCATCAACCAAGTCTCCAGAGGCGATCTGAGCGAGTTGCCGGACTACAAGAAGATCGGCCGCCGTTCGGAGCACGACATCGTGGTGCCTTCCCTGATCGCCTTGATGGAGAACCTGAACGCTCTGGTGGTGGATGCGACGATGCTGGCCAAAGCAGCCGTCGAGGGCGATCTGACTACGCGCGCGGACGCCAGCAAACATCAAGGCGACTATCGCAAGGTCATCGAGGGTGTGAACGCCACTCTGGATACGACGTTGGCGCCGATACGGGAATCGGCCGCGGCCATCGAGAAGATCGCTGGGCAGGACCTCACGGCTCGTGTGGAGGGGAATTATCGCGGCGGCCATGCCGCCATCAAGGACAACATCAATCGCATGGCTGCCGATCTGCGCAGCAGCATGCAACAGATCACGCAGAGCGCTTCGGTGCTGGCCTCCGCCTCCGAGGAACTCACGGCTACCGGCCAGCAAATGGCCGGCAATGCCGAAGAAACGGCGATGCAAGCCAACGTGGTGTCGGCCGCGGCCGAGGAAGTGTCGAAGAACGTGTCGGTAGTGGCGACAGGTGCGGAGCAGATGCAGACCTCCATCCGGGAGATCGCCAAGAGCGCCAACGAGGCGGCCAAGATTGCCAAGAACGCCGTCCGGGCAGCGGACGCAACTAACCACACGATCGGCAAACTGGGCGAGTCCAGCCTGGAAATCGGAAAGGTGATCAAGGTCATCACCTCCATCGCCCAGCAGACCAACCTTCTGGCGCTGAACGCAACCATCGAAGCCGCCCGCGCCGGAGAGGCCGGCAAAGGATTCGCGGTGGTAGCCAACGAGGTGAAGGAACTGGCCAAAGAGACCGCCAAAGCCACCGAAGACATCGGGCAAAAGATCGAGGCGATCCAATCCGATACCAAGGGTGCCGTGCAGGCTATCGCCGAGATCGGCGCGGTCATCAACCAGGTCAACGACATTTCCAACACCATCGCATCGGCGGTGGAGGAACAGACGGTGACCACCAATGAAATCGGGCGCAACGTGGCCGAGGCGGCGCGCGGAACCAGCGACATCGCCAAGAACATCAGCGGTGTGGCGCAAGCGGCGCAGAACACCACGCAGGGGGCCAGCGATTCTCAGAAGGCCTCGTCCTCGCTGGCCGCCATGGCGTCGCAACTGCAAGCGATTGTTGGGAGGTTCAAGCTGTAGGGCGGGTCGCGCACAGACGGGCCCACGGCCAGCGAAAGCGCGAACATAACATGCCAGCGCACACTACACGAATCCAGGCTGCTCTACAGAGCGTGCTGTTATGTGTCGCTGGCGCCACCGTCCTGACGCTTCGCTGCGCGCTGGCTCAAGGGCAGATTGTCTTGAAGAACGAGGATGTGACCTTCAAATTCGGGGTCCAGGGCCAACTGTGGGGCGACTGGACCCAGGATTCGAGCGGCAACCAGGCGTACCAGCAGAATTTCTACCTGAGGCGCGCACGACTGATTTTCGGCGGCGACATTGGGGAGAACATCGGCTTCTTTTTCGAAACCGACGACCCCAAGCTGGGTATCGTGCCCAAAAACCTGGCTTCCGGGTTCGTCATTCAGGACGCGATGATGGAGTGGAGGCCCAGCAAGGTATTTCAAGTAGTCGGCGGCCTGATGATTGTTCCGTTCTCGCGTAACGGGCTGCAGTCCACCTTGAGCTACATGACGCTGGACCTTAGCCCGATTTCCACAGTGACCAATTCCGTCACCCAGAGCTCCGCCTTGCGCGACGTGGGCTTTGAAGCGAAGGGCTTCTTCTTCGACGACCATCTGCTCTACCGGATCGGAGAATTCGGCGGCCAACGCGATGCCAGCGGACACAACTCCTTACGTACGACGGGCTACCTGCAATACGATTTCTTCGCCCGGGAAAAGACCTACCTGTTTAGTGGCACCACGCTGGGGAAGCAGAAGCTCTTAGCGGTAGACGGCGGATTCGACACGCAGGGAACCTACCGCGGGCTCTCGGCCAATGTGGCGGCGGCTATCCCCGTTTATCAGGGGGATGAAGTGGCCGCGCAGTTCCAATACATCCACTACAATGGTGGGACCAAGTTCACCACCATCGCGGACCAGAACGACTTTCTCCTGGAAGGGGCCTACTATTCTCACCGGGCCAAGATCCAGCCGTTCGTCAAATACGACGCGCAGAACTTCGTCAACTCGGCGGACATTGTGAAGGACATCCACAGGGCTGGTTTCGGCGCCAACTACTACATCCGCGGCCAGAACCTGAAGTGGACCCTCCAATATCTGCGGGCCATGCCACAGAACGGGTCTCCGCTGAAAGCCACCAACGAAGTGACTATGCAGCTTCAACTGTCTTACTACTGACCTTGAACCACGGGCGGGACACCGACATGAACAAGAGAGCCGTAATGCGAAGAAATTCGAATGATAACCTGCCGGCCCCCGGTGGGGGACGCACGGGCGGACCTTAGCCATGTCCAAAGCTATGGTGGTCGATGACTCCCGGGCGGTTCGCATGATCCTGTCTCGCATCCTTCGCGGAGTCGGATATGAAGTTTGCGAAGCGGTGGACGGGCGGGAAGCCCTTACCAAGCTGGCCGGAGGAGAAGTCGTTACGCTGATTCTGGTCGACTGGAACATGCCGAACCTGGACGGACTTGGATTTGTGCGCTGCCTGCGTTCGGATCCGAGTCAGGCCGCGGTCAAAGTCATGATGGTCACCACCGAGACGGAGATGGATCGGATGGTGACGGCGTTGGACGCGGGCGCGAATGAGTACGTGATGAAGCCCTTCACCCCCGAGGTAATCTCGGACAAGCTCCGGCTGTTGGGGGCGCTCTAGCAAGCACCATGTCCCGACTCATCTACAAAAAGACGATTGCGCCCGGCAATCGAATCCGCGTCCTCATTGTGGACGACTCGGTGGTCATTCGGCGGCTGGTGGCGCAGGCGCTGTCGGAGGATCCGGATCTGGAAGTCGTCGGGGCGGTATCGAACGGCGCACTGGCCCTCGCCAGAATTGCGCAAACCAACCCCGACGTCGTAACCCTCGACGTCGAGATGCCCGAGATGGATGGGCTCGAAATGCTCCGGCAACTGCGCCGGGGGAACGTTCGGCCTCGCGTTGTCATGTGCAGCACTCTGACGGAGCGGGGTGCTCTCGCGACGCTGGACGCTCTGGCGCTGGGCGCCGACGACTACGTCACCAAGACCGCCAACGGCGGATCGCTGGAGCTTTCGTTGAACAGCCTGCGGGAGGAGCTCATCCCCAAAATCAAGCAGTTCTTTGTGCTGTCCCAGCAATCTCCCGCGACGCCAACAGGCCATCCGGCCGCGACCGGTTCGCCCAGGCAGGCCTTCCAACGCTCAGCGGGAAGCCGGTCGAAAGTGCTTGCCATCGGTGTTTCGACGGGAGGACCGACGGCTCTGGGCGCGATCATTCCGCAGGTGCCGCCGGATTTCCCGATTCCCATACTGATTGTGCAGCACATGCCTCCGCTATTCACCAGGCTGCTGGCGGAACGGCTGCAGGCGTCCACGTCTTTGAAGGTGGAGGAAGCCGCGGAGGGAAGCTCAGTGACCGCCGGGAAGGTTCTGGTTGCCAGGGGGGATTTCCACATGCGGCTGCGCAACACCGGCAAGGATCTGGTGATCGGCCTGGACCAATCGCCCCCGGAGAACTCCTGCCGGCCCGCGGTGGATGTGTTGTTCCGGTCGGTCGCTGAAACCTTCGGATCCGCGGCGATCGGTGTCATTCTCACGGGCATGGGGCAGGATGGCCTGCGCGGAACTCAGGTCCTGAAGGCCGTCGGGGGGTTCGTGATCGCGCAGGATGAAGCTTCCAGTGTCGTATGGGGCATGCCTGGCGCGGTGGTGGCCGCCGGCCTGGCGGATTCCGTAGTCCCTCTGGAGAACGTTGTATCCGAAGTACTGAAGCGGATCTAACATGGTCGATTCCCAAATGGCGAGCTTCCGGACGCCGGGCCGGACAACGCTACCTTCCGCGGAGATCAGTCCGCAGAGCTATTGTTTCCTTCAGAACTTCGTCAGCCGCGAGTCTGGTATCGTGCTGGACAACGACAAACGGTACCTTGTGGAAGCCCGCCTGATGCCTATCGCGCTGAAACTGCGCCTCTATTCGCTGAACGATCTCTGTAGCCTGCTGCAGATGAACGCGGACGCGTCGGTGCGGCAGCAGGTGGTCGAAGCAATGACGACCAATGAGACTTTCTTCTTCCGGGAAGCGGCGCAATACGAAGCATTGAGGTCGACGGTGCTGCCGGAACTGACGCAGCAGCGTCAGGTCGCGCGCAGAATCAGCGCTTGGTCGGCGGCGGCATCCACCGGTCAGGAAGCCTACAGCCTCGCCATGCTACTGCTGGAGATGGGGCTTGGCAACTGGGACATTTCGATTGTGGGAACCGATCTATCGGCCGCAGTGCTGCAACGGGCCCAAGCGGGACGGTATTTGCAGATTGAAGTGAACCGGGGTCTGCCGGCTCCGCTCCTGGTGAAGTATTTCAAGCGTGAGGGCCTGGAGTGGCAGTTGAAGGACGAGATCCGGCGCATGGTGCGCTTCGAGCAGGAGGATCTGCGCAGGGCCGCCGTTGCCAGAGGGCCTTTTGACCTGGTGTTTTGCCGCAATGTTCTGATCTATTTCGACTTGGAAACCAAGCGCGGCATTCTCGCCCGAATCCTCCAGTGTCTGGTGCCGGGGGGCCATTTGTTGTTGGGCGGGAGTGAAACTACTCTCAATCTCGATGATCGATTTGTTCGCCGCGCGGTCGGAAGCGCAATGCTGTACCAGGCGCCAGAAAAGGTAACGTATGGGCTGTGATACCGCTGTACTCGCCTATCGGGCGAACATAGTGCCAGTCGTCGACATGGTCTTCTCGACCATGCTGGGTCTCAAAGCCGAGTTGTACCCAATGCCCTGGTCCCGTCCACCGGATATGGTCACCGCCACCGTCTACTTTGCCGGCGCATGGCAGGGAGCCGTTCTGCTGGAATGCACGCGCGGCCAGGCGCGCACGTTTGCCCGTTTGCTCATGTCGATTCAACCTTCGATTATGACCGACGAGGATGTGCGGGACACACTCGGCGAACTGGCGAACATGCTGGCGGGCAATCTCAAGTCGGTATTGCCCAGCGGCGTCGTCTTGTCGATGCCCTCTGTGATTGAGGGCTCCGACTACTCGCTCCAGATCTGTGGAAAGCGGTCGATCGAGCGCGTGTTGTTCTGGAGCATCGAGGATATCTTCGGAGTCACCCTGGTCGACATGTCCGACACACCCGGCCGGGAGCGGTCTTGACTCATTAGTGAGGAAGAAATGCAACTCGCAGGGCCGAAGAATGGCGGTTTGGTCGAGGCTGAATGGAACCTGGAGGTCCAAAATGGAAACTTCGGATTTTGGTTCTAAAATCTTGAACTCCAGCCGATGTGATCCTTGCGCCCCCCAAATGCGGGGGTAGCCGATTCACTACCAGAAATTCACTTACAGAAAAGGAGAAACAATGGGAACAAGAGTTGTCGATGCGAAAGGGCTGAAATGCCCGCTTCCGGCCCTCAAGATGTTGTCGGAGAGCCGGACTATGGCGAAGGGTGACATCTTGGAGGTCGTGGCGGACTGCACCACCTTCGAAGAGGATGTCCGGAAGTGGTGCGATCAAACCAAGAGGGTGTTGTTGTCTGTCAGGGTCGAAGGTCCGGTGAAACGCTGCAGTGTGCGTATCTGACCTGGGGGGCAGGGAACGGATGTTCATCTCATGACACCTAAACCGAAGTTGAGCATGTACTGGTCTGCCTCCTGCGGGGGGTGCGAGATCGCGCTGGCTAATCTGCACGAAAAACTCCTCGACGTCGATCGAGCCTTCGATTTTGTTTTCTGCCCCTGCCTGCTTGATACCAAAAAGGACTATGTAGAGTCGCTGCCGGACCGCGGCATTGCCATCACGTTTTTCAACGGCGCGGTGCGCACGTCGGAAAACCAGGAAATGGCGCGGTTGCTGCGTTCCAAATCTGAGGTGTTGGTCGCCTTCGGCGCCTGTTCCGGGCAGGGCGGCATTCCGGCACTGAGCAACCTGCACGGGCGCGAGCAGCACATGCGGACCAACTACCTCGACAGTCCGTCCCTCGACAACCCGTCCGGCATCCGGCCTGCCGTTCGAACGGTGGTGCCGGAAGGCGAGTTGGAACTTCCGGAGTTTTTTGAGACCGTGCTGACACTCGAACACGTGGTGCCAGTGGACTACTTTATTCCCGGCTGCCCTCCCGAATCGCACCAGATCTGGGCAGTCATCGAGGCCGTAATCTCGGGAAAACCCCTGCCCCCGAAGGGAAGCACGCTGGGAGGAGGCCGTTCGACGGTGTGCGAGGAATGTCAGCGGACCAAGGAGAACAAGAAGATCCCGCGATTCCACCGGACTTACGAGATCGTGCCGGATACCGCACGATGCCTGCTGGAACAGGGCATTGTCTGCATGGGAATCGCGACCATGGAGGGCTGCGGCGCTCTCTGCCCCAAGGTGAATATGCCGTGCACGGGATGTTACGGGCCGCCCGAGGGAGTGTTGGATCAGGGTTCTA
>Ga0182027_10014925_pt1 | contig 10721 bp, 10 predicted proteins | sample 712E1DmetaG_FD_121300 | JGI IMG/M metagenome (GOLD analysis project Ga0182027, IMG submission 121300) | Permafrost microbial communities from Stordalen Mire, Sweden - 712E1D metaG (Illumina Assembly) | ecosystem: Environmental > Terrestrial > Soil > Wetlands > Permafrost | place: Sweden...
CGAGGCCCGCGCCGTGGAGACGGAGATCAAGTTTGCCGGTTACCTGGAACAGCAAACAAAATCGATTGCAAAGCTGAAGGCCGCCGAAGCCCTGGCAATTCCGGAGTGGCTCGACTACAGCGCGATCAGCGGGCTCTCGCGGGAGATGCGCGAGAAGCTGGAGCGGGTGCGCCCCGCGACCATAGGCCAAGCCAGCCGCATGCCCGGCGTGACGCCGGCCGCGCTCAGCCTTGTGCATGTGTCGATCCGGCTGCAGGGGGCCAGGCGGCTGGCCAGTTAGCGGTGTGCGATCTGTCGCGCATCGCGCCGGCCCTCCTGTGTTCGGGGCATGAAGATTGAGCAAAATAGCTCACACAATTCTTGAATTGCGGTGTCTGATAACAGGCAGAGTTGCGCCCGTTGTGGTTCCCGATCTGCCATACGGGTACAATGACAAGAATGAGGGTGGGCGTATTGCCGCTCTCCAAGGAACTTCCCCCCTATGGCTTCAGTAACTCACGTTTCTTCCCCTGGAAACGAAACCATTCGTCCAACCGTAGCGATTCCGGCCGTTCCCGGATTTCCCGCCTCCGCCACGATCCCCGCGCGGGAGGCGATTCGCATGGGCCGCGCCGCGGCGGCAGGCTTGGGAATCAACTGGCTGACCATGACGGTGATGGTCCTCTTTCATCTGGGAGCACTGGCCGCGCTGTTCTTCTTCAGTTGGCAACGGCTGGCGGTCATGGTGGTGATGTACATCGTGGCCATCAACGTCGGCATCGGCATGTGCTACCACCGCTTGCTCACGCATCGCGGCTACCAGGTTCCCAGGTGGCTGGAATACGCGATGACCGTCTGCGGCACGCTGGCGCTGGAGGGCGGACCGATCTTCTGGGTAGCAACCCACCGCGTGCATCACCAGCTCAGCGATCGGGAAGGCGATCCTCATACCCCTCGTGAAGGCGGATGGTGGGCTCACGCAGGCTGGCTCCTCTGGGGCAACTCGCTTCACTCCGAGACCGAGGTACTGGTCCGCTATGCCCCCGATCTGGGCCGCGACCGCTTCCACGTCTGGCTGAGCAAGTACCACTGGATTCCCCTCACCGCGAGCGGCCCGCTGCTGTTTGGCCTGGGCTGGCTCACGGGTGGGCCGGTGAATGCCATTGGCTGGGTACTGTGGGGAGTTTTTATGCGCGTAACCCTCGGGCTGCACGCCACCTGGCTGGTGAACTCGGCTACGCACCTGTGGGGTAGACGCCGCTTCGAGACCCGCGACGGCTCCCGCAACAACTGGTGGGTCGCTCTGGTCAGCGGCGGCGAGGGCTGGCACAACAACCACCACGCGCATCCCGTCTCCGCGCGGCACGGCCTGGCGTGGTATGAGATCGACCCCAACTACTGGGGCATCTGGCTGCTCTCCAAACTTGGCCTGGCAAGCAACGTCAAGCTGGCTAAGTTCGACCGCGCGAACCCCAAGCCCGCCGGGATATAACGCGGTTCTCTGGCCCTCACGCGGAATCGGGAACTAGAGCATTTTAGCTTTTTCTATAAACTTCCGTGCCCCATCCATTCCGCGTTTTACTGCGGAATGGGTGGGATACCGACAAAATTCCGGTCTACACTATCTCCGAAAATGCTCTACTTGCGGAGCTTGGCGCGCACCCACAACATGCCAAACAGCGGCAGTGCGACAACCAGCACCAGCAACCCAGCCGGAAAGCCGGCATAGAGATAGCTGTCCGCATAGTTCACTGCGTGGTGGCCGATCAGGTTCCATGCCAGCAGCGAAAAGATCGCGATGCAGGTGGTTGCGAAAAAGGTGAAGAAGGCCGCCGCAAAGGCCAGCAGTAGGCTGGTGAAGAACCCAAAGCCCTTGAGCGGGAAGCCCAGGACCGTTCCGCCGCCGGGCCTTTGTGTCTTTGCGGATTCCGTCATCGTGATGGCCTCTGTCGTCGATAGCATGACCAGGCTAATATACTCCGAAAGCACAACCCTTCAGTCGATGCGACCATCAGGGCCGGGGTCCCCAACGACAGGTCTTCGTCGTTGGGGTGAAGAAAGCGGCGACCCTGCACGAAATCGGATAGGGCGCAATGTACCTGGTCATGCCTTAGAATACAGTTGCCATGTCCAGCAGCATACAAGTCGAGCTTTGGCACGCGGAAAAGGTCGCCACGCTGGTGACCGTGGCCGAGGCCCCCAACGGAATTCACTACACGGCCTGGGGTGAGACCCGCGTCTCCGAGCCCGATCTGGACCGGCTGGTTGGCGCCGTGCCGGCCACGCTCTCTCCCGCGCTCGGCAATCGCGCCTATTACTTCGTTCCGCTGGCCATCGCCGACACCGGCGAAACCATGATCGCACCGGCGTACACCGTCGACCTGGGCGACCGCGCCATTTGCCACCGCAACGCAACCTTTGGGACGACCGAGGCGGTCTTCCTCTCCACGCGGCTGGTCGAAGACCGATTCGGCCTGGCCTTTGAGTTCTTCATCAACGTGGCCCACAACTTTGTGGAGGCAGCAGGCGTTCCGGAGAGCTTTTCCTCGCTGGCCTGGTCGCAGGCCGAGGCGCAGGTCCGAGGCGAAACCAGCCAGGACGCCTGGGAGACCCGCCGCCGCGCCCAGGACATTCTCGCCGGCCAGAAGAGCATCGACGAGCGCGCCCGCGGCACGTATTACGAATCCGCCTTCTCCGATTCGCTGGCCGTGTACATGCTCTCGCTGGCCGTGGACTTCGACTACCACGACCTGCGCGAGCGCGAGTACCCGCTGCTGGCCGCCCCGGCCCTCGCCGAGCGGCTGCGCCATGTCGCGAGCCTGTTCCCGGCAAATCCTGGGTATGAGTTTCAGATCCTCTACCGGCGCAAAGGGTAACAACAACGAGGGATAATTTCCGAATAGCCCATCATCCGGATAGTGCAGATTCTAGAAGGATTGACCGACTCGGCGAGGTATCATAGGCGCGTGAGGTTGGCATATGTCATTAAGCGGGGAATTAGCCCAAAAATCTGTCCAAGCAGCAATCTCAGCGATTGAAATCTACAACAAGCCAAATTTCTCATACCGGGAGGAAGCCTTTGCACTCCTGATGACGAACGCGTGGGAGCTATTGCTGAAAGCCAAATGGGCCTTCGATCACCAGGAAGCCCCCGATTGCCTCTATATCCTCACTGACGACAAAAAGGGTGGCATGACACCGAAGCTCAACAGATGCGGAAATCCGCTATCGATGGGTCTCACACACTTAGCCGGAAAGCTCAAAGATGATACCAACTCCGGTCTTGAGCGCGCATGCCACGATAACATTCTCGCGCTCATCGAGATTAGGGATAATGCAGCTCATTTTCTGAACAAGGACCTGTATTTAGGCAGACGGGTCTTAGAGATAGGTACAGCTTCGCTCAGGAACTACCTCTACCTTGCTACAGAATGGTTTCAATTGGATCTATCGGCGTATAACTTCTTCCTGATGCCACTGTCGTTTTATCATGGCTTTGAAACCGTAGAACCAGCTACGCGCGCGGCTTATCCAGAACAGGTCAGAAAGCTCCTTGAGTATCTGGACACACTGGAAAGGACAGACGAGGCAGATGACGGTACTCAGCACGTTGCTCTACGGATCGAAACAAAGTTCGTTCGAGGCAAGGATGCTGCAGCATTTGCCTTTCAATGGACGGACAATCCGAAAGCGCCCCTAATTGCTGTGCGCGAAGAAGATTTTCTAAAAAATTATCCGTTGACTTACCGCAAGCTGACGGACGCTATCAAACGACGTTACTCAGACTTCGTAGAAAACAATAATTATCACAAGATTCGTAGGGAGTATGAGAAAGACAAGAAGTATTGCTTACAGCGACTGTTAGACCCCAATAATCCCCGCAGCGCACGCCAGCGCTTCTTCAACGCGAATATCCTTCAAGAATTTGACAAGCATTACACACTCAGGACCAAACCCGCTACGGCGATTGGAGACGCACACCCCGTAGATACTATCGCTGTAGCCGTTTAATTTCTGAATAGAACCCGATCTGCTATTCGAACAGCGTCACAACCCTTGCCAGCACCTCATCCAGGATTTCCGGCGGAAGCGTATCCACCTTTCTGCCTCCTCGCGCCTCAATATCGTCCCGCCTTATAGAAGCTCACGGCCAACGCGCGGAGCGTCGATCCATTCGCGATCTTCATTCGAGTACACAACGCGCCCTTCGCTGATGGTCCAGCGGACCTTGCCTTGCATCGTCCAGCCGTCGAAGGGAGTGTTGCGGGATTTGGATTTGGTTTCGCGGGCGTTATAGGTCCACTCCGCCTTGGGGTCGAAGACGACGACATCGGCGAAGCTGCCCACGGCGAGCGTGCCGCGGCCTTTCAGGTTCAGCAGCGCGGCCGGCTGGGCGCTCAGCAGGCTTAGAACGCGGCCCAGCGGCATCTTCCACTCCTTGTGCAGCCAGCGCAGCGAGAGGCCGAGCGCCGTTTCCAGGCCGGTAGTGCCGTTGGGCGCGTTCTCGAACTCGACTTCCTTCTCATGCACGGCGTGGGGCGCGTGGTCGGTAGCGATGGCGTCCACAACCCCATCCAGAATCCCTTCGATCATGGCGTCGCGATCCGATGCAGCCCGCAGCGGAGGGTTCATCTTGGCGTTGGTGTTATAGAAGCCCAGATGCTCCTCGGTGAGCAGGAAGTGGTGCGGGGCCACCTCGCAGGTGACGCGCAGGCCATTGCGGCGGGCCTGGCGAACGGCGGCCAGTGCCGCGGTAGTAGATGTATGGGCAACATGCAGATGCACATGCGTGTCGCGCAACTCGGTGACCAGGCGAATGTCGCGCTCCACCATGCCGGACTCGGCCTCCGGCGGCATGGCGCGCAGTCCCAGCTTGAACGACATCAATCCAAGGTTCATGCAGGCGCGCCCCCCGGTGAATTGGGTGAGCCGCGTGTCTTCGGCATGTTGAATCACACACAGTCCAACGCGCGCCGCGGCGGCCAGGGTCTCGCGCATGATGCTGTCTTTGAGGATGGGGCATCCGTCGTCGCTGACGGCTACGGCTCCGGCGGACTTGAGCGCGGCGAAGTCGTTCAGAGCCTCGCCTTTTGAACCGCGCGTGGCGGCGGCAACGGGAAAGACGCGAATAGCCGCGCCGCGCTCCGGCGCCTGCATCCAGCGCGTAATCTCCGGCGAGTCGTTCACCGGGAGGGTGTTGGGCATGGCGGCCACCGCCGTAAAGCCTCCCGCCGCCGCCGCCGCCGTGCCCGAGGCGATGGTCTCCTTGTAGCCCTGACCGGGCTCGCGCAGGTGGACGTGCATGTCGATGAGGCCGGGAGCGACGGTGAGGCCGGCCGCATCGAGTACCTCAGCGCCATTCGCCTGCTTCAGCTTGCCCGGAGCAGCGATCTCGGCGACGCGGCCATCCTTGAGCAGAACGTCTTTGAGGGCGTCGACCCCGGCTGCGGGATCGATCAGGTGGCCGCCGCGAATTACAAGTGCGGTCATGCGCGGCCTCCATCTTCCGATGCGGTCAGCGCCCGCTCCACCACCGCCATGCGGATGGCTACGCCGTTGCGCACCTGTTCTAGGATCGCCGACTGCGGGCCGTCAGCGACGCCCGCGGTAATCTCCATGCCGCGAATGATGGGGCCGGGATGCAGGACCAGCGCGGAGGGAGCGTGCGCGGCCAGCCTCGGGCCGGTGAGCTGATAGCCCGCCTTGTACTCTTCCAGGTCCAGTTGCTGGCCAGCCAGCCGCTCAGCCTGGATGCGCAGCATCATCACCACCTGGGATTGGCGAAGCGCGGCATCGAAGTCCCGTTCGACGGTGATACCCGGTCCGGCATGGGCCGCCAGGTCCGGCAACAGCTCCCTGGGACCGCAGAGCAGCACGCGCGCGCCCAGCCGGGGCAGCAGCAGCATGTTGGAGCGGGCAACGCGGCTGTGCAGAATGTCGCCCACGATGGTTACGGTGACGCCGGCCAGCGTTGCGGCGGTGACGGTCTCCGTACCAGGCCGCAGGTGGGCCAGGATGGTGCGCAAGTCGAGCAGCGCCTGAGTGGGATGTTCGTGCATGCCGTCGCCAGCGTTGAGTACCGGCAGGCGGGTCGCCTCCTCCAGCAGCCAGGCGGCGCCGGAGGAGTTATGGCGCAGAATAATGGCTTCGGCCCCGAGCGCCTTGAGCGTCAGGCCGGTGTCTTTCAGCGACTCGCCTTTTTCAATGCTGGAGGAAAGGCTGGAGACCAGAGTCGTGTCAGCGCCCAACCCTTTGGCGGCCAACTCAAAGCTGGTGCGGGTGCGCGTGGAGGACTCGTAGAAGAGCAGCGCCACGCGCCGCTTGGCCAGGATGCGATCCCGGAGAAGCGGGTCTTCGTTCTCCAGAGCCGTGGCGCGGGCGAGAAGATGGCTCAAGCCGTCCAGGCTCAGGTCATCGCAAGAGAGCAGCGACCCCGGATGATAAGGGAACGGCGAGGCGGGCACTGGCGGCGTGTGAAGCGGGCGGCGGGCGGTTGTTGCGGTCGGATTCATGTGTGACAGCTTCTAGCCTCTAGCTTCTAGCTAAAAGCCTCTAGCTAAAAGCTAGGAGCTAAAGGCTGGAAGCTGCTTTTCTGACTTAATCCACCCGCTCGACCAGCAGTACCTGCTCGTCGTCGTCGACCTCACGGAACTTCACTTCAATGATCTCGCGGCTGCTGGTGGGCACATGCCTGCCGATGTATGAGGCCTCGATGGGCAGCTCGCGATGGCCGCGGTCAATCAATACAGCCAGTTGCACGCGGCGCGGCCGGCCGTGGTCGAAGAGCGCGTCGAGCGCGGCGCGAACGGTGCGGCCCGTGTAGAGCACATCGTCGCAGAGCACAATGTCGCGGCCCTCCACATCGAAGCCGATCGCCCCCGCGGTCACCACCGGACGTATATCCGCGGTGGTGAGATCGTCGCGGTAGAACTGGATGTCGAGCACTCCCGTATCGACGGTGCGTTTTTCGATGCCGGAGATCAGTTTTCCCAGCCGTTCGGCCAGCGGGATGCCGCGGCGCTTGATGCCTATCAGCGCCAGGTCTTCGCTGCCATTGCTCTTTTCAACAATCTCGTGGGCCAGGCGCACCAGCGTGCGCTCGATCTCAGAGGCGGACATCAGCCTGCCCTTGGTGCGCAGGCTGGGTTTGTTTTGGGCTTCGCTCATGGGTACACTCTCGCCGCTTGTCTCTCGCAGGATGATACGAGGGGCTGCCGCCTCTGGGCAAGTTGTGGAGAAGTGGAACTCCAACAGAGGACATTGCGCGGAACAGGGAATAGGGTCTTTCTGCGCGGACGGGGATTTCCATTCTGGTGGCCGGAAAGAGGCTCTAAACCTCCGGCCGGCGCGCGCGGGCCATTATGCGCGCCCCCAAAGCTCCGCCGGCCACGGCAAAAAGGAGCAAGGCCGCAACCAGGAAAAGAATAGCGCCCAGCATGGAGCCGGCTCGCCCTTCCGGCGAAAGCAGCCATGTTTTGGCAAAGAGGATGGTTGGAGCGTCGACTCCCGTGGATGCCCATTGCTGGGCCATCTGCTGGCTTACCAGATTCTGCCAGAAATCGTCGAAAACCTTGCTCTGGTGGAAGAAAAACCGCATGGTAAACAGGGTGATACCGGTGGTTGCGGCGGCCGTCCAGCCGCCCACCACCCCGGTGACCAGTCCGATGCGGGCGCCGGCTCCCACCGTGATCCAGGCCGGACGCTGGCTGCGCACGTAAAGAACCACCGCCCAGGCCGCGGCCACAGCCATCCAGAGCAATCCAAAGATGCCTACCGGGGAGAGCATGGAACACAGCAATCCGGCCGGAATCGCCAGCATCAGGGCCGCGCGCAGGGCTGGCCTCCAATTTATTGTGCTTGCATCCCGCACGGTTTCGTTCTCCCGCTCAGGCTGGGCCTGTCCGGGAGCGCCATCCGCCGTGTATACCAGTTGCGGCAGACCGCAGGCCGGACAGTAGCAGTCCTCGGCCTGGATGGCCTGGTGGCAGCGATCGCAGACAATCTCCATACATTAAGAGCCTATCGTATTTCGCCGGGGGTGGGCAGGGTGCGGCTTTGGATGGTGACTCAAGTACCGGAGACAGGCAGGTCAAGCTTTGCCGCCACAATGGCTTCAGCCGCTTCGACGGCCTCTTTCAGCGTCATGTGGGTCGAATCGAGCAAGACAGCGTCCGTAGCCGGTTTAAGCGGCGAATCGGCGCGGTTACGGTCCCGTTCATCGCGAGCGCGCAGATCGCGAATCACCTCTTCCGGTTGCACGGCGGGCTGGGGGCCGAGTTGGTCGAAGCGTCGCAAGCCCCGCACTTCGGGAGCTGCATCCAGGAAGATCTTGACCTCTGCGTGGGGAAAGACCACGGTGCCGATGTCGCGGCCTTCCATCACCACCCCGCCCGCGGCGCCGAGTTGCTGTTGCAAGCGGACCATCCAGGCGCGAACGGCGGGGAATACGCTTACCTGAGAGGCTGCTTCCGTCACAATTTGATTGCGGATCAGGCCGGTCACGTCCTCGCCGTCGAGCAGGACGCGATTGTCCTCTTCGCCCGGCTCCAGGCGGATGACGGTTTCGGCGGCAAGCCTCTCCAGGCCCGCGCTCTCCTGCAAAGGGAGACCGGCCCGCAGGGCCTTCAGGGCGAAGGCGCGATACATGGCGCCGGATTCCAGGTTAAGCAGGCCAAAATGCAGGGCCAGTTGGCGGGCGATGGTGCTCTTTCCAGCGCCGGCCGGACCGTCAATGGCGACGATGATCTTGCGGGCAGCTTCAATAGAGCGCAAGGCTCTTTCGTCCGCACTCATCCGCGCTTCTTCGTCTTCTGTTTGGGCCGGGCGGCAAAGCCAAATCGCTTGCTGTTTCCCGTTTTTCTGCCGGCCGTCAAAGCTGGTTTGCGGCTACTGCCATGGGCTGGCCGCGCATCCTTACGGGAGGCGCTGCCGCCGCGGGAGTTGCTGGCGCGGACGGTACCGATGGATTTTCCCGTGGTTTTAACGCCGCTTACATGGCCGTTGCGCTGACCCCGCGCCGAAGCGGCAGCTTTCATGTTCCGTGCTCCGGATGCGCCGTTGGATGGGCGAGTAGCGCTATTGTTTGACCGGGCGCCTTTGGACGAACCGGCGCTGCTGCTTGCCCCATTGCGTTTGCCGTGAGTACTCGCCGGAGTGTTGGGCTTCCAGCGCGCGCCCGAGGCTGGCCGCGCTCCCGATGGACGGACCTCATGGCTGCTGCGCCGTGCTGGATGGGCGCCAGACCGGGTACCGGGCCGGCTGCTCGATGACGTTTGCGCCGGCTTGCGGTCGCGGGAGTGAGAAGACGGCCGGCTGAAGCGGGGCCGTGCTGCGGTGGATTTCCCGCTGGAATCGGATTTGTGCGCCGCGAGGCTCCGGGGAACATGGGAGTCGGCAGGCTTGCGCGGTTCCTTCAGGGTTGCAGAGGATGATGAAACGGGATTCGGCGCCTCAGACGCAGGCGCGTCTTCTTCGTGCTCCCGCGAGCGCAGGAAGTACGCATGAGCCGGCATGGAGGAGCTGGCATAGATAGTGGCCGGTTCGGCAAACTCCGGCAGCGTGCCGGCAACGTAGAAGTGTGGCGCGTGGCCCATCGAGATCGTATGTACCTGTCGCGTGGCTACCAGGCCGCGGAGCACTTCGCGCACCTTGCTGCGCGCCGTGAGCGAGGCCAGGAACAACTCGACCTCTTCCATGGTGGCCGCGATCACCGCCTGTAGATAGATGGAGGCAAGCACCGAGATCGCCGTCACCTGCGAGGTGGATGCGCCCTCGGCAATGGCTTTTTGATAGCGCTGGCGAAGCAGTTGCCACTGTGCAGGCTGGCCGGGAGCCGAGACAACCGGGATGATGCGAAGCTGCTGCCAGAGTTCGGTGATGGCGCGCAGAACCGCGCCTTCAGTCACTTCCCTGCCCAGCGCGCGTTTCAACTCGGCTATGGTGGCGTCGCCCGTTTCCAACTGCTTGTAGGCCTGGACGGCCAGTTGCGAAACCTGGCGCGAACCGGTCAGTTGCGGGCTGCGGCGCCAGTCGCGGTCGCCGCGCAGGGCATACACATAAGGCAGAACCCAGCTAGCCACAACAAAGTCCGGCTGCTCACCTGGCAGTCCCAGCAGGTTCAGCCGGACCGCCACGCCGTCTGTCTCCAGGCGCACCAGCAACTCTTCGGCTACAGCGATATGTTTTGGATCGGGTGCCGTGTCCCGCCGTCCGGCTACGGCCTCGACAAAGGAGGGCGCGATGGAAGAGGAATACTGCCGCTTGGGCAGGAAGAGACACAATCCGGTCTCCTCGATCCACGTCCGGGCATCCTCCAGTGTGAGTGTCCCGTGTCCGTTTTGGCGCATCCTTTCGGCGCGCGATGCTTCCAATTGCTCTGCTGTCAAAGAAAAACCTCACTTCCAGGCTGACGTTCAGGCGCCGGGCTATCGCATTTCCAGGGTTGATGTATCCCGAAAGCAATGCTCTCAAGTTGACGCGACCATCAGGGAGCGGCAACCTGGCACGATACTCAACACGATAAAGTAACCCTGGAGATGCCGTGCCCTCACTCCTGAGAGGAGGGCTGCCACCTTCCGAATGTTCTAGATACGATGGAAGGCCCGCTGGATCTCCTTCCAAGAATACAGCAAAGCGATTGGACGTCCATGCGGGCAACTGGTTGGGTGGCTGGTTTTTGCTAATTCCAAGAGTAACCAATCCATTCGAGCCGGGTCAAGAGCCGTGTTGACCTTGATGGCGGA
>Ga0182027_10014926_pt1 | contig 10721 bp, 6 predicted proteins | sample 712E1DmetaG_FD_121300 | JGI IMG/M metagenome (GOLD analysis project Ga0182027, IMG submission 121300) | Permafrost microbial communities from Stordalen Mire, Sweden - 712E1D metaG (Illumina Assembly) | ecosystem: Environmental > Terrestrial > Soil > Wetlands > Permafrost | place: Sweden...
AAAATGGCAGGGCTGGATCAAGGAAATGTCGCCCGAAGCCAACCGCCAGAAGGCCACCGTGCAGGTGAAAGTGAAGGTCGCCAACCCGGATCAGTTCCTGCGGCCCGAGATGAACGCCACCGCGGCGTTCCTCGGAAAGGAACAGTCGGGCACGCCCGGCCGGCCCTCCGTGCACATCCCGTCGGCGACGCTCGCCGATGGGCACGTGTGGGTCGTCGAGCACGGCGTGGCCTCGCCGCGCGAAGTGAAGACCGGCGGCAACACGCCTGCGGGCATCCGCGTGGATGACGGTCTGCAAGGCGGCGAGGAGTTGATCGTCAATCCGCCCAAGGATCTCAAGCCCGGCGCGAAAGTCCAGGTGCGGGGAGCCGGGCAGCCGTGAGCGACGTCGTCGTCTGTGCGCGGGGTCTGACGAAAAGCTTCGTCCGCGACTCCTACGAAGTGCTGGCGCTCGATGGCGCGGACATCGACATTTACCGCGGAGAATTCATCGCTCTGATGGGCCCCTCGGGCTCAGGCAAGTCCACGCTGTTGCACCTCACCGCGGCGATGGACCGGCCCACTTCGGGCAGCATCACCGTGTTGGGACACGATCTGGCGGCGCTCAGCGAACGCCAGGTTGCGCGTTGGCGAAACATTCACATCGGATTTGTTTTTCAGACCTTCAACCTGATTCCGGTGCTGACGGCGCTTGAAAACGTCGAACTGCCCTTGAAGCTCACCCACCTCAAGCGCGGCGAGCGCTTCCAGCACGCCACCACCGCGCTGCGGCTGGTCGGTCTCGGCGACCGCCTGCAGCACTATCCGCGCCAGTTGTCGGGCGGACAGGAGCAGCGTGTCGCCATTGCGCGCGCCCTCGTCACCGACCCCGACCTGGTGCTGTGCGACGAGCCCACCGGCAACCTCGACGCCCGCTCCGCCCAGGACGTGCTCGACCTGCTCGGGCTGTTGAACACGGACTATGGCAAGACCATCGTCATGGTGACCCACGATCCCCACGCGGCCCACCACGCTTCGAAAATCCGGCATCTGGAAAAAGGCAAGCTGCTGCCCGAAGGCCAGGTCCCCGAGGATTGGAAGCTGTAACCTCGCAGCCCACGCCGCGCCGCAAAACGGCACAATGGAGTTTAATCCCGTGAAGCCGCGTCTCGCCATCCTGTACGAACACCCGCGCTGGTTCGAAGGCCTCTTTGCTGAGCTGCGCGCCCGCAGCATCGCCTTCGACGAATGGAAGGCCGAGTCGCTGGCTCTCGACCCCGAGCGCACCGAGTGGCCCGACCTCGTGCTGAACCGCATGAGCCCATCCGCCCACTGGCGCGGGCACGGCTGCGCTCAGTTTGCCGTGTTGGAAATGCTGCGCCTGCTCGCGGCCCGTCGCGTCGAGGTCGTCAACGGCGCGGCGTCCTACGAGGTCGAGATCTCGAAACTGCGCCAGTTGGAAATCTTCGCGCGCTGCGGGCTGCGCTCGCCCCGCGCCCGCGGCGCTAATAGCGCCGCCGTGCTGCTCCAGGCCGCCGCGGATTTGAAATTCCCCGTCATCGTGAAACCCAATTGCGGCGGCGCGGGCAGCGGCATGCTGCGCTGCGAGACGCCGCGCGACCTGGAACAACGCGTCGCGGAAATCGACTTCGGCGCCGACAACGTCGTGCTCGTGCAGGAGTACCACGCGCCGCGCGATGGCTTCATCCAACGCGTGGAGGTGCTGGGCGGCGAGGTCCTCTACGGCCTGCGCATCGAGGCCACGGCGTTCAATCTCTGCCCCGCCGACGCCTGCGCACAGGGCCAGCGGCGCGTCGAACGCTTCGAGCCGCCGGCTCACATCGCCACCTCCGCGCTGGCCGTGGCCCGCGCCGCGCGGCTCGACGTAGGCGGCGTGGAATACCTCGAAGACGCCTCCGCTGAGCCGCTCTTCTACGACATCAACGCGCTCTCCAACTTCGTCACCGCCGCGGAATCGGTCGTTGGCTTCAACCCCACCGCGAGATTTGTCGATTATCTGCAGCGCCGTCTCGACGCGCTGTGCTGGGCGCACGCCTGAGGCTCATTCAACGCGGGCCGCCCGGTCTTCCTAATGCCGGAAATGCCGAACGCCAGTGAACACCATCGCCACGCCCAGTCGGTCCGCCGCGGCGATCACCTCCGCGTCCCGCACCGATCCGCCCGGCTGGATGATCGCCCGGGCGCCGTTCGCCACCGCGGCCTCCAGTCCATCGGGGAACGGGAAAAACGCATCGCTCGCCACGCTGCACCCATCCAGCGGCAGCACCGATTTCTTGGCGCCGATCTCGACCGAGAAGACCCGGCTCATCTGGCCCGCGCCGGAGCTCAGCAACTGCCCCGCCCGCGCGTACACGATGGCGTTCGACTTCACGTGCTTGCACACCTTCCAGCCGAACTCCAGCGCCCGCCACTGCTCCTCCGTGGGCTGCGCCGCCGTCACCACGCGCGCCGTATCCTTGTTGAACGTCTCGCTGTCGGGCGACTGCGCGAGGATGCCGCCGCTGATACTTTTCACCACCAACTCGCCGGCGCTGCGGCCGCCTGCCACCTTCACCAGCCGCAGATTCTTTTTCGCCTTCAGCAGCGCCAGCGCCTGTTCGGAATACGACGGCGCCGCGATGGCCTCGACGAACAGTTTCGCCACTTCCTGCGCCGTCGCTCCGTCCAGTTCGCGATTGAACGCCAGCACGCCGCCGTAGGCCGAAACCGGGTCGGCCTCGTAGGCCTTCCTATAGGCCTCCGTCAGCGAATCCTGCTCGGCGCAGCCGCACGGATTGGTGTGCTTGACGATCGCCGCCGCCGGAGCGCTGAACTCGTCGATCAACTGCCAGGCCGCGTCCAGGTCCACCAGGTTGTTGTAGGAAAGTTCTTTGCCGTGCAACTGCTCGGCGCCGCCGATGCCGGTCGTGCCCGCGGCGTACAGCGCGGCCTTCTGATGCGGATTCTCGCCGTACCGCAGCGCCTGCCGCCGCGGCAGCACGATGCTCAGCGTGGCCGGCAATTCCTCCGGCTGTTCCACTAATCTGTCGCCGACGAACTCCAGCCTCGCCAATCGCGCGGTGATCCCCGCATCGTAGCGCGCCGTCAGGGCTAACGCCTTGCCCGCCAGATCCCACAACGTTTGCTTGGATAAGGAGCCGCCGGACGCCTCCATTTCCGCCAGCAACGGCGCGTAGTCGGCAACCGAAGTCACCACCGCGACGTCCTGAAAATTCTTGGCCGCCGCACGGATCAGCGTCGGCCCGCCGATGTCGATATTCTCGATCAGCTCCTCGACGGTCGCGTCCGCCTTGGCCGCCACCGCGGCAAAGTCGTATAGGTTCACCACGACCATGTCGATGGTCGGGATGTTATGGGCCGAGAGCGCCTCCATGTGTCCGGCGACGTCGCGCCGCGCCAGAATGCCGCCCGCCACGCGCGGGTGAATCGTCTTCACGCGCCCGTCCAGCATCTCCGGGAAGCCGGTCACTTCGCTGACGTCCTGGACGCTCAGCCCGGCGCCGCGCAGCAGCTTCGCCGTCCCGCCCGTGGAAATCAGCTCCGCCCCGAACCCCGCCAGCCCTTGCGCGAACTCGATCAGCCCGCTCTTGTCGGTGACGCTCAAAAGCACACGCCGGATGGAAGACATAATCTCCTCACTCCCTCACCTCATGATACCGGCGTTCAGGGGCCGCGGAAGCCCCATCGCGCCACTTGCAAACACTCACTTTTCCTGTAGAATGGAATCCGAAAAGCTGCATTAACTTAAGGAGGCCGAGATCATGCCCAGTTGTCCGAAATTCGTCCGCTCGCTCGCTTTCATGGCTGCGTTCACGGCTTGTGTTCTGCCCGCGGCTCGGGGACAGGCTGCTTCGGGGGCGCCTGCGGCCGGGACCTTTACAATCGATGAGGCGCAGGTGGGCGTGGAGCCGGACGGTTCCACGTGGCAAACCACTCTCTGGTTCATCAACGCGTCCGCCAGCGTTCAGAATGCCGCGCTGGTGACCCTGACGGATGAGCAGGGGAACGCGTTTAACGTCACTTGTACGGCCTCTAACGGTTCTACGTCGACCTTATGCGAGTGGGCCGGGAATTCTCTTCTCGCCACCGGCGCCGAGCGTTTCGTATTGACCGCCCTCACTCCAACTACGGCCGTCGCGCCGTTCAAGATCGTGCTCCTCTCCGGGGGCGGCTATGCGTTCAGCGCCGTCATTCAGCACATCGATGCCTCGGGCAATCTCCTCTCGTCCACGGCCTGGACCGACCCGGGGCTGCTCGTGCCGGGCGTCACTTCCTCTTACGCCGCCGCGATTGACGAGGAGGCGTCGGTCGACGAGTCCATCCTGCTCTCCAATCCCTCCCCCAACGCGTCGATCAATGTCACCCTCAATGCCTATGACGGCCAGGCCGCCGCAGGCCCGCGCGCAGCCATCGCAACCAAGCAGATTACGATTCAGCCGCTGGGACGCTTCTCGGGCTTACTGACCGAAATCTTCCCCAGCGTGAACTTCCTGAGCTACGCGAGTTCTGGCGGCCCGGCCGGTTTGCTCCAAGGCTTCCTCTCCGCCACCGCCACCCAGAACTTCGGCTTCGCCGTCCTGCGCGAGGACATCGCGCCTAGCGGCGCCATCGTTGTGACTCCCTGGGCCGCCTTCCCCGCCGCGCCGGCCTCCACGGGCCCTTCCTCTTACCTTTTCGTGGCTCCTCAACCCAGCGTTTGCAGCGGCATGTATACGGGAACGATCACCGCCAGCGCCAGCGTTCCCTGGGCCCTCTATCTTCACGTCGGCGCGGGGAAGTACATAGTCATGGGAACAGGCAGCTATGTTGACGCCAACGGTTCTCCCAGCTCCACAACGGTTGCCTGGCTTTCTCCTGGACTTTCCTTTACGCTCGAAGCCCAGTCCGATGGGTCACTTCTCCAGTCGGTCGCGCTGACGCCGCCCGCCTCGTGCGGCGCCCACTAAAGGCTGGCCCGCTTCATTCGCGCGCGCCGGATCCGCGGCGGGCCTCCACTTAGGAGGCCCGCCATCCTGTCCACTCCCCTCAGGCGTGGCTTTCAACTCCCTCCATAAATGTCGTCTTCTCGATCCGCCCTCGGCGTCTCCGCCCCCATCGCGGTCTCATTCGAGAACCCATTCTCACGCAGCGGGCCATCCTCGCCGGCGCCGGCCGGAAACCGCTGTCGGGCTGCGATGGGAATGGTGTAAAATATCATCGAATCGGACAAATGGCGCTGGAACTCCGGCCTGTACCGGCTGGAGGCCAGACGCGGCCGCCATATGACCAAACGCGCTCTTGCGGAGGAATCGTTCGCGCTCCGGCCCCGTCCCGGGCGCCGCCGGGGTGCAGTGTGCTGAAGGGCTGGTTCGGCTGCGCACTGCCGTATCGGACCGCCCCGGGTCCGCACCGCGCCTGGTCGGCCATCGGCCGCGCGCTCCGTGTGCCGCTCCTCGCCACCCTCGCTTTGGTCCCGGCCCTCCACGCGCAACAGTACGGCTTCCAGAACTACGGCGCCGCGCAGGGGCTGACCAATCTCGCGGTCACAACTCTATTCCAGGACCGCACTGGATTCCTCTGGGTCGGCACGGCCAACGGCGTTTTCCGTTTCGATGGCCAGCGCTTTCTCGGCTTTGGACCCGACGAGGGGCTGCCCCGCGCGCTCGCCGTCTCGATTGGGGAAGCCCCCGACGGCAGCGTTCTGGTCGGCTCCCCAGCCGGACTCTTCCGCAATCGGGGCAACCGCTTCGTGCCCCTGCCACTGCCCGGCGCAAACGCTGTCAACTCCCTTCACGGCGTGGCCTTCGACGGCGCTGGACGAACCTTCGTCGCCACCGCCAAGGGTCTCGCCGTCGTCACCCTGGCGGCGGATGCGGACCTGCAGGCGCGCCTGCTCCCCGTCCCCGCCGGCGTCAGGCAGCCTCTTTTCGCCGCCCTGTTCGCCGGCCGCGGCGTAGTCTGGTTCCGCTGCGATCAGGCACTGTGCCGGCTGGAACGCGACACCGTGACCACGTTCGCCGAGCCGCAGGGCCTGCCGCCGTCCGATTGGAACGCCATCGCAGTGGATGGGATGGGCGATCTGTGGGTCGCCAGCCGCCGCGAACTGGCCGTCCTGCCTCAGGGCGCGACGCGCTTCAATCTGGCCACTTCCGCCCTCCCCGCGACCACCATCGGCCTGGCTCTGGCCGTCGACCGCCTGGGGCGGCTTCTCGTTCCGACCACGACCGGCCTGGCCATCCACGACGATGGCCGTTTCCGGATCGTGGGCCCCCAGGCGGGTCTGCACCCGCCCGTCAACTCCGTGCTCCAGGACCGCGAAGGCTCGCTCTGGCTGGGCTACGCCGGCGGCGGCCTGGCGCGCTGGCTGGGCTATGGAGAATGGGAAGCGTTCCAGGAAGAAAGCGGCCTGACCAGCGACCGCGTCTATGAAATTCTGCCTCTCGCCGACGGCGTCTGGGCCGGTACCGAGGGCGGCCTGTTCCACGGGCGCAAGACCGGCGATTCCTGGAAGTGGGAGCGGATTCAGAGCGTCGGCACGGTGCCCGTCCATGCCCTCCAGCGCGCCCCCGGTGGCCGGTTGTGGCTCGGCACCGAAGGCCATGGCGCCGCCCTGTTCGATCCCGCCAGCCGCCGCCTGCAGTGGTTTGGCGACGCCCGCGGCCTGCTCGCCGACTCGCCTTATGCTCTCGAAATCGATTCTACCGGCCGCCTCTGGGCCGGCACGGAGCGGGGCCTTTTCGTCTCCGATCCCGCCCGCGGCCGCTTCACTCGCGTCCTGGACCTCCCCGCCATCCGCGTCTGGTCATTGTCCGAAGCTCCCAATGGCGACCTGTGGGCCGGCACCGCGGAGGGACTTTTTCATCTCTCTGGAAACCATTGGGAACGCCTGGTCAAAGCCGCCGGACTCGTGGAAGACGCGATCCTCGCCACCGCCATTGCCCCTTCCGGCGATGTGTGGGTCGGCTACCAGGCCTCCGGCACGCTCACGCGCATCCAGCCCACCGGCCGGGATCTGCGGATGACCGATTACGGCCGCGCCCAGGGACTCTCCGGCGGCGCGACCTATGCGCTCGCGGCCGATGAGCGCGGCCGGCTCTGGGCCGGCACCGACCAGGGCGCTGTCTTCTGGGATGGCACTACCTGGACCACCTACAGCCAAGCCGATGGTCTGGCCTGGGACAACTGCGGCCTCCACGCCCTGGCCCTCGCCCCCGACGGCTCCGTCTGGATCGGCACCAGCGGCGGCTTGTCCCATTTCCGCCCCCCCGGAGCACCCCCCGCCGCCCCGCCCCCGGCCGTCGTTTTCACCGCGCTCCTGCTCGGCCGCTCCCAATTCACGCCGGGCGGCGACATCTCCGTCGATGCGCGCTCGAGTACCCTCACCGCCCGCTACTCCGCCCTCACGTTCTTGCACGCCGGCGGCGTTCAGTTCCGCTACCGCCTCGCCCCGCTCTCCGCCGAGTGGCGCGAGACCAACCTGCGGGAGATTCAGTTTCCCGGCCTTCCGCCCGGCTCGTATCGTCTTTCCATCGCTGCCCGCAACGCCTCCGGCCAGTGGAGCCAGCCGCCCGCCGCTTTCGGATTCGAGATCCAGGCCCCCTGGTGGCAGTCCTGGTGGTTCCGGCTGCTGGCCGTCCTGTTGCCCGTTGTGCTGACTGCGCTGGTCCTGCTCAACCGTCAGCGCCGCGATGCCGCCGAGCGCCAGTCGCTCGAGGACGCCGTCGCCCAGCGCACCCTCGAACTGAGCAATCAGACCGCCGAATTGCAACGGCAAACCACCCTCGCCGCACAGCAGCAGTCGAGCGCCGAAGCCGCCAACCGCGCCAAAGGCGAATTCCTGGCCTACTTCAGCCACGAGATCCGCACCGCCCTGAGCGGCACCATCGGCGCCGCCAGCTTGCTACTGGCTAAGCCCTGCGGCCCCGAGCAGCAGGAGTACCTGGACGCCATCCAATCTTCCGCCGACTCGCTGCGCGCCCTGCTCAACGATCTCCTCGATCTCTCCAAAATCGAAGCCGGCCGCATGCAGCTCCTCTCCGCGCCCTTCGCCGTCGCCCACACCGTCGGCGGCGCCTGCCGCAACTTCCTGCCCGACGCCACCCGCAAGGGCCTCTCCCTGACCTGGCAGATCGCTCCCCTGACACCCGAGTTCGTTCTCGGCGACGGCGACCGCCTGCGCCAGGTGCTGCTCAACCTGGTCGGCAATGCCGTGAAGTTCACCGCGCGCGGCAGCGTCCGGGTGGAGCTCTCGTCGCGCCCGCTCGAAGGCGATGCCATCCAGCTCTCCTGCGCCGTCAGCGACACCGGCATCGGCATCGCCGCGGAGCACCTCGACGCCATCTTCGAGCCCTACCGTCAGGGGGACTGCTCCACCTCCCGCCAATTCGGCGGAACCGGCCTGGGGCTCGCCATCTCGTCTCAACTCGTGGCCCTGATGGGTGGCCGGATCTCGGTCGAAAGCGCTCCCGGAGCCGGTAGCACCTTCCGCTTCTCGATCCGTGTCCGCTCAGTCGAACCGGCGCCCGGCTCCTCCGGCCAGCCGGCCGTACCGGCCGCCATCGCCCGCGCCGTTCCCAGCCGGCGAGTCCTGCTGGTAGAGCACAACCCCGTCAATCAACGCGTCGCCACGGCCCTGCTCGGCCAGCGCGGCCACCTCGTCGTGATCGCCGAGGACGGTTTGTCCGCCATCGCGCGCGCCGCCGCGGAGAACTTCGACGCGATCCTGATCGACGTGCAGATGCCCCGCCTGGACGGCTTCGAAGCCACGCGCCGCATTCGCGCGGCCGAAGCCGGCTCCGGCCGCCGCACGCCCATCTTCGCCATGACCGCGCAAGCTCTGGAGTCCACCCCCGGCGAAGGCCTCGCCGCCGGGATGGATGGCGTTGTGATGAAACCCTTTCAACCGGACCAGCTCTTTGCCGCCGTTGAAGCCGGCGCCAGCTAACTCGTTCCTCCGCCCCGCGCCGCAACCGCCCGCCCGTCCGGCGACGCACCGCTGCTCTGATCTCCGCCCTCGCGCCAGCCCCTGCATGCAAAAAGGGCCACCCCGTAGGGTGGCCCTTTCCAGCGTAAAAATGTAGCTCCGTCTAGCTCTGACGCCGGCGCCGCCTCAGCGCCCACGCACCCAGCAATCCGACGCCTATCAGGCCCAGACTCGACGGCTCGGGAACGGCGTCGAAAATGAACGACCCCGACATGTAGATGTCATTGGGTCCGACGTCCACTATCGTCGGGAAATCGAAATACGTGTAAGAGGAGTTGGGTGGAGGATCGTAGCGCCCGCTGCCGTCAAATACGATCAGGCCGCCGTCGGGATTCAGCGTGGTGTAATCGTTATTCGGAGCGTTCGGATTGCTTACGGTGGCGTTCCAGTCCCAACCGTTAAACGTCACTATGCTGTAGTTGCCCGGCTGCAATTCCACGGCGTTTGTCAGGTACTGGAAGTTCTCGGCCCGCCCGTCGATCTGCACGCCTTCGCCGTTATTCGGAGCACTGAGATTGAAAGTGGAAGGGCTGAAAGAGACACTGGCCACCACGCTGGGGTTGCAGTCTAGGGCACACCCTGCGTAAGCGATGGAATAGATCTGAACGGTGATACCGACGACCGTCTGTACCGTTGGAATCCCGCTCGGAGGGAAGACAGTTCCGGACACTCCATTGAAAATGAATGGGAAACCGTTGTTGCCGCCGTCATACATGCCCAGCGCCAGCACGTCCACCGGCGACACGACATCGAAATCCAGGCCCAACGAGTCCCCGTAATTCTGGTTGTTGCACCCCGCCGGGCAATTGTTGTCGTAAGCGATAACGCCCGCGGTTGCGGTTGTGGCGGCACCCACAAGGCACAGCACGTACGCCAGCCGAATTATCAGTTTCCTCACCGGTCTTCTCCTCTGCCGCAGCACAACTTTCGGGCCGGTACTGCCCCAAGCCCTTTCCAAATTGTACTCCAGTACCCGAGCCAACACCATGACCAGAAGGTACCAGTACGCTATCTAGAGCATATAGCTGCGCCAGCCCATTTTCAACCCCGGATACCATTATCGAATCAATATTTTTCAGCCAATTTTCTGCCTCGGCTCAGGTTACTGCGCGCCGCCATCCGGCCGGGCTACGATGATAGCCAACGGGAGTCCTTATTATGCCAACCCTCGACCGTGTCACCGTCATCACCGGCGCCTCCAGCGGATTGGGTGCGGAGTTCGCCCGCCAGCTCGCCGCGCGCGGCCACAACCTGCTGCTGGTGGCGCGCCGGCTGCCGCGGTTGGAGCAATTGCAAGCGGAACTCCAGAGCGCCCACCCCATCCGCGTCGAGCCGTTCTGCGCCGACCTCGCCGACGACCTCCAAGTCGAGGCCCTGGCCCGCCGCCTGGAGTCCGGGTCGCCCGTCGATCTCCTCGTCAACAACGCCGGATTCGGCACTCGCGGTTATTTCCACTTGACCGACTACGCCCGCCAGGTCGAGATGCACAAAGTGCACGTCCTGGCCACGCTCCGCCTGACGCGCGCCGTCCTGCCGGCCATGATCGCCCGCGCCAGCGGCGCCATCATTAACATCAGCAGCGTCGCTCCATTTTTCCGCAGCCCCGGCTCGGTCTCCTACTGCGCGACGAAACGCGCGGGGATGGTCCTCTGCGACGGCCTGCGCCTCGAGCTCGACGCCCAGCATTCCCCGGTCGTCGTCCAGGCGCTGTGCCCCGGCTTCACCTACACCGAGTTCCACGACGTGCTGGGCTCCGATC
>Ga0182027_10014927_pt1 | contig 10721 bp, 13 predicted proteins | sample 712E1DmetaG_FD_121300 | JGI IMG/M metagenome (GOLD analysis project Ga0182027, IMG submission 121300) | Permafrost microbial communities from Stordalen Mire, Sweden - 712E1D metaG (Illumina Assembly) | ecosystem: Environmental > Terrestrial > Soil > Wetlands > Permafrost | place: Sweden...
CAGCCTGTTGTATGGCGTCAAAGGGACGGATCCGCGGATCTTCGCGGCGGCTTCCGCACTGTTGGCGCTGACGGTGCTCTTCGCGAGTTGGTGGCCGGCGCGGAAGGCGGCGAGCATCGAGCCCGTGGCCGCGCTGAGAGAAGAGTAGCCCTGCCCGCGGGTCGCGGAGCTGTAGTTGATTGTCGTAAAGGAAACAATCGCGCGTTCTATTAGCTCATGAAAGGAGCAACAACCCGCAGATCGCCGGCGCAGTATTGCCAGTAGGTGGACCCCGCGGTCACACTACATTGTGAATAGGCAAACCAGACGCCTCCTTTTCGCGGTCGCATGCATCGCGTGCTCGACCGCTGCTCAGACCCCCGAAAAACTCGACTTGACCGCGGTCGGGAAAGATCCGCGATGGAAGATTACCGGGCGCACCGCATCGGTTGTCGACATCAAGGGAAAGCCCGCCCTGAAGATTAGCGAAGGTCCGGGGATGGGCGTTGTGTGGCTCGACGGATATCGCTTCGGCAACGGAACAATTGAAATTGACCTCCTCGGACGGAGTCAGCCGGCCGGGGGCAGCTTTCTTGGCATCGCGTTTCGGGCAGTGGATGAAAAGACGCAGGATGCTCTATACTTCAGGCCGTTCAACTTTCGGGCGACGGACCCGGACCGCCACAGTCACGCCGTGCAATACGTCTCCCATCCACGTTGGAGCTGGGATATTCTCAGATCTCAAAAGCCCGGCGAATGCGAGAAGCCGATTGTGCCTGAGCTCGACGGCGACGAATGGTTTCACGTCCGTATGGCCGTCGAACGGCCGAAGGTGAGCGTATTCGTCAATGACGCAAGTGCGCCGTGCTTAGTTGTGAACGAATTGAGTGATCGCACTGAGGGCTCTGTTGGGCTCTGGGTGGGCGAGGGTTCCGGCGGGTATTTTGCTAATCTCCGCGTAACGCGGCCGCGGTAGGATGCGAATCACCGCCCGGTGCAGCTCGGTTTGCGGGACCTAACCAGGCGCGTGCCGCATGGGTTCATCTGCAAGGACGACCCGAACGAGATCTGCGCTCCGGCGGGCCGCCGCTGGGGTGCCCGCCGGATCTGGCGTGGGTGCGATAACTGCCGCCAACCCGCGGCACCTTCTCTCAGATTCCGGGTGCCTTTATGGAAGACGGCCCGTGAAGCGTTTTCGGAAAGTTACGACAGCACTTGGCCGTATCACGCCGGACCCACCGATGTGGCTTCCGGCGCTCTCCAGAAGTCGGGTTGGGGGAAGCGCCAAGGGTAGCCGTCAGCCGCGCGGGCCCAATCTCCTCGAGCGCCGTTTCCGGGTCGCGACATCGAATCTCCGGTTCATCGACCGCTTGCCGGGCATGGTACGAGTGTCGTAATATGTGAAGCGTATGATCCGTTCCTGCCGGGACAAAGATGCACGGCTGTTGCTGGAGCGGAAATTCAGCAGGCGCCTCCAGGCGATCGAGAGGTCCGCCCGTGTCCGGCTGGAAGTGCTCGATGCAGTGACATCGCCGGGAGATCTCGAGTTGCCGGGTTTTCGGCTGGAGGCCCTCAAGGGTGACCGGAAGGGGCAGTACGGCATTCGAATCAACGACCAATACCGGATCCGCTTCAGGTGGCGGGACGGGGATGCCCACGACGTGGAGATTGTCGACTACCACTAGAAGGGAATGAGATGGCAATTCGGAAATCAAAACGGCTTCCGCCGCTTCATCCTGGCGAGGCGCTTAGAGAACTGCTGGCCGATGCGGGATTGACGGCGAACGCGCTGGCTCTCGCCCTGCGAGTACCCGCAAACCGAATCGGGGGAATCGTCAAAGGGCAGCGGGGCATTACGGGCGACACATCGCTACGATTGGCCCGATATTTTGGCACATCCGCTCAGATGTGGATGAACCTGCAGGCGAACTATGACCTGGCCATCGCCGAGGACGCGGCGGGGGCGCGCATCAAGGCGGAAGTGCGTCCTCGTGCCGCGGCCTGACCTGACAGTCCGCTCCCCGGGGTGGGTAGGGGTGGCCGTACGATTCGGCGGTGGTGAGGTCCGCGAAGGCCGTCTGGGGGCCATTCACAAGGGACGTTGAAAAGGGATACCATCGCCTCAATGAGCGGATTGCGAGTCGGCAATCGTCTTCTTTTGGCGGCCGTGGTGCTACTCGGAGCGTGGATGGTGTACGTTCAGGTCCGTCACCGGATCGTCTATGGTCACTTCACCACGCCTACTCTGCACGCCGACGTCGTCATGCGTGATGCTTCCATCGGGATACCCGGCATCACGAAGATGTACGAGGCGACCTTGACCAACTACGGATTCTTTCCGGCGCTGGTCGAGGAATGCACCTATTTCGACGATGACGGGGTGCCAGGGGTGACGGTCGCATACAACATCGAGCGGTGGGACCCCGCCAAGCGCACTTGGACGAGAGAACTGGAGTTTGCCAAGCCAGCCTTGTGCACCACAGCGCCCCTGAGGATGGGAACCAGGCAATGGGTCCGCTCATGGTTGCTGCCGGGGCAGAGCCTGTCCACCGGAGAAGAGGCAACCGGGGCGCGCGAGCCATTCAGGAAGGGCGACACACTGCGTTTCGTGGTCGTGACAGACGTGACCGGAAGGGCGATACGCAATTCCTCCAATCCAACGCCTTCGTTCACCTTGGATGAGCAGAGGCTTGACACAATACAATACCGGGTCCGGCATTGAGCGACAGGCAGGCGACAGGCGGTTTCCGGGAATCACACGCCTCGCGGGGCATATGTCCCGTTCTGGGAGGTTGAGGATCACTTGGCGGAGAGCCGCCAAATCGGAAACCGACCCACAACCCAGAGTTCCATGAGGTTCCGGGGGAACGATGTGAAGGTGGAAGCCCCGGCCTGGGAGGATTTCGAGTGCTTGGGCAACCGTCTCATACCGAGGATGCCGAGCCTGGAGGGTTCGTAGAAGCAGATTGGTATCGAGCAACAGAGGGCAGCCTATGTGAGGCCGGGATGGATGCTTTCGCGGCTCATGGCCTGGCCGGAGAGTAGCGGCGTATTCGGATCATGGCTGTCCGCCCAAGCGCGAAACCGGCGCGCCCACTCCTGGGGATGGGTTCTCCGCAGATGCCTGCCAACCGCTCTTACACTCCTACACCGAGCCAGCGCCTGTGCCTCTCGCAAATCGCAACCGGACCCAGAGGGTCCACGCGTTAACGCTGTGGGCGGCCGGCTGGACCCGAAATGCGTCGCGAGTGCAGAAAACCGCAGCCTGTCGGGATTCCCTGGCGACAGCGCTTCCGCGTCTCGCAAAGGGTTTCGGGACTGCCTTTGGCGGCCCGGAAGATTACGCGGCCGGTTCGAGAGGTGTGAATCCTCCGCAGCGGAGCGGAGTTTGCCCCAACGCAGGCTAGCGAAGGCCCCCGGTTGTGCAGCGTAGCGCCTCGCTATACACTAGTGGCAGGCGACGGCGTGATCGAGACTATCAGGCACAAGGGCTTGCGGCGGTTGTATGAAAAGAACGACCGCAGCGGAATCCGGGCCGATCTCGTGGAGAAGGTGCGGAAGATTCTTTCGGGGCTGGAAGCGGCCAGCGGTCCGGAAGACATGGCACTGCCATTGTTTCGGTTTCACCCGTTGACTGGCGACCGGCGCGGCACCTACGCGGTGACGGTCAAGGCCAATTGGCGGGTTACATTCCGCTTTCACGACGGGGCCGCGCGCGACGTGAATTTGGAGGACTACCACTAGAGCCCGGAAAGCGGGCACATAGGAGTACAGGTCATGCCGATGAAGAATCCTAATCATCCCGGCGACATCATCCGGGATTGCCTGGCCGAGCTGGGTGTCAACGTGACGGACGGGGCTAAGGGGCTGGGCGTGACCCGTTCGGCGCTCTCGCGTCTCATCAACGGTAAGGCGGGAGTGTCCGCTGAAATGGCCGTGCGGCTCGAAAAGGCGGTTGGCAGCACCGCGGGCTTTTGGCTTCGCTTGCAGCTCAACTACGACTTGGCGCGCGTACAGGCGCGGAGCCGAGAGATTCACGCCCGTCGTCTCGGCACGCCGGCACGCCTCGCGTCATAAACCGGCGGCCCACGCCCGGCGCGACCCGCGCGCGATGGTGCTCTGTTGCGCATGAAGCCGGATCTCTACACGGAAGCCATTCTCACCATCATCGCCTTCCCGCTTTTCCCGATCGCCCGCGGACCACTCATGAGCCCGGAGACGACCGCGAGCGCACAGGGGCCTTTTGCCGGGGTGCATTTCGCAACGGAAGAGCGCTCAGTTTCCTTTTTTGACGGCCGCGCCGGCGAATTCCGGGGCTACAACCGGTACGACGGTCAGGTAAGACAAGGGTATAGGGTTAGCAAACTCGGCGAGCCCGTCGTGAGAGCGAAATAGAGCCCGGCCGCTGTTTCATAACGGGTGGGTTTCGGGACAGGAACCCACCCCGGGAATATTCTCTTCCTGATATCCGTACCGATACAAGGTACGGTATTCTTGTGATCGGGACGTTCCGGCACCGGGGCTTAAAACGCCTGTACCAACAAAGGGACCCGAGCAAGGTTCGCGCCGATCAGGCGCGCCGGATCGCCGACGTTTTGGGTCACTTGGATACGGCGCAGCGCCCGTCCGACCTCGACTTGCCGGGCTATCGTCTCCACGCTCTCAAGGGCGGCCTGAGGGGCACGTGGAGCGCCACGATATCCGGCAACTGGCGGATTGCGTTCCGCTTTGTCGACGGCGACGCGTTCGATGTCGATTTGGTGGACTACCACTAGGGAAGGAACTAAAGCATGCCGATGAAAAACCCACCGCATCCCGGCCACTCCATCAAAGACGCCTGTCTGGATCCTTTCGGCCTGAGCGTGACCGAAGCGGCCAAAGTCTTAGGCGTTGCCCGCCATACCCTCTCCCGCGTCATCAACGGCCAAGCCGGGATATCGCCTGAAATGGCTATCCGCCTGGAAAAGGCCGGGTGGTCGAACGCGGACCACTGGTTGCGGCTGCAAACGGCCTATGATCTGGCGCGGGCCCGGCGCCATGAGGACGTTATCAAGGTCAGACGCTACGAGCCGCAGCCAGCATTGTGACAGCCTTGCGGCGATGTTCCACAGAGCAGCGGAGCCGCAACCCAACGGCGCGGGATATTCCGGGCTGCCGGGGGCCGGATCGTCTCGCGCGCAGGCGAGACCCGAATCAGGGCTTTCAGCGTCTCAGAAGCCGGTTCCAGAATGGAGGCCAGACGGTGGCGGCCGCACCGCCAGTGTTGCCGCCGGCGTCGTCCAGAAGCCCCGGCCTGGGAGGATTTCGAGTGCTTGCGCAACCGTCTCATACTGGGGACGGCGAACCTGGAGGGTTCGGAGAAGCACGCTGGTATCGAGCAACTGAGGGCAGCCTATGTGAGGCCGGGATTGGTGTTTTCGCGGCTCATGGCCTCGCCGGAGGGTACCGGCGTATTCGGATCATGGCTGTCCGCCTAGGCGCGAAACCGCCGCGCCCGCTCCTGGGGACGGGTTCTCCGCAGATGGGCGATGGAGACAGGCTGGACGGACTGGCCGGCGAGTTCCAGTATCCATTGCCCGACGGTCAACCCGAGTGCCTGGGCTTGGGCGTGGAACGCGGCTGCCTTCCCGGGCGGCAGGGTGAGAGTGACGGTCATGGCTGCGACCGTATGATTTTCGGGCAGCGCAGTTGGGAGGGGCTCCGGGCGCTCTTGGCGACCGCGGGCAATCGGCTGGGGCTTGCCGGCATCCCTTACGCTTGACGTAACGCATAATGGGCGGTATCCTGTGACTTGATCGCCGGCTATCGCGACAAACGCACGAGAGACTTCGCCGCCGGAAAACCGGTGAAGGCATTGTCGGGAATCGAACGGCCGGCGCGCATGAAACTCGACCGGCTGGAAGCGGCGGCGGGGCTGAAGGATCTTGGCGGTTTGCCCGGCAATCGATTGGAAGCGCCAGGCGGCGATCGGAAGCGACAGTTCAGCATCCGCATCAACGGCCAATGGAGGATTTGTTTCGAGTGGCCGGAGGGAGCGCCGGGACCGTCGAACGTGGAGATTGTCGACTACCACTAGGAGGATGTCATGGGAGTTATCGCGATACATCCGGGAGAACACCTGGGCGACGAACTGAAGGAACTCGGAATGAGCGCCGCCGAGTTGGCGCGCAGGCTGAATGTACCGACCAACCGGATCACCGGCATATTGAACGGGCAGCGCGCCGTTACCGGGGATACCGCCTTGCGTCTGGCCCATTTCTTCGGGACGAGCGCGGAGTTCTGGCTCAACCTGCAGAGCCATTACGAGCTGCGCCTCGCGCAGAAGAAGGTTGGGAAGGCGATACGGGCGCTTCCGAGGCTGAAGTACGCGGAGCGGGTTCCGGCGTGACAGGCGCTGCCGGGACAGGCGCGGGATCGCGCCAGAATCCAAGCGAACGGGCGGCCGGGGGAACGCCGGGCGGGCCAGGCGGATTCTGAAGCGGGCCGGACGAGGAAAAGGGCCGGTTGCGGGCGACGCGCGATAGGGCGGACGGGGACGTGCCCCGCCCAGCGGCTCACGCCCGCCGTTCGCCGCGGCGCGTCACATAGAGCGAAACCAGGGCGGAGGTCAACATGGCCGCGGCCATCAACAGGAGCGCCAGCGTCATACTGTGCGTTCTGTCCTGGATTGCGCCCACGGCGTGGGGGCTGGCATAGCCGGCCAGGTTGCCCACGGAGTTGATCCATGCGATGCCGGCGGCCGCCGCCGCGCCCGAGAGCAGCGCGGTTGGCAGCGACCAGAACACCGCGAACGCGCACAGGACGCCGGCGTACGCCAGGGTAAGCGCCGCAAAGCCGACCGGCCCCGGAATCCCCGGGATGGCGCTGGCGGCGAAGGCGCACGCCGCCACGATGGCGGAGAGCGCGAAATGCCAGCGCCTCTCGCCGGTCGAGTCGGAATGCCGCCCCACGAAGAACATCCCGATCACCGTCACCACCGATGAAACGGCGAACAGGAAGCCGACGGCGACGGGGTCTTTCGTCAGCGTTTCCGAGATCACCTTCGGCAGCCAGAAGCCGATGAAGTAGTTGCCCGCAATGACCCCGAAGAAGACCAGGCCCAGCAGCCAGACGGCCGGGCTGCGGAACGCGTCCACCAGCCTGTGGCCTCCTTTACCCTTCTTCGTCCGGTCTTCTTCGTCGAGGCGCGCCAGCACCAGGTCCTTTTCGTCCTGCCTCAGCCAGTGGGCCTCGGCCGGTTCGTCGGTGAGGAAGAACAGCGTCACCAGGCCGGCGATCGAGGAAGGAATGCCGGTCACCAGAAACAGCCATTGCCACCCGGCGAGGTGGCCGACTCCATTGAGGTGCTTCAGAATCCAGCCGCAGAGAGGACCCGCCAGGACGCCCGAGATCGGAATGGCGCTGGAGAAAATGGCCACCATCCGCACGCGGTGCTTCTCCGTATACCAGAACGTGAGGTACAGAATGACTCCCGGAAAGAAGCCCGATTCCACGGCGCCCAGCAGGAAGCGGAGAATGCAGAAACTGGTGGCCCCGGTGGCGAACATGGTGGCGGCCGAAACCAGTCCCCACACGATCATGATGGGCCCCAGCAAGCGCCGCGCGCCGACCCTCCGCAGCGCCATGTTGCTGGGGACCTGGAAGAACAAATAGCCGATGAAGAAAATGCCCGCGCCCAGGCCGTAGACGGCGTTGGACATTCCCAGGTCCAGCTTCAGCTCTTTCTGGGCGAAGCTCACGTTCATCCGGTTGACGTACGCCAGAATGTAGCAGGCGAACAGGTAGGGCATCAGGCGCCAGGTAATCCGGCTGTAGGTGGCGGCTTCGCTGGCGGGCGAACCAGGCGCGGTCATGCGGTGTCTCCTTGGATGCGGCGGTGAACCTATAGAGTCTAGCAATGCGTTCGGCGGGCGACAAGCGCGGGATTGGGTGGGGGCGGGGGCTGCGTGGAGCGGGACCTCCGGTCCGCGAGGGACGGGGCTGTCCGGATCTTCGCTCGCAGGATCGAGTATTTGGTGAGCGGCGAGAGGCCGGCCAGGGGGCCGGCCGCGGACCTGGGGGTCCGCCCCACAGAGCAGCAGAGCCGCAACCCAAGCGCGGGGGATATTCCGGGCTGCCGGGGGCCAGATCGTCTCGCGCGCAGGCGAGTTCCGCTCGCCGGGCCGCGCCCAGAGGGCACCCACAATCGGCCGCAGGCTGCCAGCCTGCCCCACATAAAACCGTCGCGGGGCGCGGAGAGTTGGAAGAATAGTAGTACATAGCACGATCGATCCAGCACTGGTCCCATCCTCGTTAGTACCTGTGGTCGATATGCCGCCTCAAGGTCCTTCCCTAGCATGTAGTTAACAAGCATATGAGACTACAACTGACCACCCTCGCACTGCTTTCCGTGGCGGCCTGCCACGCCAGCGACATCGTTCTGGCGGCAACCGGACTGCCATCTACCCTCGAAAACGGGGATTACGGATCTTCCGACGAAACCTACAACGGGTTCGCCATTGCCACCATCGGCGGGATTCCGAACCAGTGGATCATCTGCGACGATTTCACGCACGATACCCCCGTGCCATCGGGAAACATGCTCTACGAGTCTTCCACCGTCGGCGGCAGCGGCCCGCTGGCGAATGTGCGTTTCACCGGGAGCAACGAGATTCAGAACTATGACGAGGCCGCGGTCCTGGTGTGGCAGTTGTACGAATACGTCTCGGCCACCGGGTCGAAGGCGGCGGCGAACACGATTACGGATTATCAGTACGCCTTGTGGAACATCTTCGACAGTGGAGTCCAGGTGAACGCCAACCAGAGCGCCTTGCAGGTTGAAGCCCTGAACCTGGTGAAGACGCAGGCCGCGATGTTAAGCAGCGCGGTGTATCCGGACGTGCGGATCTACACGCCCGATCCTAACGGCGGGAGCACGGGAAGCCAGGAGTTCATGCAGGTGGTAACACCGGAACCGGGAACTCTGCCTCTCGCCGCCGGAGCGCTGCTGGTCGCGGTGGCGCTGGCGGTGCGGCGCCAGTTGCGCAAGCGGCACGCGCGGTAGCAGGGCGTGGTTGGTGGGGCGGACGCCCTCGATCCGGATCTTCGCTCGCAGAATCAAGAGGCCGCCAACCTGGGAGAAGCCGGCCAGGGGGCCGGCTGCGGACCAGGGGGTCCGCCCCACTTCACCGGGCCACCGGAATCGTCCAGGCAAACACCGTGGCCTGGAGAAACACAACGACACCCACCAGGCAGGCCAGCGCCAGGCTGTGCCAGAACACATAGCGCAGGATGACGCCCTCGCCGCCCTGCTGTCCGGTGGCCACTCCGGCCACCACGATGCTCTGCGCGTCGATCATCTTGCCCATCACGCCGCCGGCGCTGTTGGAGGCGGCGGCCAGCACCGGAGAAATGCCCAACTGGCGCGCGGTTACCTGCTGCAGCCCTCCGAACAGCACGTTGGAGGAAGTGTCGCTGCCGGTCAGGGCCACGCCCAGCCACCCCAGCAGGGGGGAGAAGAAGAGGAACAGAACGCCGGTGCTGGCGAACGCCAAGCCCATGGTGGCGTCCAGGCCGGCGTAACGGGCGGTGAACCCCAGCGCCAGCATGGCGGCGATGGTCAGCAACGAAATGCGAACCCGGCGCAGGGTGCCCCACCAGATGCGCAGCAGGGCAGCGGGAGAGAAGCCCAGCAGCAGTCCGCTGAGTATGCCCGCCAGGAGCAGGCTGGTGCCGGTGGCCGAAAGCGGATTGACGACGAAGACCGCCGGCTCCGCTGTCGCCGCGGCGACCACCGGCGCGGTCCGCACCACGGCTTTGTCCAGGACTGGAATGTGGTACTCGAACAGCGTAGCGCCGTGCAGGAAGTTGAGATGACCCTTGGCGCCGCCATTGAGGAAGTCCTTGACCGGCGGCAGGCCCCAGGTGAACACCAGGACGGAGAGCAGGATCCAGGGCATCCACGCCAGCAGGGCGGCTCGCGGGCTGTGCCGCGGATCGGCCGCAGCGGCGGCCTCCACACGCCCCGGCGCTTCGTGCTCGAAACTCCACGTCGTTTTGGGTTGCCAGAACCGCAACAGGATCACCAGCGACAGCGCGGAGACAAACCCGGCCGCGATGCCTACCACCCAGGGGCCGTGAAGATTACTCACCAGGAGCTGGGTGATGGAGAAACTTGCGCCCACGGTCAGGCAGGCGGGCCAGACTTCCATCATCTTCTTCCGCCCGGCCATGACCCAGATCAACCAGAAGGGGATGAGCAGCCCGAACAGGGTCAACTGGCGTCCCACCATGGCGCTGAGCGTTTCCACGCGCAGGCCGGTGACGCTGGCCAGCGCCACGATGGGCGTGCCCAGCGCGCCGAAGGCCACCGGCGCGGTGTTGCCGATCAGGGCCAACCCGGCCGCCTGCAGAGGCCGGAACCCGAGGGCGATCAGCATGGCGCCGGAGATCGCCACCGGGGTCCCGAAGCCGGCCGCGCTTTCGATGAAGGCGCCGAAACAATAGGCGATCAGCAGCGCCTGGATGCGCCGGTCGGCGGACAGCCCGGCCACCGTGTGCTTCACCACTTCGAACTTGCCGGACGCCACCGTGACGTCGTAAACGAAAATGGCGCCGAGGACGATCCAGCCGATGGGCAAGAGCCCGTAAGCCGCGCCATCCAGCGCCGCGAGACCCGCCAGCCGCGCCGGCATCCCGAAAACCGCGACGGCCACCAGAAGAGCGGTGGCCAGGCCCGCGAGCGCCGCCCAGTGAGCGCGGAC
>Ga0182027_10014928_pt1 | contig 10721 bp, 7 predicted proteins | sample 712E1DmetaG_FD_121300 | JGI IMG/M metagenome (GOLD analysis project Ga0182027, IMG submission 121300) | Permafrost microbial communities from Stordalen Mire, Sweden - 712E1D metaG (Illumina Assembly) | ecosystem: Environmental > Terrestrial > Soil > Wetlands > Permafrost | place: Sweden...
ACAGCCCGAGGTAGAGCACCTTGCCGGCGGTCACCAAGTCGCCCATGGCGCCCACGGTTTCCTCGATGGGCACGTCCTTGTCCACACGGTGCTGGTAATAGAGGTCGATGTGGTCGACGCCAAGACGAGTGAGCGAGTCGTCGCACGCCTTTTTCACGTAGTCGGGGCGGCCGTTGATCCGGATCCAGGTGCCGTCCTCGCGGCGTTCGTTGCCGAACTTGGTGGCGATGACGACGTGCTTGCGCCGGCCCGCGAGCGCGCGCCCGACCAGGCGCTCGTTGGTGAATGGGCCGTACATATCGGCCGTGTCGAAAAAATCGATGCCCAGCTCGACCGCGCGCTGGATGGTGGCGATGGCCTCGGCATCGTCGCGCGGACCATAAAACTCGCTCATGCCCATGCAGCCCAGGCCGAGCGCCGAGACCTGCAGACCCTGGCTTCCTAGTTTCCGTTTCTTCATGGCGAGGAGAATAGCGCCGACGGCAGCGAGAGTCAGGCTGCAAGCCTGGCTTGTCGGTGGAATCGCTACCAGCGCGCGTCCGATTGCGGCTCGGCAATCACCTCGCGGAACGGACGGCTGCGCGGCCTGGCCTGTCTGGCCACCTCCTGGTCGACATATTTGGCGGCTTCGGCGTCAGCCTTGGCGCGCATGACTCGCGTGGCCGCCTCGGCTTCCTCGCGCAGCTGGTCGAGCTCTACTTGCTTTTGGGCGACTTCGATCTCCTGCAGCTTCTCGCGTTGGCTGGCTTCGGCTTTCAGTCGCAAGAGCTCGGCTTGCTCCGCGGCCTCGATCTTTCGCCGCGTGGCCTCGCTGTCGAGCAAGACCTTTTGCCGAGCGGCGTCCTGCTCGGCCGCCAGCCTGGCACGTACGGCGGTGACGATCTCGTCGTCGTATTTCACCGCCTCCAGAGTGACCAGGGCGATCTCCAGATGGGTCCCGGCGATGCGGCGGCGCAGGTCGCGCAGCACCTCGTCCTCGACCTGCTCGTTGCGCTTCATCACATCGAGGTAGCTGTATCGGGCGAAGACCCCGCGCGTGGCGCTGCGGAAGGCGGGCGCGATGACCTTGTCGTAGTAATTGGTCCCGATTTCGGTGTCGAGCTCGTAGAGCTCGCTGCGCAGCGGGCGGTAGATCACGGCGATCTTGAGATCGAGTTGCAGGCCCTCGGCGGACGTGGTGCGGATGTCCTCGGCGCGGGTGGCGTAGGTGACGTCGAAATCCTCGATGCGGCCCGTAAATCCGACGTAGTGAACGCCGGGCGCGACGGGCTGGCGTTGCAACGTGCCGTGAAAGCCGTCGAAGTAGATGCCGAGGTGACCGGGGCGGACGGTCGTGGAGCACGCCGACAGCAGCAAGCAAAGAATCGTCACGTGAGCGCGCATGAGGATCTCCTTTAGGTTAGGGACCATGAATCGGTCAGGATGCGCCCAATGATAGCCGGAAAGTGGAACGATTCGCAGCGCGAGAAACACCTTCTTTCAACCGAGGCAGGTTCCCCGCTTTCGTGTGCATTCGCGAACCCTGTGCGCAACATCCTGTCGTTTGGCACCGCAAATCGCTAGTATCTCCACCGAAGGCCGTCCCGTCTGGTTTTGGACTGAACCGAGCAGACAGGTTGGCGACTCATAGTCTTTTGGAGATGAAACCATGAATTCAATGACCAACCTTGTCGCCTCCTGTGCGCGCCCACGCGCGCTTCTGGCCGCGTGCTACAGCCTAGCCCTGCTGAGCTTGATTGGCTGCGGGGCGCGCAGCAGCCTGCTGAGCTCTCAACTGGCGGGCGGCGACTACGGAGGCGAAGGCGATGCTACCGGTGGCTTCCAAGCCGCGGGTGGCAGGTACGCCGCGAGTGTCGGTGGCCATTTTGGTGTCGGCGGCGCAGGCGGAAGCGGGATGACCGGTGGCTACCATAGTTCGGGCGGAAGCCCGGGCGTGACTGGCGGAAGCGTGATGACGACCGGTGGCTACCATAGCTCGGGCGGAAGCCCGGGCGTGGCCGGAGGCGCCGTGATGGCGAGCGGCGGCATGCGTTTCTTTGGCGGAAGCCCGAGCGCAGGTGGCGTGACGTTCTCGACTGGCGGGCGCATTTCGAGCGGAGGTACGCCGCTGGCGAAAGGTGGCGCAGGAGCCGGCGGAACGATTGCTTTTGGCGGCAGCACGCACGCAGGCGGCAGCCCGGCCACGGGCGGGACAGTCGCAGTGGGGACGCCCGCGGTCCAACCCGACGGCTATGTGACGCTTCACACTGGTACGGTCGTCATGCAGGGACACGTCTCCTCCTATGAGAGTGGTTCGGGATCGTCGATCACCTTGACCTATACATCGAGCTCCTTCTGCGCGTCGGGCACGGTGCCAGCCGACAGCACCTACAGCTCCTGGGCCGGGGCGGGCTTCAACGTCAACCAGGCCGAATCAGGCGCCAGCGGCACGTCGGGTTCCCTGGCGCTTACAGGCAGCTCGATTTCGGTGACCTATGTGAATCGAGATGCCTCACCGCTCGAATTGCAGTTGTACGACGGAAGCAACTACTGGTGTACCTATCTGCCGGCATCGGCCAGCTCCACCACGTCTACGATTCCATTTTCCCAGCTCAACACACAGTGCTGGGACGGTCTTGGCAGCGCGTTTGTGTCGGGTACGCCAATTACGACGGTTCAACTGATGGTCGCGTGCAGCGCCTTCACCCCCACGCCATTCGATTTTTGCTTCCAGGGCATGACGGTCCAGTAACCGACTACTGGACAGGTAGCTTCAGCGCTGGATTTGGAATTGGGCCGCGCGGGTCTGCTCAAGGAAACCGCGTATCGTTGCCAGGTCGGCATCGCCGGGGTCGGCTTGTTCGACGAATTTTTGGTAGGCGACGGCGATGCGCGGGTAGAGCTTGCCGTCGGTGTGTGAGAGTATTTCGTAGACGATGCCGAGATCTTTCCACACTGCCGGACCGACGTCGAGCTTGTGTACGCCCGGCCACGCGGCGATGCCGAGCTGCGCGTTTCCGCCAGTCTTGGCAATCACATCCTCAAGCAGCTGAAGCGCGATGCGTGCCGGCCCTGGCGCGTCGCCGCGCTCGCTGCTGTAGACGAGGCACATGTGGGCGCGGCCGACCTGCATGCCGAGCACACGCTGGCCAAGGGTACTTTCCCAGGATTCCTCCGGCGCCCGTAGCGCTGGCACGACATCGTAGGCGCCCATCGCCAGGCGATCGCGTGCGAGCCATTCCTCGAAGGTGGGGAAGTCAGCGGCCCGAACCATCGAATGAACCAGACCGTAGTCGACCAGTTTGTATCCGTCCCGCCAGCTTTGGTCCCAATCGTCCAAATGACCGATGACGATGACGGCGCGTTTGGAATTGCCGTCGAGCAAGCGCTTGATGTTCCATCCGTGTTTGCCATAGCTACCTTCCGGCAAATACAGATCCGGATGAAGGCGCCGCTGGCGTGCCGTGTACCATGGCGTCGCCAAGTAGGTACGAGCCAAGTGAATAACGTCGTTGCGAAGGCTCTCGACGTCGTGAAGATAGAAAGCCGAGTAGGTCACCTCGTCGCCATCCGTGATCACGACGGCGCCCGGGGGAAGGGACGCGAACGCGGTCTTCACGAAGTCACGCAGCACGGTGTTGCCACGTCCGTTTGCTTCTCGCCAATGAACGGCGACGCCGGTAGCGAACACCGCCGCAACCAGAATCATAATCGGTCGCGAACGGAAGGGTGTCCACGTCTCGCCGAGCCTCTTCAAGAGAGAGGCAAGACCGAACCCGGCCGCGATCGCAAGCAGCAGATCGGACTCGATGCAGAACCGGCCGAGCACGGACAGATAGACCGGCTGTGCGGTCGACAGGTTGGAAAGCGCGCAGAAGGTGAGAACATAGAAGCAAAGAACGAAAAGAAGAATGGTGGCTGACTTGCGTGTCTCGCGGCTTCTCACGCCGAGATAGAGGCCGACCATGGCGAGGACGGGACCTAACCACAGCAGACGAGAAAATGCGTGGCCGAGCATGTGCCAAAGCGTTGGAAGAAACGTGCCCTGGCCGACGAAGCCTTGTTCTGCGTCCAGCCGGCCCATGCTGAAGGTTCCGTAGTCGCGGCGCAGGACATGGGCGAGAAGACCGCCGATGCTGGTTTCATCGCCCCACGACACGTCCACCAGCGAAGCAGAAGGCAGCATGAGGTACCCATAAGGGAGCAAGCCAAGTAGCCCGAGCCCGAGTGCGAGCGCTATTCCTGCGACCCCAAGCTGCCGCCGCGCGACCCACAGCGAGCGCAGCGCCAAGGGCGCGCCGACGAACACGAAGCTGTGGTGGTTGCACATGGCAAGTCCGCTGGCCAAGAGCAGAGCGAAGACATCGCGACGGGACGGCGCCTGCTCGATCCGCGACCAAAGGTAGACAGCCAAGGCGACCAACATGGCGTTGAGCCCGAACACTTCCGCCACGGTGGCATTCGCCCACACGACGGGGCTCGTGCCGAAGAGCGCCGCCGCCAGCAGCCCGGCCGCCGCATTTCGTGTCCACATCCGAACCACCGCGCACACCAGGCCGCCCGCTGCCGCCATCGATACGGCCGAAAGCAGGTTGACCCGCCAGATCGGCGCATGTCCGAGCGGAAGCGCGGCAAACAATCGGGCCAAGATTGCGAACAATGGGTAGCCGGACGGATGGGGAACGCCACCGGTGAGCGCGGCGGCGGTGAGCTCGCCGCTGTCGCCCCCTGCTACCGACGGCATCAGCGTCGCGATGTAGAGCACCGCCAGCCCCACAAAGGCAAGGTAGGGCGCGAGGCGAGCCCAGCCACCGGACGCGTGTTCCAAGGATGCTGGAACCCAAGGATTGTCATGCGCGCTTTTGGCGCCGGCGCGCCGGTTTTTTTTCGACACGGACTTGCGGTTTATCATGAGCTAGCTCGCGCAGTCGCCCGGCAATGCGGACACGATCGGGACTATCGCATGCGGCGCTGAAGCTCGATAGGATCGCGGGCCGCGGCCAGTGCGACGGCTTGGCTGATGCGTCCTGAGCGCACGAGGTCGAGCAGCGAGCTGTCGAGCGCCACCATGCCGTCGTCGCGGCCGGTCTGGATTTGCGTGGCCAACTGGTGCGTCTTGCCCTCGCGAATGAGGGCGCCGACCGCGTAGTTGACGGTGAGCATTTCCAGCGCCGGATAGCGCGTGCCGGGCAGGGCGCCGTCGAGCAAGCGCTGGGTCACCACGGCGCGCAGCGAGCCGGCGAGCTGCAGACAGATTTGCGCCTGCTGGTGTTCGGGAAAGCTGTCCACGATGCGGTCGATGGCCATGGGTGCGCTGCCACTGTGCAGGGTCGAAAGCACCAGGTGGCCGGTCTCGGCGGCGGTCAAGGCCAGCGAGATGGTCTCGCGATCGCGCATTTCGCCCACCAGGATGATGTTCGGGCATTCGCGCAGGGCCGCGCGCAGACCGGCGGCAAAGCTTTCGACGTGGCTACCGATCTCGCGCTGATGGATGAGGCAGCGGCGCGGCTGGTACACGAGCTCGATGGGATCTTCGAGCGTGATGACGTGGCGGGCGCGGGTTCGGTTTACCAGCTCCACGATGGCGGCCAACGTGGTGGACTTTCCCGAGCCCGCAGTGCCCACGACCAGCACCATGCCGCCCGCTAGATCGCCCAAGGCGCCGATGCTGTCGGGTAGGTTCAGCTCGGCGAGGGTGGGGGCGTGGCGATTCACCGGTCGCAACGCCATGGCCAACCCATGCGCCTGCCTGAACACGTTGACGCGAAGCCGGCGCGGGCCTTCCGCATCGACCGCGGGCGCCTCCCACGCCAGATCTACACTGCCGGTCGCATCGAGATGCCGGCGGCGCGGTGGATCGAGCAACGAATCGACGAGGGCGAGAATTTCCTCCTGGTCGACGAGCTCTCCGGACGACGCCAGGCTGTTGCCCGCGCGGATCCACAGGGGCTGTCCCGCCGACACGATGATGTCCGATACGGTGGAGTCGATGGCGCGCGCGATCGCGCCCGCAAGGTGGGCAGGCGCGACCGCACGAGCGGCAGCCAGCGGAGCTGTGGACGGTGTTGGCGACGATGCGACACTGTGACCCGGGACTTCCACCGCGGCAGGGATTGCGCTGGTGGGCGGCGGTGCCGCCGGCTTTGCCACAACCGCGCCTGAGCGGCGCAGCTTCAGTGACAGCTTGTCACCGCTCCGGCGCGCCTCGACGGCGAAGGCGCCGTGGCGTGCGGATCGGTAAACGGCGTCGCACGCGCCCGAGGCGCGCAGCTGTTCGAGCTCGCCCGGCGCCAGCGCCTCGGCCGCGAACGTCTCGAGCATTTCTGCGCTGAGCGGTGGCATGGTCAGGCCGCGCCCCTGGGCTGCGGTCAGCACCGGCGGCTCGCGCGTTCGGAGCACGAGACCGCTCGCCTTCTGCGCGTCGATGAGCGACAGCAGAGAATCAATGGCTGCCATGCCCTGGGACCTAGCAAGTCCCGCGCCGGCAGGCAATGCGAACCGGCCGGATCGATGCGGGGAGCGGACTTAGGGATCGCCGCGTCGCCCGCACCACCGTCGACGATGCCAGTGCCGAAAGTGAAGTCGACGGCGAAGGTGTTCGGAGAGAAGGTGGTGGGATTGAGGGTAACCCACACGCCCGGAGAGGGTTGCATATCATTGGATGCACAACAGGTGTAGATGGGCGAAGGGTTCGCGACGACCGTGATGTGGACAGACTGGCTGCGCCCGTCCATCGAGATGGCCACCAGGTCGCACGTCCCGCCGGGAAGCTCACCCATGAGCGTCCCGGTCACAGCTAAGAGCCTGCGCGGCAAATCGTCCGCCCGGGAAGCGTCGCAGATACAGGGTGGCATCGGCGTGTGCCGCCGCGAGGTTGCCCACGCGCTGGTGGGCGCGCGCCCGTCCCGCAAGTGCGCGCTCGAGGGTGCTGTGCTCTCGTGCCTCCTGCGCCACGACCGTATCGAAATCGCTGAGGGCTTCCTGAACGCGTCCGCCGGCTGCGCGCAGCCTTTTCTACGACGCGGCGAGTTGGATGTCCGGGCATAGCGGAGAGAGAACTGAGCCAGAGTTGTTCCGGGTGGCCACTGCTTCAGCTAACCGGCATGAGCGTGACGGGCGGCAAGCAACGGGCGAATGGCCATTCTCGACGGAGAGTGGATGCGAGGATCGTCCTCGCGATGTTCGGGGTGTGCCCCAGTCTCGTCTGGTCACTGGCCGTAACCGCGGCGCTGCTCAACGCCGTCGCATGCAGTGCCCCAAGCATCGAGGGGGCGAGTGGGAGTGGCGGCGCCACTGGGGCTGGGGCCGGCGGCAGCGCCGGTGGAAATGGTGGCATCGGCGCCGGTGGGGCTATCGCAATCGTGTCGACCGACGCCGGGACCAGGGACGCCTGTGTGCCGGCTCTGGCCGCAGCGGCGTGCACAACGCCGGGCGGTAGCTACTGCGGCTCGATCGGTGACGGCTGCGATGGCCAGATTGACTGCGGCAACAACTGTCCGTCTGGCTGGACCTGCGACCCGGCGAAACACGTTTGCGTCGGTGGGGCGGACTGCCAGCCCACCTACCAGTGCACCTACAGCTCTGGCGCCAGCACTGGCTCCTACTGCGGCAATATCTCAGACGGTTGCGGGCACGAGCTCGTTTGTGGCGATAACTGTGCCGCGCTCAAGCCGGGCTGGATCTGCGACAGCAGCGTATGCGTTGGTGGCGCCGATGTCTGCACGCCAGCGCAATGCGATCCCGTGGCTGGTGCCCGATACTGTGGCAAGGTGGGTGATGGTTGTGGGCGCGCAATCGACTGCGGCGACAATTGCGCAAGCTTGAACCCGGGCTGGGTCTGCAATACAGCGACGAGCTCGTGCGCCGGCGGCCCCGATTGCACCAAGCTGGTGTGCGACGGAAATCCGAATGCAAGGTATTGCGGCAAGGTCGGCGACGGCTGTGGTGGAGCAATCGACTGTGGGGATACCTGTTCGACTTTCAACGCCGGTTGGGTGTGCGATACGACCAAGGGCCTGTGCGCCGGCGGCCCGGCCTGTGTCCGCAACGCCTGTACCGCCACCGGCGGCGGACAATACTGTGGAGATATCGGGGACGGATGCGGTGGCACCCTCCACTGCGGTGACTGTCCCGGCAGCGGAACGTGCACGAACAATGTCTGCCCGGTCGTAAGTTGTGGAGCCATGTGTGCGGCGCAGGTGAAGTGCGCGACCGGAACCACGAGCGTAACAGGTACGGTCTACGATCCTGCCGGCAAAGTTCCACTCTACAACGTCATCGTGTTTGTTCCCGATGCGCCGTTGGCGGCCATTGCGACGGGCGCCTCATGCGACAGTTGTTCGGCTGCGGTGTCGGGCAAGCCCATCACGACGGCCCTTACGGACTCGAACGGCAATTTCCAACTGGACAATGTCCCGGTCGGCGTGGACTTCCCGCTCGTCATGCAGGTCGGCAAGTGGCGACGTCAGGTCACCATCAAGGCGTCCGAGGTCACCCAGTGCGCAACCAAGGCAATTGCCGACCCAACCAGCGGACAGGCCCGCCGCCTGCGTCTTCCCCGCAACCTGGGCGAGGGCAGCATCCCGAAGATCGCCATCACCGCGGGCGACGCCGATCGACTTCAGTGCCTGTTCACCAGGATGGGTATCGACACGGCGGAATTCACCAACCCAGACGGGACCGGCTCCATCAATATTTTCGAGGACAATTACTCCGTCAGCTCGCCCGCTGCGTACGACACCGGTTTCAACGGCGGCGCGAGTTGGCCATCGGCCAATACGCTGTGGAGCGACATCAGTGCGATGATGAAGTACGACGTCATCCTCATGGCGTGCGGCGGAACCAATGAGCGCTACGAGGGCGACAAGGCGCCACTGCTTCCCGACGGCAACGGCTACTTCCCGCCCAACGGGACCGGTAACATCCTCTCCGACGCCATGAAGTTGAACATGGTCCAGTTCGTAAACAGTGGTGGGCGCACGTTTGCCGAGCACTACCACTGGGGATGGCTGCGATCATACCCTCCGCGCAAGGATCCGACGAAGTACCCGCCGGGAACCCCATCGAATCCCGCCTCGATTGCGCCCGATGGACATGCTCCCTTCGGCGAAGTGGCAACCTGGGACACAGGCGGGAGCAGCTCGCTTGGCACGAGCATCAGCGCCCAGGTCGACATGACATTTCCTAAGGGGCAGGCCTTTGGCAAGTGGTTGGTGTCCGTCGGCGCTTCGACAACGCTGGGCTCGATCGTGCTCGGCAGCGACGTCAAATCGACTGCCCTTACGGCCCTGCCGGGAATTTCGCAGCAGTGGATCTACCAGTCGACGCCAGCTTCCTATGTGCACTACTTCACCTTCAATGCGCCCGTGAGCCAGCCCGCCACGGCCCAGTGCGGTCGCTTTGTCTTCACCGGCGTGCACGTTTCAAGCGGCACTGCCACCTCGGATCCCAAGAAGACGTTCCCGAGCTCGTGCCTGGCCCACGATCTGTCCAATCAGGAAAAGGCCATCGAGTTCATGTTTTTCGACCTGTCGTCGTGTCTTCTGCCCGATAGCAGTATCCCCACGCCGCCTCCGGTTGGGGGGAGCTCGGCGCCGCCCGCGCCGCCCACGGCTGGAGGCGCACCGTCGTCGCCGCCCGCACCGCCGCCGCCACCGCCGCCCCCCGTTCCAACAGTCATCCAGTGAGATCTAGCGCTGTCGAAAGGAGGTAGATGGTCCGCTGTCGTCCGCGAATCCGCATAGGCCGCGCATAAAGGAGCGCGAAAATTCTCGTGTGTTGTCTGTTCTGTCGTCTAACCCGGAAGGTTTTAGCAAATGAAGGATCGATCCAAATTGGGTGCATTCAAGTCACTGCTTCTTACCGCACTTGCAATTGTTCTCGGAACAAACAGCGGCCTCGCGCGCGCGGACCAGGTCCCTGACAAGGGCTCGACGGCGGATACGAGTGCACCTGCGGCGCCACCAGTGGAGGCGGCTCCCGTCGCTCCACCAGGATCTGCGTCGCGGGCGGTGTCGGATTTGCCAGTGCCGGCGGTCATTCCGCCAACGCTCCCGGACCCGATTGTCGATCCGGCAGCCGCGGAAGATTCTTGGTTCGCTCGTGCACCTTTGACCCTGACGGCAGGTACGGGCGCCCGAAAAATCTCGCTGACGATCTTCGGTTTCGTCGAGGCAGACTACATCTTCGACACAACACGTAGCTACAACGACGCTATCGGCGGCGACCTTGTGGCTCGAAGCGATACCTACGACGGCCGATCTGGTCGTAGCCAGTTTTCCATGCGGAACTCCCGGCTGGGCTTCGCTCTCGAGTCCCCGACCATCGGGGAAGTCAAGCCGTCGGCGGTTCTCGAAGGTGACTTCTTCGGTCATCAGTCGTCCCCGCCCACAACATCGGAAAATACCTACTTCGATAGTCCGGTCTTTCGTATTCGACACGCCTATGTGAAGTTGCAGAATCCCTACGTGGACGTCGTTGCTGGCCAGACGTACGACCTTTTCGGTTGGCAGAACTTCTTCTTTCCATGTTCGGTCGAGTTCCTAGGACTGCCCAATCAATTATTTTCTCGCCATGCCCAATTGCGCCTGTCGCATGGATTCGATGTTGGCGGCGGGGCCTCCATCGACGTGGCGGTATCTGCGGCGCGACCAGCGCAGCGCGACTCGGAAATCCCCGATTTCAATGCTGGCGTGCGTGTCAGCTTTGACAGGTGGAAAGGAATCACCACTCCCGGCAACGTC
>Ga0182027_10014929_pt1 | contig 10720 bp, 10 predicted proteins | sample 712E1DmetaG_FD_121300 | JGI IMG/M metagenome (GOLD analysis project Ga0182027, IMG submission 121300) | Permafrost microbial communities from Stordalen Mire, Sweden - 712E1D metaG (Illumina Assembly) | ecosystem: Environmental > Terrestrial > Soil > Wetlands > Permafrost | place: Sweden...
AAAAGAGAAACAAAAGATTTGTATGTAAAACTATTATCTTTCTATTAATTGTAATATCGGACAAAATACTAAGTAGTCTAGGAAACTCAAAATGAAATAGGGCAATAGAGATGACCTTAAGGAATGTTATTATTGCCCTGAAAATTAGGTGACCAACCCTTTAAAATTATACATGGAGATCCCAGCTATCAACATGAAGTTAACAACAATAAAATATTATTTGTGCAGTTAATGAAATGATCAACCCGACTTTTAAGCTTATTCCTTTCTGGATGCCATAATTTATTTCCTTCATCATGAAAATTTAGTTCTGTATCAACTAACTAGGATGAAATTACCATATTAAAAAGATATTTTCTGCAGGATTGTGCTTAAAGTTCTGTCAAATCTAATTGACTCTGTATCTCTTTTCTTTCACCAAAAAATAGGATTTACCGTTTTGCTGATGTAGAAGTTTTCATACAAAACCTGCACATCTCAGTATTAAAGATAATTTAAACTTTTTAACCAAAACTATATCGTAGTTTTATCAAGCTATGAATTCTCACATTCCCTTTGTAGCTCTGTCTCCTGCCTTATCTGCTTCTTTCTGACAAACATAAGCGCCGCTTTTGGTGTTCCCGTACCAATGTTGACCTTTGTAATGATAGATGCCTGTTGGAAGATTAAGCCAAACAACAGTATCTGTTGGACAATGCTGTTTGGCTGATTGCTCTGTATTGAATAATTGCAGTCCGTTGTTGCTGTGATGGGGTGCATCCGCGCTTATTGCCGGAGCTGTCAATGCTACTACAAAAAAAACAACTAGTAAAATACCCAGTATCTTTTTTGTTTGGTTGAATGTTTGTTTTCCCATTTGTCTAGACTCCAAAATTTTCTGATATATACAATTGAAAATATATTTTATAATTTAAAAATATTGGCGTAATAAATACTTTTAATTTGTTAGGTTGTTGTTATAATATTTTTAACTTAGTGTATGATAAAGTACAAAAAAGTACAGTGCAATGTATGCTGGATGACTTCTATTAATATCTTTTTAGCTCTAGTACGCTGAAATAAATTATACAAATTTAATCAATATAATTTAAATAAAATCTTTTAGAAACATTCTTAAATTATATTCTCCAATAATTCACACATGCCCGATGAAAAGAAACGATCTGGACGAAAGGTAAATGCTTGGATCCCGGATGACTTGTACTCAAAGGTGGATGACTTGAAGTACCGGACATGGACGGAAGCCATAGTCAATGGACTTGAGCTTCTTGTGGGAAGTACTAAGCCAGGGCAGAGCGAAGTACAAAATCTGAATAATGAAGTACAAATAAGTACAGAACAAAGTAATTTGGATGACTCAAAAGTACTAAGGGCTCAGCTAATCGAAATGCAATCACATCTCGAAACGTTGAAACTTGACCTTGAAAGATCAAACAAAAATGCGGATGATATTAAAGAAATGTACACGAATCATGTACTTCAGGTTCAAAGTCTAATCAATCAGAAGGCTATAGAAGTGCCTGGATCTAAGAAACCTTGGTGGCGATTTTGGTAAGTCTAGCTGAAATTATACAAAAGGACAAAAATGAGTAATAAGATATTTCATATTAAAAATATATTAAGTTAGGATTAAAAATATTAACTAGTTAACGACTCATTACTTTCTCTAATCCAATCAAACTTCGCTAGAATTTCTTTTCTAATTTCATCTGTGTCCGTGACTTTTATCTCAACATTCTGATTTAGGTTTTCTGATACAACATTTGTTTTTCTGTATACACGCCTTCCAAAGTCTTCACTGAAGCGACGTTCGAGTATCCACATGCAAACCGTGCAGTTTCCCGCTTTTGCTGCTTCGTTTAGTTTCTCAAGGCATTTCTTTGCCGCATCAGCATTGCATTTTTGAATAAATTTATAGAACTCAAAGTATTCTCCAGATTTTGAATTTTTGCCCCTGTTCATATATTGATTGAATGTTTGATACGTAATTCCTGCAGCTTCGGCAGCTAAGCTATAAGTCAACCCAAGCGCAATGTTTTCACCTATTCGTTTAGTAATATCAGGAGACAGTTTAGATGGGCGTGCCACGATAACACCGTTTTTTACTTCTTATAATTAATATAAGTGAATCCTGTATTTATCATTTATTTAGTTTCCTTTGATAGAAAGACGAGTTTTACGCGTCAAATCATAAATGAGCCATTCTCAGGCCCACCGGGCGATTTTTTCGGGTACCTAATATTCCTTCTATTAGACTTCAGATAAAAGTCTCCCTAAACGCCCTAGAATAAGTCGTTTATTTGACCAATTTAATTTCCCATGTTTCAAATGATTCAGCACGGTAAGTACCTATAATATATTTTTCATATATTTTTATTCTTTTTGAAATATGTAAAATAAAGAATATATTTAGTTACTAAAATATTAGGACAATGTTTTCACACAAATTTTATATTCTTTAGTCTAGGGTAGTACTATTTAGAGCATGTCGAATAACTTTGTAATAAATTAAACCAAGTTATATTTAATAGGATTTCAGAACCTATAAACCAATTCTTTACCGAACTGCAGGCAATGACCCCCTGCGGTTCAAAAGATCACCTTTTTTGACATTTTAGATCAGCCGAATCGACTAAACTAATAAAAAATTATATTTCAGAGAAATATTCTTACGCTTAAATTCTTCTTTAACTATGTAATTTTTAATTGAAAGTAAAGGGAGGCTTTGGGAAGATATCAAAAAGAGTCGGATTCTGTCCTACTATTACTTTGCAATAAACAAATTACTATTTGTGGGCGACTTAAGCTTTTTTAAATCTAACCGTGTGCTCATTTTTTAGGGATTATCAATAACTGTGGGCACGACTATATATTCCTATATTTAGTCAAACTTTTAGCGATGACCATGTGCTCTGCTTAAGGGGACTGTAGTGCCGCCGTTATTTGTCACTGCACAACCTTTAGTGACGAGATATGCTTTTTAGGCAATCGGCCAAAAAAAAGAGCTATAGATATTTCCTAAAGTTATAGGAAGATATCTATTTTTTTTCAATGTGATTCGGGAACATTGCCAGTGCCTGGGTCTTGGCCGGCAGGGTTATCGGCTTCATGGCTGTGGTATCTGGGGATGAAGCTGCCTGGGTCGTTGCCGTTGCCTGGGGCGATGCCACTATTGCCATTGCCGGAAATATGGGCCCCTTGCTTTGCGCTTACTGTTGCAACTGTTAATGAGGCTACAACCAAAACTATTAACAAGATAGTCATTGTCTTTTTAAATTTCATCATACTATATATCTCCATATACTTCATTATATTTTACCAGGCTTATCTACATTAATTACCTATAAACTATAGATAAATTACAAACTATAGGTATTAATGTATTTTTAAATTTGTTTGAAGAGTACGACCACTTTGTAGGTGCCCAGGGTTTTTGCCCAGATATCCAAAATATTCACGTTTATTTCCACAAAAGTTTGCTATTCATGCCGATACAAAGACATCAGCCAGCCCAAAGATAAGGACGACACGATTTGATACTGCTTAATTCAAGTTAGAATTATATATTCACATATGTATATATTTAAATAAATATAATTATAATTGCTGTATAACCCTATATATCAAAGTAGATAAGTGACTGAGCTGTAGGTATCCCCTTCGCCTGCAGCTCACAAAATCTACTTTTTAATATCTAAAATCAACCTGATAGTCTAACCTAATACAATGAAAAAGACCTATTAGGGAGCTATTTAAGCTCTTTTCTGATTAGAATACGTATAAACACACTAAGGAGAAATTAAAAACTTACTTGAAAAGCCGACATTAAGTTGAGTTGTTGATGGGGGTTTCGATTTTTTGCTCCTTGTGATTCACAATTATAGAGATGATATCTGGAATTAAACTATTAAAAAGGGTTATTTTGAGATTAATACTCCTATAAGTTCTTTATTTGAAGAACAAAGTTTATATTTGGAATTATTAATCTAAAACTCATTGTCGACAGTCTGCCGGTGTGACTATCAGAACAATGTAGAGTTTACAAAATTCATTGAAAAATCATATGCTAAAGATCCAAACTATTTAAGCCATAATATTTATGATCAATTTGCTAGCGTTTTTGCACCTTAATTAATTTAATCCTAAGGGGAATTTTATATGAAAAAATATATTTTACCGACTATTTTATTGGTTTTACTTTTGATGCCAGCAGTTTTAGCAGCAGGCAATGTAAAGATTAAAGATTTTTCTGCTAACGTTACTGGTGGAAAAATTCCATTATATACAAGGTTTACAGGTGATGTTACCGGCAACGTTACGACTTGGCGTTGGATATTTGAAAATATAGGAACTGGTGCCACTACTTATAGTGGTTCAAAGAAAACAACTCATCATAATTTTAGAAAACCTGGAATTTATAATGTTATATTGAATGTATGGGGACCTGATGGTAAGGATACACTTATTAAGCCAGCATATGTAACTGCCACGGGAGTGAGCACAAATACGATATACAAGACTAAATTGAGTGGTTCCAAAGCTAAGGCTTCTTTAAGGAAACATAAACACAAACACCACTTCAAACATCATGACGTAGAAGAATGAATGATTGTGGGTGATTTCAGGCATTTTATTGACTACCTAACGCCACAAGTAGGATTCCAAACAAAAGTATCTCTAGTGAGCTCAGATTAAATAATTTATTGGTTATCGGGAAACGACTTCCAGCTGTTATAATATCTTTATACTAGGACTATGGAAGTTTAATCCTGATTATTTTAAGTTCAGATAATATATACCTAAAAGTATATAATAAATTAAATTCTAATTACAATTTAATGATTTCCAGTGCTTTCAAGCAAACCATTATCATGTTAAAAAGCCGACAAATTGCTAAATAATTTAATTAGGTGAAAAATAAATAAAAATTGAAAATAGTCATTGTCTTGCTTTGGCTATATCATTTACTGAGGAGTAAAATAAATAATATCTAAAAAGACTATGACTATTTCGTTAGTAGCCGTTTTTTAGCTTCATTGACAGCTACAACAAAGAGCACCAAAGATTGCGAAATTGGTGAAATCTCCATAAGCGGTGGACTTAGTGAGAATTTCAATTTCAGAAAAAAGGAATATATCTAAAGTGCCCGATACAATAATACTACTTATAATTATATAAACAATTGTTAATAACGATAAATTATTGTGTTTTCCAGAAGTACCGTGAATAAATAAATAGAAAAAACAGTACTGATCTGGCGATGCATAGCCAAATTAATTATCTCACTTACTATTCAAATAATTTTTTAGCATTGTCAGCTTCATATTGGTAGATGTAATCTCCATGATAAATGAAGTTAAAAGAGATATTTATTTCCATCCCCTTGCTTTCTGTTTTTCAGCGTTGCATAAAATCGCCTGCGGTCATAGACATAATTTATATTCATGGGTTCTTTCGTTGAATACATTTACAAAAGGCGTGTGTGTCTTTTACTATGCCATTATATTCCCCAGAGTTCGTAAGTTTGTTTAATGCTCGCTTGAGTAACGAAATTATGTCTGGGTCATAGTCTTATTATGTTTGGATATGTGCATGCTCTATTTGTATTTGGCTTATCAAAAGTGAACGATTCTAGGGGTATTTAAGGCGTTTTTTATAGAAGAATAGGTTTACACTTAGGGCAAATTCCAAACCTGTTGTAGGGCCTGAGATTAAGTCATTTATTTATTGGTATGTAAAGTTACGATGTTATAATTCATGCGACCAGGATCACTTAATGTTAATCCTGATTATTTTAAGTTCGTATAATATATACATTCAAGTATATAATAAATTAAATTCGAATTACTATACTTCCCAGATTAATCCATTATATATTATATCGAGTTTGTAGGTGTACTCCTTCGCCTACAACTCACAAGATCTACTTTTTAATATCTCCGAACATCAAATCCATCCCCATGAATTGAGTTTTTCAGCTTCGTTTATTTGATCTTGGTATTCTAATAATTGCTTATATCCAGGATAGAGTCTATTGAAATCATCCAACAACTCAGGGACACTTTCAACCTTGCAATTATGCTCAGTTATAACTAAATTTGTTAAGTCTGTTCTAAATGCTCTAATGTTCCTATCTTTTTTTAGAATGTTGCTGTCATTTGGTTGCTCAGAATTTATCACTTTTTGGTCTAGGACAGGTATATTGACAAGCTTGTCCTGGGAGCCTGTAATATGGCGCTCGCTATCTAAAAAACGTATTTTGGGACAGGCTTGATTTTTTCTTGTTGGCAGGTTTTCTGAAAATGTGATATTTGAGCTTAGTTTACTCTCTTTTACTGTATAATATTTTGGTTATAGTGTATATACATTATTATCATACATAGTTTGAGATGGTAAAATAGCCTGTCCTGCCTGTCCTAAGTTTGTTTTTTCGTTATCTATAGATTTTATGTAAATAGGGACAGGCCTGATCATCATTTTTTGGTATTAGCCTGTCCTGTATATCACAATGGATTTTTATATTAGCCCAGTATGTAATTTTTTTATTACAGTTGTGCCCTGGCACATTCTCACGATAATTTTCATATCCAAGTTTTTTAAGCTCTTTAGCAAATTGGTTAGATGCGATTTTATTTTTGCCATAATGATTAGCCCATATAACATACGTGCTAACTAGCGTCACTGTTTCTATGTCTACATCTCCTGGTTCTGTGCATTCGTCCATAAAAGCAGCTATTGGGTTACTGTTAAATTAATATTCCCTTTGTGTTTCTTGGATAGATTTACTGTTTGTGAATTCACCCTTTTGCTTTAGTCTTTTCAATGCATCTAGAGCTAAATTAAGAAAACCGGATAATTCATTTGGTGCTTGCAACTTTTTGATTAATGATTTGTCTTCCGTTCCACCTTCAAAATCGTTAGGAAATGTTATCAATTGCCACCGGCGATAATAAGCCCTGTCGCTTTTGGCTTCAGGCAGAGAATTGGCAGAAAAAACCAATTTAGCTGTGTTTTTAAACACAAACGAATCTTGATATTTGTTTTCACCATCTATTGAATCGATTCCGCTTGTTAACTTCTTAAAAATTTCTGTTTTTTCCATTTTGGAGTCAGGAATATCGCCGCAAATATTGACTCTTTTCCCGTATAATTTGGTAGTTCGATACTTATCGTGTTCTAATTTTTGCAAGCTTTCTGACGCTGTATTAGCTTTACCTACAAGGGATTCCAATAATGCAAGAAACACACTTTTCCCATTCGATCCCCTTCCATATAGCATAAATGCTTTCTGATGGGAACAGTCGGTAGTCAAACAATACCCTGCTATCTCACATAGTAATTCTACATCTGATTTGGCTACAACATCTTTTAAAAATTTATTAATTCGTGGACATTCTGCTTTTTCGTTATGATCTACGGGAATTTGACTTATTAATTTGATTTCCGGATTATGAGCTTCGAATTCCCACTTTTCGAGATTAAGGAGTTTGTTTTTCAGGTTTATGTACTTACTTTGATCTTTTTCAATGCTTTCCCTTGTGATGTAAGTAAACGCCCGAATATGCCCTATAACGTCAGCAACGTACCGAGTTGTTGCTTGTGGGACATGTATTAGCTTATGCATTGGATTTTTCTGGTTCCAATATTCAGTATATATTTCATTGTGTACAACCCTAGCTCGATTGTCTAAAATGGCATCGGATCCTTCGCTTGTGTAGACACCATTTGAGTAAATATATATTTATTTATTATCCCGCATCGTGAAAATGTGGAACTCGCGTTGGATTCGATTTGCCACCACATCAAATGGAACTTCTATTTTTTTTGGCTTACCTTCGTTAGATATCCCATTTACGTTCTTTTCTGTTATTTTCTGCCTATCACTTTCAGTGAAAAACCTGCTTAGATATGGATCTTTTAAAATAGATTCTGTTGTGGCCGGAAGTGCTTTTATTTGCTGTAATTCTTTTTCGGTAGTATTTGGCTCATAACTGTCACCGAATATCATCATACAGACTAAAGTGAGATGCAGATCTGTAGCTCCATTTGCTTTCAGTTCTGCAAACAAATGTAAATGCCTATCCCGATTTTCCTTATCTCCCACAAAAATTGAAGTCTTATGATACCAGTCGTGTGTTTTATCAATAAAAAGCGCATGCCATAACCCTTGAAATGACCCCCTGCATTTTGAGAGTATTTCAGCTGTGATTTCCTGATAAAGTTTAATTGCATTATTAATCAGCTTTTTCACTATTTCGGGAATAACAGGACGCTCTTCTATGTTTCCGGTTATTTGGTACTTATTCCCATCGATATGGAGAGAAGGAGCTGCAACACAGTTATTACCCCCAATGTATTCTACCTCCGTTTTACTGTCCTTCTTGATAGTATCACTAAGAACATCAAATCCTAGCCCTTGATAGGTTTTCGCTTTAATGTTATCGAAATGCTGGAATAAATAATGCCATTTCGCACTAGCATGAGCCTGTTTTACCCAGTTGCTTGTATCAACACCTTTTAAGATTTTATCCCAGATTCCTTTAACGTACCAATCGATATCTAAAACAGTTAAATCGGATCTTTTTACGCAGACAAATCCCAAATTCCCATCATTGCGGTATTTCTTTTCAATCTCTTTATCGTTGAAAGGGATTCCCAATTTTTGCCACTCCCTGAGTATCGGCTGTTTTCCTGGGCTTTTAACATTTGTATCTGGACCCTGCAAGGGATGTCTGATTACTCCTATCGAAGCGTAATACTTAGCAGCTTCTTTAATGGACATATTATTGACGTGAATAACCATTTTTTAAGTCCCCCTGTTCATCGCAAAACCTCCCCCGATCAAGGCAACGCTCTATAAAAGGACACTTCCGACAATCGGGATCCCCAGGTTCATATTTGCAAAAAAATAAGTCTTGATTTAGATCACCCGAAACATATTTAGAAAATCCACGAAGTTTACCCAATATTTGTAGAAATCTGTACCATTTTTAAATTCACCTGCTTGTCAGTGTTCACATTTTTAATTGGAGCCATATTAATAATTCTTAGATTATTTTCTAATGTTGATTTCGACATGCAGGTATCCTATGCTCATAAGCAAAACACTTAAATCAAAAAAAGCCGTATATATTCATGGAAACCAATAAATGAATATAAAAACATTTTTTGACTTATGTTAGGCGTTTTTTGATATTATCAGTATCAAAAAATGCCACCTGCATCTTATCTAGTGTTAAATCAATTTTGAATTGACAATTATTTTTAACTCATCTTCCTGTCATTTCACTTTACAATATCTGTTTGACAGATTTTTAGCGTCTTGTGCACTCATCGCTATAGTCCAATAAATCGTATGCGCGGTTTGACAGCGACTCGAGCATTTGAAACAGTTCAGGCTCAATCAGTGGATCTAACTTTTCCATTTGCGTGCCTAGTAACTCTACCTGAAACCTGGCACAGGTACGGATATATTTCAAAAGTCCATACGGTGTATCTAATAGTGCCTGTGGTGTATCCAAATAATCAAAACCATCTGCATGTTTAGCATCCATTCTTAGCATAGATTCTGTCAACAGCATGTGAAAATGTGCAAGGTCATATACTTTCTTTGTCATATTATTTTACCCGTTGTTTAATTTTTTTAGCTTCTTCCTTCGATTAATCGTCAAAATATTCAGGAAACTTAGCTCTGGTTCCCATCTCTACAACTTCATAGATTTTTAGACTGTTATTCGCCGCGATGATTCCAATTTTTTGCGCAACGTCTTCCTTTGCATTCAAAGAAACGAAATCGTTCTTGGATTGATATTTCGGGATACTGGATCTCTTTTCTATATTTGATCACCTGATTTTATTTACTTATTTTAGTATTCATACTATATAAAGATGTAATAAAAGATTTCCATAGGTATTTTCAATATCAGGACACTTTATACTATAGAATAATTTATATCGTGTTTATCCACTAAATATATATAGTTATCTGATATATTATACCATACACTCTTTCTAAACATGATTTAATAATTATTCAGATCATTATATAAAAGCTAAGTTTTTGAAGATGGTGTAAAAAATTGAGATTGTTTATAGCTATCATCTTAGAAAACGAGCCCTATTTCTGTGCTGCAAAATAGCGATTATTACTTTTTTGTGCCCTTTAACCAGCTGCAATCTTACAGTAAATGAAACAAAATGGATTTGGGATATTTTTAGTTCAAATGACTATGTGGTGTTTGGCTGGCAGCATTTATAGCAAAAATCGATATAATACTTAAAATACCAATAACTTTTAGAAAAAGATTATAAAGTATAATAACTAATACTTTTCCGCAGAATAGATCAATAACACCTTGGAGTAAATGAAATACTGTTGGCGTGTGGCATCATCAACGGTATTCTCTAAATCAATTTATAATCCACTTTCATTCCCATAATAGTTACTTTTTGCAACGCTCAAACCCGTAGCCCATTAATATAAATTAACCACTGCTTCAGATGTGGAGCCCGACATTAAAATCTCAATAAAATAAGCATTAGAATCTTTATCTAATGGATTTACTGATTTTACCTATGTTTTTCTAATACTTTGTGTCGTTGCTTATTCCGAAGGTGATGTGGTTCCATATGCACCTACGTCGTGTTTCCTAAGCCACGCGAGCTGCTGATGGCTGTACCTGTGTCGCTGCCTGTGCCTGTACTATAAACGTTGACTGGG
>Ga0182027_10014930_pt1 | contig 10720 bp, 8 predicted proteins | sample 712E1DmetaG_FD_121300 | JGI IMG/M metagenome (GOLD analysis project Ga0182027, IMG submission 121300) | Permafrost microbial communities from Stordalen Mire, Sweden - 712E1D metaG (Illumina Assembly) | ecosystem: Environmental > Terrestrial > Soil > Wetlands > Permafrost | place: Sweden...
TGGCTGTTCCTGGCATTCGGCCTGGCTTTTGCGATTAAAGTCCCAATGTGGCCGCTGCATTCCTGGCTGCCGGATGCTCATGTAGAAGCGCCCACGGCTGGCTCGGTTATCCTGGCGGGTGTCATGTTAAAAATGGGCGCGTATGGCTTTCTGCGCTTCAACCTGCCGCTTTTTCCCGAAGCCTCTCTACGTTTTGCGCCCTGGATAGCCGGTTTGGCGATCATTGGCATCCTTTATGGAGCTGCTGTGGCATATGCCCAAACTGACTTGAAAAAGATGGTGGCTTATTCATCGGTCAGCCACATGGGGTTCATCATGCTGGGCATTTTTTCTCTTACTCCTTTGGGCATATCCGGTGCGATTCTTCAGATGGTCAATCATGGTATCAGCACTGGGGCATTGTTCTTGGTAGTCGGCATGTTGTATGAGCGCCGGCATACTCGTGACCTATCTGCATTTGGCGGCTTATGGAAAGTGCTGCCTGTCCTGGGCGCGTTGAGTTTGATTATCACGCTTTCGTCGATGGGTTTACCGGGGTTGAATGGCTTTGTGGGAGAATTTACGATACTATTGGGTTCATTTGGCTCGAATTTCTTGGGCAGCCCATGGTTTGGGGGTGTGGCAGCCATCGGCGTAATTCTGGCGGCGATTTACCTGTTGTTTATGTTCGAGAAAGTCTTTCTCGGCCCAGTCACACAGCCTGAAAATCAACGTCTAAAAGACCTTAATCCGCGTGAAATAATTACCCTGGCAGTGCTGTTGGTAATCATCTTTTGGATCGGTCTATACCCAAAGCCATTCTTTCAGATCATAAACCCCACTGTACAACAACTGGCGACCCTGCTACAGACTACTGCCATGGCGCTTCATTAACGGAGGACATCAATGACCCAATCAGACCTGATAGCAATTTTACCGATCCTGGTCGTCGTCGGCTGGGCGCTGGTGTGCCTGATGGTAGATTTGTGGATTCCAAATGGACGAAAGGGTATTACCGCATTCCTGGCAGCGCTTGGACTCCTGGCAGCAATGGTAATTGTTATTTTTCAGCGGGGGCAGACCGCGCTGGCATTCAATGGTATGGTAATCCAGGATGGTTTCGCCATGTTCCTGGATGTAATCTTTCTGGTTAGTGGTTTGGCCGGAATTGCCCTGGCAGTAGATTATCTAAAGCGGATGAATATTGAACGGGGTGAGTACTACGTCCTGTTGATGTTTACAATCAGCGGGATGATGTTGATGGCCCATGCTTATAACCTGATCATAGTATTTATTTCCCTTGAACTGCTCTCGATCCCGCTTTATGTCCTGGCAGGTTTTGCGCGGCCCCGCCCCGAATCGGAAGAAGCCTCTTTAAAGTACTTTTTGTTGGGTACATTTGCTTCGGCATTTGTTTTGTATGGTGTGGCCTTGATCTTTGGCGCTACCGGTCATACTGATTTTCAGGGAATTACGGGCGCGGTAATAGGAAAAACCGTAAACCCGGTCCTTTTCCTGGTTGGGTCTGGAATATTATTGGTAGGGTTTGGCTTCAAGATAGCGGCGGTGCCTTTCCACATGTGGGTTCCGGATGTATATCAGGGAGCTCCCTCTCCAGTTTCCGGGTTTATGTCTGTGGGCGCTAAAGCAGCCGGCTTTGCAGCGTTGCTGCGTGTATTCGCGGTAGTTTTCCCAAGCCAGGCAGCGAATTTAACGCCGGTCTTGTGGGTACTGGCTGCCCTGACTATGGTCCTGGGAAACGTTCTGGCCGTAGCACAGACCAATATCAAGCGCTTATTGGCTTATTCGAGCATTGCCAACGCCGGTTATATCTTGATGGCATTTGTGCCCTATGGGCAGGCTAAGGTGCTCAGTAATTCGATTGCTTCGGCTCTGTTTTACTTGATGGCATATGCCTTTACCAGCCTGGGCGCCTGGGCCGTTGTGATTGCCCTGGAACGTGCCGAAGGTAAGGGTTTACAGTTGGACGACTACGCTGGGTTGGGCCGAAAGCACCCCTGGTTATCTTTGTCGATGATGGTCTTTATGCTTTCTTTTACCGGCGTTCCGCTGACACTTGGCTTTTGGGGAAAGTTCTATCTTTTCCGTACGACGTTACAGGGGGGATACGTCAGCCTGGCATTGATCGGCCTCCTGACTTCGCTAGTATCGGCCTATTATTACCTGCGGGTTGTCGTAATCATGTATATGCGGGCTGGTGAGCCGGAGGTTCAGGGTGGGCTTTGGATAAATTTCACGGCTTTTGCAGCTGCATTGACTGTAGTGGGATTAAGCTTTGTGCCGGGGCCATTGTTCGACATGGTTGCGCAGGCTTTATTAAAATTACAATAGGCCAGATACTCTGATAGAACCAACTCATTGGCCTTGTGCCTAACATTCAATCTACAGCGGTTATTTTATTCCGGCTGAGTGGAGGCGGTTCCCTCATGGGAAGGGTCCGCGATAACTACTCGATCCCCGCCCTGTTCTTTAGCATGCAAAGCCGCCGTATAAGCCGCTTTTAGTAATTCCGACACTGATTGACCATGCTCAGGAAAGCAAGCGATGCCAATGGAAACCGTCAGGTTTTGAAGATAATGATCTTCATATGGCACCATCAGCTTTTTTATCTCCTGCCGTAAAATCTCGGATTTTCGGATGGATTCCTGCAGTGTGATATCTGGCAGTATCATTGTCAAGGCATCCCCTATGTGTCGGCAGGCAATCCCGGTTTTCTCGGCGGTCTGTTTAACCATCCGGCCAAATTTCTGCAGCAGGTCATCCCCAGTACTGTAACCAAACTTGTCGTTCATAACTTTGAAGTTGTCCAGATCGATCAAAATTACGTTGACCGGTTTGCCTTCCTGCTTGGATTGATGGATTTTCTTATCCAGATATTCCTGCATATAATAATGGTTAAACAACCCGGTTAGAGGATCGCTGATTGCCTGAGCGCGCAAATTCTCACGTAGATGCAAATTCGAAAGCACCAATCCGGCTTGCTCTGCGACTGCGGCAGCCAGTTGTTGGTGCTCGGCAGTCAAAGCTTGTTGATCTTGATCCATTTGTAGATACAGTAATCCGATCTCTTTTCCTTCCGAAAGGATTGGGATACACAGGTAACTCCCTGGGAGAGGCTCGCTGATATGACGGCAAAGCATGCCATTGCTCGTGTCAGTAGCCAGGTAAGGGCGATTTCGGCGCAGCGCCCAACAATCTTCATGCCTCAGAGGCGAGACCCGTGGTGGGGGTTGGCCCCACTTTGTGCGAGGAACAAGATCCTGCTGGCTTTCATTCAGGGTAAAAAGCGCTCCCGCAGAGTTTGGAAATAATTGGGTGGCATATTGAGAGATAATAGAATAAGCTTCATTGGGCTGCAAGGAAAGCTGTAGGAGGTTACTCAATTGAGTGAGATGGGTGATCTCCTGGGAGCGTTGTTCTAGTTCGCCGATACGGTTCGCCAGTTGGATCTGGATCTCCTGCAAAGCCTGCTCGGCCTGGATACGATCTTTGATCTCACGCTGGCTGGCCTCGTATAGGCGGGTGTTTTCAATCACAATAGCCGCTTGATCTGCAAACAGACTGACCAGGCGGATTTCATCCTCATTAAATGAGCCAGCTCTAATATTGTCTACGACATTGATAACGCCGATGATGCGCTCGCCAATTTTTAGGGGTAAACCGAGCACTCTTTTAAAACTTGTATGGTTGTAGGGTTTGGCTCTACCAGCCCAACGCGAATGGTCGTCAATCATTAAAGGTTGTCCGGTTTGTAAGATGCGGCCAGAAATGCCTTCACCCGCATGCAGAATAGTTCCCACATAATCAACCGGCAGGTTGTAGCTGATTACCAGCTCCAGACTCTCCCCATCTCGACCCACAAGGTATAACCCACCCATTTGAGCTCCCAACAGGGTGGCAGCACGAGCAACGATTGACTGTAGGAGGTTATTTAGATTATTTTGAGTATTGATCTCTAGTGAAGTTTCATAGAGAGCTTGTAATTCCTTTGCACGTCGGTTCAAGGCCTCCTCAGACTGTTTGCGATCAGTAATGTCGTAAATAAATCCATTCCAATATTGTGTCAGTCCAGTTTCATCCTTAAAGGGTTGGGAATCGTCGTGAATCCAGACTACTCGTCCGTCTTGGGCAATCATTCGATATTCAATACTAAGAGGTTCACGGGTCTGGTTAGCACGGTTAAATTCTGCCAGAACCGTTTTACGATCGTCAGGATTGATTAATTTCAACCAAAAGCCGGGCTCAGACACCCATTCATCGACGGAATACCCAAACAAGTCCTTTACCTGGGGGCTCATATATAACGGCGAGCTGATCCCACTACTGGCGCTGGTATAAATGACGGCCTTGATTTGTTCAACCAGACGATGGTATTTACGTTCTGTTTGGCTGGATTGGTCATCGATTTGTTTGTGGTGAAGGATGTCATGCACCTTGCTAATCACGCTTGCCTTAGCTTCCTGAGATTGGCGATTTAGAGACTGAAGAATTTGCGATAGTTTCTCAATATCTGCTGGCATTTTGAGTAAATAATCTGCCGCGCCATTTTTGATTGCATCTACGGCAAGCTGGACTGAAGAATTACCTGTCAGGATGACAACGGGTAATTCCGGTTGGAGGGATTGGATAGCCTTGAGAAGTTGTATTCCTTTTTCACCAAAAGCTTCCAGGTCCGCCAGTATAAGGCTGTAGTCAGGCCTGGCGACCTTCTTTTGAAATGCTCGGGGAGTAGTGGCGGTAATGATATTAAAGACGCCTGGCTGTGTTTGCAGAGCCCGCCTGACTTTTTTGCGATCTGACGGATTTGAATCAACGTAAAGGATTTGGATCAGCTCACTCATTATGCTGGTCTTCCGCTACAACTGCCCGGTCGCGTCCTTCCATTTTTGCCTGGTAAAGCGCTTTGTCGGCCGCTCTCAGGACATCGGCTGCTGTAGTCCCATGTTGAGGCCAACTTGAAACCCCTATTGAGATAGTCAAATTTTGTAATGGGTAATCCTCAACCTGGATGAGCATTTCTTTTACGTTTTGGCGGAGTTCCTCGGCGCGCTGCAGGCCAATTTCGATCGAGGTTTCTGGCAATACCAGGAGAAATTCATCCCCGCCGTAACGAGACAAAATATCCCCTCCCCTGAACATTTTCTTAAGCAGCTTGCCGAGCCCTCGCAGCATCTCATCTCCGCTCAGGTGACCGTAACGATCATTGAAAGCCTTGAGATGGTCCAGGTCGACCATGAGTAATGTAACCGAATGCCCCGACCGTTCTGCCCGTCGCAGCTCACGGTCAAGCGATTCCTGCATGTAATATCGATTGTAAAGTGTAGTCAGTGGGTCGCGAATAGCCTGTTCGTGCAGGTTATCCCGCAGTTGCAAGTTTGATAATGTCAAACCAATCTGGTCAGCCACCGCCGCGGCGAGTTGCTGTTCGGATTCGGTAAGAAAAGGATCGCTCTTGTGGGTTTCCATATAAAGTAAACCAATAATCACTCCTTCTGACATCACCGGGACGCATAATGTGCTGGCTGGAGGGGGATTACTAACGTGACGGCAGACCAGGCCATTACGAGTATCGCTGATCAGATGGGGACGGCTGCGACGTATTGCCCAACAGTCATCATGCATAAAGCTTGGTATCGTATTTGAAGACTGCCCCCAAACCGTTCGTGGCTCTATCCAGAGATGAGCGCTGTCCTGAATCAATAATGCTCCAGATGTGTTTGGAAATAACTGGGTAGCAGATTGCGTTACGATTGTATAGGCTTCCAACGGATGTAGACAAATCTGTAGCATATTGCTTAATTCTGCCAGCAGTGTGATCTCCTGGGTGCGGCTTTCAAGCTCTTTTACTCGTTGCGCCAGTTGTTCCTGGGTATCTTTTAATACTTGTTCGGCCTGCTTCCGCTCAGAAACATCGCGGACGATTGCCAATACTTCATTTGGACCGCTTACGACCAGGCGAGCTTCGAATGTCCGGATACCTTTCTCCATTGCGAGCTGATATTCAAAAATTTGCATGGTCTCAGTATCCAGTGTTTTCTGGATATACTCATTGCAAAGTTCTGCGGTAGCAGGTGGAAAGATAACACTGATATTTTTACCGATAATATCTTGAGGGGGAATGTAGAATTTGTCCGGGGCATTACTGTTGTAATTTAGAAACTCACCGCTACGAGCAATCAGAAACATCAGGTCCGGGACTGCATTGAGTATGGCCGTGTTCCTGGCTTCACTTTCTCTCAAAGCTTCTTCTGCTCGTTTTCGATCAGCCAGTTCCCGTTGGCTGGTTTCGTATAGGCGAGCGTTTTCAATAGCGATAGCGGCTTGATCGGCAAAAAGGCTGGCCAGGCGTACATCATCTTCACTAAATGCTCCAACTTCGTTTTCATCTGTTAGTGTGATAACGCCGATGACCCGCTCCCCCACTGTCAATGGCACACCCAATATCCTGCGGAAAGGGCTGCCGGTATAAATGACAGCCCTTCCTTCCCAGATTTGGTAATCTTCTACCATGGAGGGTTTTCCGGTAACTGCAATCTTTCCGGCCAGTCCTTCTCCAAATTGCAAAATAGTGCCGTTATATTTCTCTGGTAGATTGTGACTGACTGCTAACTCCAGGCTTTGTCCATCCGGTTGTACAAGATATATCGCCCCGATTTGAGTGCCTATCAGATCGGATGCACGGGCGACAATGGATTTTAGCAACGTGGAAAGATCAAGCTGCGAGTTGATCTTCAATGAAGTTGTATAAAGCGCTTCCAACTCCTGGGCGCGTCGCACCAGATCAATTTCCGACTGTTTATGATTTATTTTGCTCCCCCGACCATTTTTTATCATTTTCTTTGGTATTTTCCCATGATTTGAGCTTGTGCAAGAATGTGTTCTCGGATCATATTCACCAGTCGATCCGAGGTGAGGTCAGGAGTGAGTGTAGGTTCCTGATCGAGAGCGTAGAGTTTAAAGAAATAGCGGTGTGCTGCGCCGCGTGGTGGGCAGGGTCCGTTATAACCGACCCTCTGAAATCCGTTCGTTCCTTGAGTACCAATCCCGCTGATGGTTGGCATTTGTGGTAGACCTTCTGGAAGTTCGCTAAGGGATGCTGGCATATTGTAAAGAACCCAATGAACAAATATACCAAAAGGAGCGTCAGGATCATCTACGACCAGAGCCAGAGTGCGCGTCCCATTCGGCACAATTCCCCACTGCAAAACTGGCGAGAGGTTTGCCCCATCGCAAGTATGCTTTAATGGGATCCAATCACCGTTGGTAAAAGCAGGGCTTGAGAGAGGAAAAGTTGACAAAATTGTTTCTCCTTATATTACAATACCCAGCCCGAATACAGTTGGCAGCGAAATTACAATCGCTAAAGCCAGGATTGCCCCACCGGCAGCACAAGCAATATTCACCCAATCGTTATTCAACCAGAGCCACCCTCGCTTAAGTGTTGTAGGGGCGCCACAGGTGTGATATGGGTGTCTCTCAGTCTCTTTTTGACAGACCGGACAGGTGTAGATTCCCTGGAAGCTGGCGCCTAGCAGCGAATCGAGCAGACTACCTCCTAGCCCGGCTAAACTAAGGAGTACCACCAAGGAAACTTTCTGTGAGAGGCCTGGACCGAGAGCGTCGCCTTGCCATAATAACAGCGCCAGGAGAGCAATTAGTAGGGAGCCGGCTAAGGCGGATAGGCTTCCTGTTAACGAGATTGCACCCGAAGTCCCCGGCTCTACAGGTTTTCCGTTAGTAATCATACGCGGCAAACTTTTACTGAGAACGCCCAGTTCCGTGGCCCACGTATCGGCGTTGACTGCTGCAAGAGACCCCGCAAATCCTAACCAGGGCCAGGTTGAATTGGGCACCAGCTCGTGTAGGATGACCATCAGACTGGCTATTCCGCCATTTGCCAGCACCTGACCGGCATCCCGCTGAGAACCCTTAGAGTATTTTTCTACCAACCCGGCCTTAGGCCGGCTGAAAAGGCGAGAAAAGAGGCTGGAGGAGATAAAAAATCCCAACAGCAAGATTGCCCAGGACAAGCCGCCTAACCCGAAAATGATGGTTCCCAGCAGGGTAGCGGCAACGGCTCCACTGCGACTGAGGGCGTGCGCCCACCAGGCCAGTGTTGATACGAATACTGCCAAAACAAATCCGAATAGGACCTGCATGATGTTCCTTAAGGACGGTATCCTTTGAGCCGGTTTTTAAAGCTTGCTTTGATGACATGCGTGGAGGTTGTGCTTTTTTTAAACCATGCGTGCATTTGGTGAGGATTTTTCAACTGCTTTTGTTTGATATAAGACCAGGTAACCTGGATAGAAATAGGAACTGCTAAAAGAAGTACTGCTCCCAGACAAATAAGGGTGGCCAAATCAGGAGATCTCAATGAACTTACGCCTGTTTTCTCAGGATGAATTGAAAGGGATGATCGAGAGTTTTCAATGACTCCCCTGTTTTCTTCACTAATAACTATACCAGGGAAAACCATTTTGGGTGTGAAAAATGATCCCAAGAATACCTGTTACTAAATATCATTATATCTATGTTCTAGATGCTTTTCAAATAATGAATATCCCCCCTTAGATGGCATTATTTCAGGAAAATCGTCGCAATCATCAGCAAGATTGGGGTAAGGGAAGTGCAGGCCAATAACAAATACGAAACAGGTCGTTGTTCCAGGCGACGGTAGAAATATATACCGGCTACCAGATCGATGAGAAAGGCAAAGCCTGCTAAAACGGGTAGGAGGAGCAATTGCTCAGGAGGCCCAGGCGGCAAGGGTTGGTTGTTAGCATCAAACCCTAAGGCAATACTAGAACGGGTCGGGATAAGCAAACTATCCAACACAAAGAGCGCCATGGTAAAAAACAGGCCGGCCAACATCATATAGCGAGCGGCCCGGTCATTCCAAATTTGCAGCAGATAAGCCTCGGGTTGGGTTGAATGAGAGGCAAGCGGTGCAAGGCTGCCTAATTCGGTTGTGCGCTGGAAGGTACGTACGAACGTTTTCAGGTTTTCCGGCGAGATGACGTAGATCTTTTCTGGCGTAGCGATCAGCAGCATGTTTGCAAGCTCAGAGCTCATAAATTCAACCGGCCCCAGGTCTTGAACATTGCGGACTCCCAGGATGGCGCCGGGCAGGTAGAAGTGTGGAAGGGGCAGTCTAAAACCCAATTCATCCACCGGCCGGATCCATTCAATCTCTGGCAGAGGAATATCTTCCGCACGAAGACCCCAACGAAGGCGAAGTCCATCGCGTTCCAGGGTGTAGCGGGCTTGTAATAAAGCATAACCGCGATAAATAACCAGCGGTATCGGGGCGGTAAATATCAGCGCCAGCAAGAGCAGCAGGACGAAATAAGAGCCAACCGACTCTTGAAATGCCAACCAAAAACTGGAAATGCTCCCACCCAATAAAAATACTGCGATCAGGCTATGAACAATCAGCCCTTTACGGTGGGGGGGAAAGAACAGATTTGTTGGCTCCATTTAGAATCAGAGCAGGCAGTCAGCCAGAGCCAGGCAAACCTGTTCGACCTGCGCTTCACTCATTTTTCCGGAAAATGGGAGGGCCAGACCACGCCTGCCTAAATCTTCGGTCACAGGAAAATCGCCTGGGCGATAACCAAACCGTTCGACCATATAGGGCTGAAGATGGATCGGCAGAAAATAAGGGCGAACAGGAATACCACGCTCGGCCAGCCTTTGAGCAATAATCTCCCGCTCCAAACCTGGGGCGAGACGGACGACATAAACAAACCAGCTCACCCGGGTAGTGCTCTCGGCCAGTTGAGGCGGCTCAATCCCCGGGATTTCTTCCAGGCGAGCCTGGTACCAATCGGCTACCTTCTGGCGGGCTGATAGCAGCTCTTCAAGTCTTGACATCTGTACAACCCCCAAAACCGCGCTCATCTCGTCCAGGCGGTAGTTATAACCCAGATAGGTATGCTGCAGCCATGTATCCCCTGGAGCACGGCCCTGGTTACGCAGGGCGCGCATGAGGTCAGCCGCCTCATTATCATCGGTAATAATCATCCCGCCTTCACCGGTAGTGATCTGTTTGTTGGGATAGAAAGCAAATACCCCGTAGTCACCTAAAGTACCCGCTTTTCGTCCGCGATATTCGGCCCCCAAGGCTTCACAAGCATCTTCGATCAGTCGCAAATTGTAGGTGTCTGCTACCTGACGTAGCCTAGTTAGATCTGCTGGCTGCCCAAATACATCTACTGCCAGGATGGCTTTTATTTTGCCCCCCTGAGAGGCGCCCTGGCGTGGCAGCCAGCGTTGTGCGGCTGAGCCACTGCTATCCAATAGATCGTGGGCGGCTGCTTGAACCTGGTCCGCATCAATATTGCCGGTTAGAGGGTCTACATCCACAAAGATCGGGACGGCATTTTCGTACAGCAGAACATTTGCAGACGCTACAAAAGAGAACGGGGTAGTGATGACATAGTCGCCTGGACCAATCCCGGCAGCTCGTACACACAGATGTAAACCGGCCGTGCCGGAATTGATACCGATAGCCTGACGACTACCGCAAAACTTCCGGAAGGCAGCTTCAAAGGCTTCTATTTGTGGTCCCATGCTGAGGTTCGGTGTGGAGACTACCGCCAGAACCGCCTGGCGCTCAGCGTCTGTCAGGTCTGGATAGGACATAGGTACGATGAAAGGCGGTTTATTATTCATGGCATGATTCTACTACATAAGAGAATTGTATATATTGAATTAA
>Ga0182027_10014931_pt1 | contig 10720 bp, 7 predicted proteins | sample 712E1DmetaG_FD_121300 | JGI IMG/M metagenome (GOLD analysis project Ga0182027, IMG submission 121300) | Permafrost microbial communities from Stordalen Mire, Sweden - 712E1D metaG (Illumina Assembly) | ecosystem: Environmental > Terrestrial > Soil > Wetlands > Permafrost | place: Sweden...
CCCGTCGCCCGCAAAGGAGGCCGCGGTGACCGTTCCCGCCGAAAAACTGCCTGACCCATCGCGGCTGACAATCGTGTTCCCGGCGTTGGCGCTGGTGGCCGCGTTGGCCGCGCCGGCTCCACTGGCCACGTTGGCCGCGGACTGGCCCCCCACGCTGGAAACCACCGTCGCCCCCTGCGTCCCGGTCACGTCGCCGCTCAAACTTCCCGTGAAATTCACCGCCGCGCCCAGCGAGCCGGTTAAATTGGTCAGTCCAGAGCCATCCCCCATAAAGCTTCCCCCAAATACGTTGGCGGGGTTGATGATGGTGACCGGGCTGGCGTAGTTGCCGGTCAAGCTTCCACTGGACACCGCGCCGGTCAAGGTGGTCGCGGACAACGCATTGCTCGCGGTGCTCGCGGAGATGGCATACGGGGCGGGGGTAAGGAGTTGGCGCGGAATCAGAGTGGTGAAGGCGGCGCCGCCATTGGTGCGCGCGCCGATTTCCACCCAGTAGTTGGTGCCGGTGAACATTCCCGGCCCGAAGTCCAGGGTCACGGTGAACAGGCCGTTGCTCACCACGGTGGCGCCGTTGGTGAGGATCGGCCCGGCCCCGGCGCCATTGGCGACGGCATTAAAGAGCTGAAACGTGAGGTCGTAGATGCCATTGGCGGGGCTGCCGCTGGCATTGAGGCGGCCTTGATAGGTGAACGCCGTGGCTTGGGCGCGCAGGCTCATGGTGCCAGCGAATAACGGCAGAATCAGGATGCAGTTCAGGATGGCGCGAAGGGAGGTTTTCATAAATAGGTACTGTGTAATAAATGAATTGAGCGGTTCCACAGGACTACAAAGAACGCAGGGATTAAATCCCATTTTAGACCAGCAGGCAAGCTAATTATTAGGCGGCTAATCATTAGGCTGTGCCAAATTGCCGCTTGCGAACCGCCGAACCGCCGAACCGCCGGCGGTCAGCCGAGGATGCGCTTGCCTTCTGTCAGGAATATGCCTTGGAAGTTCATCTCCAGCGCCTGCGCGTTGGTCGCCTTGGCCAGGGCGTCGGCTTGGGAAACTTTGCCGTCTTTGACCAGTTGAAAAAGCGACTGGTTGAAGTTGAGCATCCCTTCCTCGCTGCCGGTTTCGATGGCCGCCGCCAGCCGCTCCAGCCGGTTTTCCTCAATCAATTTGCGCACCGTGCCCGAGTTGATCATGATTTCCTGGGCGGGCGTCATGCCGCCGCCGATGGCCGGCACCATGCGCTGGCAGACCACCGCCTGAAGGGTTCCGGCAATTTGCCGCCGGATCTGTTCCCGTTCGTCCGCCTTGAAAAAATCCAGGATGCGGCCCACGGCCTGGGCGGCGTTGGTCGTGTGCAAGGTGGACAGGACCAGGTGCCCGGTGTCGGCTGCGGCCATGGCCGCGGTGAAGCTCAACGAATCGCGCATTTCCCCGATCATGATGACATCCGGGTCCTGGCGCAGCACATGTTTGAGACCCTCCTCGAAGCTCAGGGTGTCCAGGCCGATCTCGCGCTGTTCGATGACGGATTGGTTGTCCTCAAAAACGTACTCAATCGGGTCCTCCAGCGTAATGATATGTTTGCGGCTGTTGGCGTTGATATGTTCGACCATCGCGGCCAGGGTGGTGGATTTGCCGCAGCCGGTTGAGCCGGCCAGGAGCACGATGCCACGCTGGCATTCGGCCAGTTGCCGCAACTGCGGCAGCAGGCCCAATTCCTCGAAGCTCGGCACCTGCATTTTGACGTAGCGCAGGGCCAGACAAAACTGGCCGCGCTGATGAAAGCAGTTCGTGCGGAAGCGCCCGACGCCGGCCATGAAATACGAGAAATCCACTTCGCGCACCTCCTCGATGTGCGCCTTGTGGTGGCGGGGCAGGATGTTGTCCACCACCAGGTTCATCCATTCTTCCGTCGGGTAGGGCCCGTCCACCACCACCAGGCGCCGGTTGATGCGAAAGACAATGGGGGCGCCGACTTTCAGGTGGACATCAGACGCCCCGCCCTCCACCGCGGTTGCCAGAATTGTGCGGAATGTATCCATGCCCGCATCTTACCGAGCTTGGGCGCCAGAAAGCCAGTCAGGAATACCCGAGCAATCGGGCCTGGGACTGGCGGGAGAGATTGGTGAAGAGCATGGAAATGACAAAGCCCTCGCGGCGGTTGCCGTTGCAGGCGACGATGACGCCGGTGCAATGGATCTTTTTGGTCTCGCCCGTCCGCTGCAAACTCAGGGTCATCTCCGTCCAGGGCTGGATGGCATCCCGGCTGCGGAATTCAATCCCGTTTTTGCGCACGCGCACCGCCTCGGCCGGCAGCGTGAGGCATTGGGTGATGCGGGGGGCAATATCAATCAAATCGCTGGCGGTGGTTTTTCGAGCGCTCATTTGTTTTAAGTATGTAGTTAGTATAACACCTGATGCGAGAACGTCAAATGCAAGATTGGCTCTTACCACTCAATGACCGCCGCGGCCCACGTCAGCCCCGCCCCGAAGGCGATGAGCAGGATCAGGTCGCCCTTGTGGATGCGGCCGAGCTGGACGGCTTCGTCCAGGGCGATGGCGACCGAGGCGGCGGAGGTGTTGCCGTACTTTTCCAGGTTGGTGAAGACTTGCTCCGGCGCGGCGCCAAGCCGCTCGGCCACCGCGTCAATAATGCGGCGGTTGGCTTGATGGGGTATGACGCACTTGATGTGGGAGATGTCGGTCTCGCACCGGCGCAACGCTTCCTTGGCGGCGGTGTACATGGCGTTGACGGCGTTTTTGAAGGTTTCCCTACCATCCATCCGCAAATAATGCATGCCCGAAGCCACCGAATGAGCGGAGGGCGGACAGCGGGATCCGCCGCCGGGCATGCACAATAATTCAGCCTTGGTCCCGTCCGAACCCATGCAGGTGGTGAGCAAACCGTGGGAGTTGGGGCGGTTGCGCAGAATCGCCGCCCCGGCCCCATCGCCGAAAAGGACACAGGTATTGCGATCGGTCCAATTGATGATGGAGGAAAGCTTCTCGGCCCCGATGATCAGGACGGTCTCGGCGGTGTGCGCCATGATGAAGTGGTGGCCGATTTCCAGCGCGAAAATGAAGCCGGAACAGGCGGCCATGATGTCAAAGGCGATGGCGCGGGTGGCACCAAGTTTCTTCTGCACCACGCAGGCGGTGGAGGGAAAAGGCATGTCCGGCGTGATGGTGGCCAGCACGATCAAATCAATCTGTTCGGCGGTGACCCGGGCGCGTTCCATCGCGACCAAGGCGGCTTTGGTGGCCAGATCGGAGGTGTGTTCATGTTCGCCGGCGATGCGGCGTTCTTTGATGCCGGTGCGGGTGGTGATCCATTCGTCCGACGTGTCAACTGTTTTTTCCAGCTCGGCGTTGGTCAGCACCCGTTTGGGGAGATAGGAGCCAACGGAGGCGATGGAGCAGGTCCGGCTTCTGAAACCGTGCAGGGCGCGCGGGTTTTTGAATTTTTTGGATGGATGCGTCATATTTTTACCTCCGCCAGACGCCCGGCGGCCCGGGCCGCCTGCGCCTGGATCATGTCGTTGATATGGTGCTGCAACGCCTGTGTGCCCATGAGGATGGCGTTTTTGATGGCCCGTTCGCGCGCGGAGCCGTGCGCTTTGATCACGATGCCGTTCAAACCCAGCAGCGGCGCGCCGCCCCGGCCATCAGGGTCCATCCGCCGGGCAATGGTTCGGAAGGCGTTTCTGGCAAGCAGGCCGCCCAACTGGCGTTTGGCGTTTTTTGAGATTTCGCTTTTGAGCCAGGCGGCCATGCCGCGCGCAAAACTTTCCAGGGTTTTTAACACGATATTGCCCACGAACCCGTCGCAAACCACCACATCAACGCAGTTGTGAAACAGGCCGTGGCCCTCCACATTGCCAATGAAGTTCAGGTCCGCGCGCTGGCAAAGCTTGCAAGCTTCCAGGGTGATCTCCGTGCCTTTGTTCGGCTCGGTCCCGTTGCTTAAAATTCCCACGCGGGGCGACTTGTACCCCAGGATCTCGCGCGAGTAAATACTGCCCATGATGGCAAAATCCAGCAAATTCCTCGGGCGGCATTCCACGCTCGCCCCGGAATCCAGCAGCACAAATTCATTCTCCGGCGCCGGGATCACCGTCGCAATGCACGGACGGTCCAGACCGGCCAGGGGGCGCAACCGGATGGTGGCGGCGGCCACGATCCCGCCGGTGTTGCCCGGGGAAATCAAGGCGTCGGCCCGCCCTTCCTTGAGCAGGTCCACCGCGCGCAGAATCGAGCAATCCTTCTTCCGGCGCAACCCTTCCACCGGTTTGTCCTCCATCGTCAGGACTTCCCCGGCGTGGACGACGTTGACCCGAGGGTCGCGGCAGCCCAGACGGGCCAGGGCCGGGACGATTTCGCTTTCCCGACCCACCAAAAACAACTCGGTGATGCTGGCGTTGGATTCCAGGGCCAGCTTTGCGCCTTCGATGATAACTTCCGGGCCGTGATCCCCACCCATCACATCCACAACGATTCGCATAAGTGAAAGAAGCGCGGCAAAGACGATTCCGCGCTCCCCAAAACCCAATTAAGCGGTCGCTTCGACCGTAATGACTTGGCGGCCTTTGTAAAAGCCGCAGGCCGGGCAGACCCGATGCGGCACATAAGGGGCGGCGCATTGCGGGCATTGGCCGAGCTGCGGCAGCTTCAGGACGCTGTTGTAGGCCCGGCGCATCCGCTGGCGGCTGTGTGAAGGCTTGCGTTTTGGAACTCCCATAATTGTTGTCTATTAGAACTTTAGTTTGTTTAACTCCGCCCAAGCGGACGCACTTGGCGTCGGACTGGACACTTTGGCTTTCGGACTGGCTGCGGCCAATCGGTTGGGCAGTCCAGCGCAACCGGCATCACACAACGGATGTTGCGGAAACTCAAGCAGAATATCTTCCCGGAGATAGGGCGTCAAGTCCACGGTGTCATTCTTCAGGACGACCTTTTCCGGGCCTTCCAAGGACAGATGCAACGACCAATCCGCCAGTTGCAGCCGGAATTGGAACGGCTTCAGGCACCGGGCGCACTCGCAATCCAGCGCCATCTTCAACTGGCCGCTTAACAGCACGTTCTGTCCCGCCTGATGCGCCGTCAAGTCATAATGCAGCGGCAGCCGGGTGTGAACCAGTTCATCCGCCGCGTCCAACTGCAATTCCCAGGCGGCCAACTTCCCTTTGAGGTGGAGGTCCTTTTCTTCCAGATGGCGGAGGTTGACGAGCAGCGGCATGGCGGGGCCTATTTTTTGAATTTTGCGGCCAGAGCCAGCCGGACCGGCTCGGACACGAACGAGTTGACATCCCCGCCCAGGCGGGCGATCTCCTTGACGATGCGCGAACTGAGGAAGGTGTAAGTTTCCTTGGGCATCATGAAAATGGTTTCCACCCGCTCGTTCAACTTCCGGTTCATCAGCGCAAGCTGAAATTCAAATTCAAAATCCGACACCGCGCGCAAACCGCGGATGATGGCCTGGCCGCCCTGCTTCTCCACGTAATCCACCAGCAAACCGTCAAACCAATCCGCCTCCGCCTTGGGGATCGGCTGGATCGCGCCTTGGACCATTTCCACGCGTTCTTTGAGGGTGAACAGCGGCTTCTTGCCGTCGTTGGCGGCAACGGCGACGATGACGCGGTCAAAAAGCTTCGCCGCCCGTTCCACCAAGTCCAGGTGGCCGTTGGTGATCGGGTCGAAGCTGCCGGGGTATATGGCCGTGCGCATGGGTTTAATTTAGCAAGCGGTGATCGCGGCGCGAGTTAAAATTATCAGGGGGATGGGAGGGGCTGAACTCATAATACCTCAAAATACCTCAAAATAAGTCGAAATAAGTCGAAATAAGTCGAAATAAGTCAAAATGACCCGGACCGCCTCAGAGTAAGCATTGTTTCTAAGCTGTGTCAACCCCGCAGTGCGAATGATTTCTTTGGATTCGATTGCAAGTTGCTGTATTGGAACTGGTTGCGTTTATTTCGAGCCAATCGGCTTTGCGCGTTGGAGAATAATTTTGGAAAGCGGCCCCAAAAGCTGGAATCCGAGGGCGCGGGGCGCGAACAGGGCGGCGCGTTCTGATTTTGCTGATCACGCCGGCGCAATTTCGTTCCGCAATCCTCCACAATCTAAAGCGTGCGATCCGGCTCCTCAACCGCAAGGCGACAGCGCGGCCGCCGCGAACCTTTGAACGCTGACGAGTCTCGCTTTCAACGACACATCGGCTGGGTTTGGGGGCTTGACTTCGCCGATTCAAGCCGGTTCCACTCCGCTACACCGCCTCAAATCGGCGAAGACAGTCTGCCCCGGCGCCGTGAGCGCGTAAGCTTTCCCCAAGTCCCATCAGCCGGCAGGCCGCGCATCAGGGCCTTGCCGAAACTTCCACCCTCACAGCGCCCCAAAATCAGCCTAACCTCTGCCATCCGGGCAAGCCGCGGGCCTTACGCCTACTGCTCAACGGCGCGATAGTAGCGGAACAGGTAATTCGTTGCGCTGGAATCGAGAAATTGGATCGAGCCGGTGGCGGGCGGATTGGTGAAAATCGGCGTCCAAAGCAGCAGATTCGTTGAGGTGTAGATGACCACTGCGCTGCCAGCCAGATTGTCCAACTGCAAATGCAAACCGCCGCTTGTCCAGTGCAGGCCGGTCGGCGAAGTGTTAAACATTGGAGCAGGAATGGCGCTGACGCTAATATCATCAAGGCCGAAATAACTCGGATCGTTGCGGAATCCGAATTTAAGGACGGTGTCGGTTCCGGTCGCAACAACAATGAATTGCATGTTTGTCCAGCCGATTGCGGGTATATTGCTTTGATCAAAGAGGGTGCTCCCGTTCCACGACACCACGAATTCATTGGGTGTCAGCCCGTCCGGGCTATTCAAACAGAACGAAAGCAAATAAGACTGTCCGGACAAAGTTGGAATCGTTTGCGAGACGTAGCCGAGCGAGCCGCCTGGGCCGGCTTGCAGACCGTGATTCCCGGAGTGAACATAGGTTGAGGAGCTGCTGCTGGCGGTGCCGCTGGTATTTCCAGACTGAACCCAGGCGTTCAGGTTGCCAGACTCAAAACCGCCGTTTTGCACGACCGATATGGCAAGAACCGCCCCAGTACTGGTCACCGAGCCAAAGGCGTTGCTGACGACGACGGAGTATATTCCCCCATTCGATGACGATATGTTGGTGATAACCAATCTGGCATTGGTGCAGCCGGAAACGTTGCCTGCATTTACAAGGGGCACTCCATTCTGTTGCCACTGATAATACAGGGGCTGTTCGCCAACGGCACTCACATTGAAGACCGCGTTTGATCCGGCAAGAACGGCTTGGCTCTGAGGTTGGTTGAGCATCGTCGGCGGGACGCCACATTTTCCGTTAGCGCCGGCAAGGTAAATTGTGGCGATTTCCTCGAAAGACAAGGCGCGGTTGTAAATGGCAACCTCGTCCACCGTCCCGGGGAAGTTATTGCCGGTGCAACAGATCTCACCGCCGATGCGCAGGCCGCTTGCGTCAGCAGTATAGCCTGGATCGCTCGGGCCCGAAGCGCGGAATTGTCCGTTGACGTAAATCTGGGCCGTGGAACCATCGCACGTGCCGACAATGTGATACCATGTCCCGGGGCTGGCGAATACGGATGAACCCAGCGTCCGCGTGCAGCCGCCAGGCGGACGGAAGATGACGCCGAACTGGTCGTTATCCATTGTGATCGCCCAGTCCATGCAGTTATTCATTCCGCCGGCGATGGTGCATCGCCTGCCGGGCGTGGCCGACGGATTGACCCAGGCTTCGATTGTCCAGTTGGTTCCCGGCGACCAGGCGCCTAAATCCACATAGGCGCTCGCCCCATCGAAACTGAAGCCTTGCCCGGCCACTCCAGGCGCATAACCAGCGCCATTCTGTAGCGTGCCGTTGTGGCCGCCCACCACATCGAGCGCATTGCCTTCACCCGGCAACCAAGCGATCAAGCCTGACGGGGCGCTGGCGCAAGTTGTGCCAGGAGCAGCCACCAAAAGATTCGCGACACTGCTCGTTACAGCGCCGTAGGCATTGGTGATAACGACGACATAAGCTCCGTCATTGGTTGGCTGGACGTTGTTGAGTGCCAGAGTTGCATTCGTTGCGCCTGTCAGAATAGCGTTGTTCAACCGCCACAGGTAGCTGAGAGGAGGCGTGCCGGTGGCCACGACGCTGAATGTGCCAGCGCCGCCCGGCGTGATGATTTGGCTGAAAGGCTGAGTGACAATGTTAGGCGGCAAATCCAACATAAGCGTCCCCGGAACTGCCGCGGAGACATTGTTGCTCTCGTTCGACTCGTAAAGGTTGTTGTTGATGTCCACTTGCACGAACAAAGTGTAAGCGTAACTTCCGCCCAGGCTGATTGGCAGTGTTACGTTGTTGGTTTGGCGATAGCTGCCGCCTGGTGCCACCGTCTGGCTAATATAAAAGTCACCCCGGCCCACCGACAGTGTGTCCAGCAATCCATTGGTCGAGAACCACACCCGGTCATACCAGCCGCCAGTGGCTGACCCTATCCCCTGATTGGTCACACCCCAGGCCACTTGCACCACCGGATTTGGGTTGGTTGTGGTAACCGTTGCTGGCGCAACTACCGATACCGGCATCAAGTCTGGCGGTGTAAGCGTGAATGTTCCGGAGACACCCGCCGAAACTTTGTCACCCAGATTCGCCTCGTAGATGGAGTTGCCCGCATCCACTTGCACGAACAAGGTGTAATTCCCGTTGCTGGTCATCGGCAACGTCACTGAGTTGGTCTGCCAATAACTGCCATTCAAAGGCACGGTCTTATTCACCCCGAAATTACCCAAGGATATGGAATTCGCATCTAACACGCCGTTCGTGGAAAACCATACCCGGTCATACCAACTGCCAGAGGCCGTCCCCGGGCCTTGATTGGTCACGCCCCACACCACCTGGATTGTTGGATTGGGATGCGTCGAAATCACTTTTGATGAGGCAATCACCGATATTGGCATCAGGTCTGAAGGCACGCTCATGGTGAAAGTGAGATTCTCCGGAGCGGCAGAAGTATTGGTGACGGCCAGGTAGTAGGAATGGCCTGGCTGCCACGGCCAGTTGTTCGGAGTAGTCAAGGACTGGTTCAAGCTGCTGTTTGCACCGCTGCTGACCCAATGCGCGGGGCCGCCAGCCAAGGCAATCGTGCCCTGTTCCAACGACAGGACGACGTTTACAGAATTGGAGGCGTTGAACAGGATGCGCGTCGCAGACGCCGGCACATCCATGCGATATTGCAGGGTTCCGTGACCGGGAATATTGCTGACAATCGAACCGCCGATGAACGCGAGAGTATTGGTTACATTGATCGTGCCGCCGTTGGTGGACGAACTAACGGAAAAAGTCGTGTCCACGGGAGACCAGAAGCCGAGATAATAGACGTCGCCGGGGCGGAGCGGCGGGGTGGTCAGGCTATAAGTTCCCGGCGTGTCAAAGCGGGGATAGGGACCTTGATTCTTGCCATCCGTATTCCATGTTTGCAGATCGGACGAACCTGGACCCGGATTACTGCCTGCATTGGAAAAGTCAGCGGGGTTCTTCCCATCACCGGGCGGGCTGGTGTCGCGCACAAACATGCGGGCGCTGCCCAGGGCGCGGCTGAAAGTCACTGCCCAATTCGTGGGCGCCGGATCGGGGATTTGCGCGCGATAATAGCGCCAGTCTCCGCCGTTGAGATTTTGATTGGTGAAACTGCCGCCGTTCAACGCCAGGTCCTGCACCAAACCATTCGTGACTGAATTGCCACAGGAGAGTTGCAGCCGGTAACGGACATTGGCATTGCCTCCCGCTTGCACAGCGATGACCCAAATGCCATTCGTAAGCTGGGTTTCATAGCGGCCATTAAGCGGAACCCAGTTGCCATACTCCGTGGTGCCGCCGGTCAGAGACCGGTCATAAATAGTCCCGCCATTACCATTTACACCATGGGCAAGGGTTGGTGCCGGGCCTACGCGCAAGTAAAGATTCGGATTGCCGCTGATGGCCTGCAATACCGTGCGCAACACGGCGGCATTGTTGGTGGGCACAACGACTGCATAGTAATCAAATTCGCCCTGTTCGAGATCAATGCCTTGATCGCCCGGCAACGGGTTGCCATTGGTGTCCATGCCACTGTCGCCAATCATTGGCAAAGCCAGCCCTGAAGCCACGTTGGTTTGGCCAATGGGAGGCATCACCCAGAGAAGATGCTTGAGGGTGTTGGTTGTGATAACACTGCTGGTCAGAGAATAGGTGGTGGAACCACTACCCTTGACCTCAACATACCATGTGCCGGGCGTCAGATAAGGCGGGACAATGGTTGCGGTGACGGTGTTAAATGGAGAAGTGCCGTCGCTGCCATTATCATCTGGCAAATAATTCTGACGCACCCGCACCGATGGGGTTCCGTTGAGAGCGGTCAAGTCCAGTTTCCAACCCAAGATCGGCGCTCCGGCTACGGAAGCGGGAACGATTACTTGATAAAAGGCGCGCTGGTTATCGGCCAGAACGCCCGAGGTAACATTAGTCAGATTGCCGCTGTCAAAATCAGGACTGAAGCTCAATTGCGGGACGACGGGAGCGCGCACCCGCACCACATAACTGTCATCCGGGTAGTTGCCGGAAACGCTGGAACCATAAACGGACAAGCTGTAAGGCCCGGGTGGCACGTTGGGGATCGTGATGAGATTCCCATTATTCCACTGATAATTGGTGCCGCCGTAATTGC
>Ga0182027_10014933_pt1 | contig 10719 bp, 7 predicted proteins | sample 712E1DmetaG_FD_121300 | JGI IMG/M metagenome (GOLD analysis project Ga0182027, IMG submission 121300) | Permafrost microbial communities from Stordalen Mire, Sweden - 712E1D metaG (Illumina Assembly) | ecosystem: Environmental > Terrestrial > Soil > Wetlands > Permafrost | place: Sweden...
AACAACAGTTTGCTCTTCAGGAATTTATCTCGAAGGGAAAAGGTTGGATTGGTATTCACGCCGCCGGGTTGACAGGAAAGGAATTTCTTGCGCCTCAAACGCCTTATTGGCAATGGTTTGAGCAACTGATGGGTAATGTGGTTTATTCACCACATCCGGCCATTCAAAACGGAACTGTAGTGGTTGAAGACCGAACCCACCCGGTAACCAAAAACCTGCCTGCTTCATTTGTCATTCGCGACGAGTGGTATGAATTTAACCGGAGTCCGCGATCTGATGTTCATGTGCTGGCAACTGCTGATGAAAAAACATATCATCCGGCTAAACCGATGGACGATCACCCGATCATATGGACCAATCCGAAATACGACCGAGCTTTATACATTGGCATAGGACATGATGTTTCAATCTGTGCCGATCCCAACTTCTCCATTCTGATGCGCGATGCTATTTTGTGGGCTGCTTCAAAAGTCGAGAACAAGGAACAAAATGACCTTGATCAGTCTTTGGCTCAGAAATTTACCATATTGGTCAATCAGGTGGCATATAACCTGGAAGGCCCGAAAACCGCTGTCATTAGAAGTGGAAAAACACTTCCGGAAGGAACGAAATATTCGATTCTGGATGCAATGACTTTTCAACCGGTTTTTTCCGGAAAGATCGGAAAATCAGAGCAGGTTACCGACTGGCATCCGGACGTTTGGTTCTCACGAATTGATTTTTCCGACTTTCATCAGTCCGGGAATTTCAAGATACAGGTGGAATCTGAAGGGAAAACATTCGATTCGTATGATTTCAGGATTGAAGAAGAAGCATTGGGCAAAATTGCCATTCCGGCTATTATAAACTTTTTTTACCATCAGCGAGCCAATTCGCCGCAGGAGTTGGAAGCCGATAAACATTTGTTGCTTTATGGAAGTGATAAACGAGTCGATCTGCATGGAGGTTGGTGTGACGCATCGGGCGATATCAGCAAATATTTTTCGCATCTGGCCTATGCCAATTTCATGTCACCCCAGCAAATTCCGATGGTCACCTGGTCAATGGTCAATACTTCGGAACGGGTTTCGGGACTACTTGATCAGATTGGATCCAAAGAATCGCTGATGAATGAAGCGCTTTACGGCGCTGATTACCTTATGCGCTCGCTTTCGCCGGAAGGTTATTTCTACATGACCGTTTTCAGCTATTTCAATAAAGATCCGAATGCCCGGCGGGTTGTTGGTTTGCTGGCCGATAGTAAAACTACTTCCGATTATCAATGTGCATACCGCGAAGGTGGCGGCATGGCTATTGCAGCGCTGGCGCGCATTTCGCAGTGGAAAAAGGACGGCGATTTTACGTCGCAGCAATACCTCGATGCGGCAGAACGTGCTTTTGCACATCTTCAAAAATACAGTACCAAATACGATGACGATGGCAAAAACAATGTGATCGACGATTATTGCGCGCTGATGGCTGCATCTGAATTATGGATTGCCACCGGAAAAACGGTTTACCGCGATGAAGCTCGCATTCGTGCTGCTAATCTGAACAAACGACTTTCACCTGAAGGCTATTTCATTGCCAACGATTCGAAACGACCTTTCTGGCATGCAGCAGATGCCGGTTTGCCCATTATGGCCCTAGCTCGCTATCTGGACAAAGAGACAGATAAAAAATACCGGGAAAGCGCGATGTCATCCATCAAAACAGCCATCGATTATAACCTAAAAGTGACTCGTGAAGTGGTGAATCCTTTTGGATATGCCCGTCAGAGTTTTCTCTATCATGGAAAAGTTCAGGATGGTTTTTTCATTCCACATGAAAATGAAAGTGGCTGGTGGTGGCAGGGCGAAGATGCCCGTCTGGGTTCGCTGGCTGCTGCAATGATTGTTGGTGGCCGTCTTATTTATCCGGGCAATGGTTCGTTTGGTGTGAAACCCGAACTGGCCATGTATGCCGAAAATCTGGTTTCGTGGATTCTGGGATGCAATCCTTACAACATCTGTATGATGTATGGTTACGGACGAAATAATGTTCCGTATATGGCTTCCATGTTCGGACACGGATCGGGCAGGGGAGGAATTTCCAACGGAATTACCGGAAAAGATGGCCATGGCGATGGTTCCGGAATCGATTTTAAAATGGAAGACAATGGCAACGAATGGCGTTGGAGCGAACAATGGATTCCGCACACCGGCTGGTTTTTGCAAGCAGTTACAGCAATGTCACTTAAATAAAGAATGAGAGTTTAACACTAAAACATAAGTTATGAAACACAGGATTTTTTTGATTGGAATGTTTTTCGTTTTATTGACAGCAACTTCCACAGTTTTTGCCAAAGCGCCGAAATTTAAGGCTTTAATACTTACTGAAAGGGGCGGACAACACGAAGGTTTTGTTGTGGCCGCATTAGATTGGCTCAATACTTTTGCAGCTGAGAATAATTTTGAATTCACGGTAATCAATCATGCCGACGAGATTAACGAAACCATGCTGGCACAATATAAGGTATTTATTCAGTTGAATTATCCGCCTTATAACTGGAGTGATGATGCGAAAGCTGCTTTTGAGAAATATATTGAAGAAGGCCGTGGCGGCTGGGTTGGCTTTCATCATGCAACCTTACTGGGCGAATTCGATGGTTTTTCGATGTGGAATTGGTTTTCCGACTTTATGGGTGGCATCCGCTTTAAAAGTTACATTGCTCCGCTGGCTTCAGGAACAGTACATGTTGAAGATCCAAAAAGTCCAATCATGAAAGGGGTACCCGCATCATTTGTTATTCCAGATGACGAATGGTACACCTTTGATAAAGATCCGCGGCCAAATGTGCATGTGATCGCCAATGTTGATGAATCGAGTTATCAACCGCTATCTGACATTAAAATGGGTGACCATCCGGTGATCTGGACAAACGAAAAAATGAAAGCCCGCAATGTTTATTTCCTGATGGGACACCACGCAAACCTGCTTAAATCGACAGAATTTAAGACCATGGTTGGAAATGCCATTCTTTGGGCTGCCGGAAAATAACGAAATACAAATACATTTTAAACAACTATAAACTAAACCTTTCAGTATGCAAAACCGGGATTGTCTGAAGTATCTGCTTCAGAATTCCCGGACACAAATGAACCAAGTTAAAAAAGACAAAATGAAAAGAAATACACTCATGATAAAAGGCTTACTGATTTTACTGGTGATCATAGGCTTTAATTTTAACAGCTATGCTCAGTTTCCCCGTTTCAAGGTGTTGGCATTTTACAGCAAGCAGGTTGAATCAGCTCATGTTGAGTTTGCCATGGATGCCATCAAATTCTTTAAAGACCTGACCGTTGGTAATGGTTTTGTTTTTGACACAACCAGCACCATGGCCGATTTAAACGATGCCAAACTGAAAAACTATCAGTTGGTTATGATGCTGAATGATTTTCCGCACAATACCGACCAGCGCGAAGCTTTCCGCAGATACATGGAAAACGGTGGTGGCTGGTATGGTTTTCATGTAGCTGCTTACAACGATCGTGGAACCAACTGGCCCTGGGGACTTGAATTCCTTGGAGGTGGCGTTTTTTTTCGGAACAACTGGCCTCCAATGCCAGCTAAACTCGTAATCGACGATACGAACAGTCCGGTTACCAAAGGATTGCCAAAGTCTTTTATTTCACCGCTCAACGAATGGTATCAATGGAAGCCCAGCCCGCGCGAAAATAAAGATGTGAAAGTGCTTGTTTCCCTTTCACCCGACAATTATCCGTTTGGTTTAAAGGATATTATTCCTGACGGCGATTGTCCGGTGGTTTGGACCAACACCAAATACCGGATGATTTATCTGAACATGGGGCATGGATCGAATATTTTTAGCGATGCTACCCAAAATATGCTGATAATTAATGCCCTTCGTTGGGTAATTGCTACCGATAAAAAGGGAAATGTTTTTGGTGATAAATAATTTATTTCAAATAACTGAATTATGAATAATCCAATACATAAAACAAACCGGATTCTTTCGATTGACATCATGCGAGGTTTGACCTTGTTCCTGATGCTCTTCGTAAACGATCTTTTTGAGCCGGGAGTTCCCAACTGGCTGCTTCATGCCAAAAGAAACTTCGACGGAATGGGACTGGCAGACTGGGTTTTCCCCGGATTTCTCTTCATGGTTGGTATGTCAATTCCGTATGCCATTGGTTCCCGCCGGGAAAAGGGACAATCGACCATTCAAATTTTCGGGCACATTTTAATTCGTACAATTAGCTTGCTGATTATTGGTGTTTTTATGTTGAATACCGACAGGTTGAATGCTGATCTGAGTGGGATAAACGGCAATCTTTGGGCTATCCTGATGTATGTTTCGGTTTTCCTGATCTGGAATAAATATCCGGATAACAGTAAGTTGAAAAAGCTGTTCCTTGGCCTGAAAATCCTTGGAGTATTAGGACTTATAATGCTTGCAATCATTTTCAAAGCCGGTGAGCCGGGACATGTTTCATGGTTCGAAACCAGTTGGTGGGGAATACTCGGGTTAATTGGCTGGGGTTATTTTGTAGCTGCAACAGCTTGTTTGCTCATTGGTCCAAAACTTTGGCCAACGGTTGCTGTATGGGTATTCTTTATTGGCATGAATATTTTGTCTCAATCAGGAATGCTGCATTTTTTAAACTTCATGAAACCGGTGTTTGGCGTCATAATCGATGGAAATGTTCCTTTTGTTGTTTTGGCCGGGTTGGTTGTTAGTCTCATTCTGAAGCAAAGTTCATTCAAACCTATGAAAATAGCGGTGACCATTGGGTCGCTGGGTATTCTTTCTCTGGCTGTTGGGTTTTTCCTTCGCAACTGGTTCATTATTTCTAAAATTCAGGGAACACCCAGTTGGGGAATGATTTGTAATGGCATCAGCATGATTGTCTTTTCGCTGTTATTCCTGATTATTGATATTCAGCATAAAAACGGATGGACAGCTATTTTTAAACCCGCCGGACAAAATTCACTGACAACTTACCTTGCTCCTGATGTCATTTATTTCGCGGTCTGGGGAATGAACCTTCATCTCTTTTTCTATAAACAGGACTATAGTCAGATACTGGCAGTAACCGGTTCGTTGTGCTGGGCGCTGGCTATGGTTGGATTTGCCGCCTTGCTCTCCAAAAGAAATATTCGATTAAAGCTTTAATGGAAATAAGTTAACTCACTTAAAATAAGAGATCATGAAAAAATTAGTATTCTTTTTTGCATCGATGCTTGCCGCTGTCTGGTTTGTTCAGGCACAGGATCAGCTTCCTGTTCGGGGATTTTGTATCGGCTCGCCCGATGCCAGTCATGTCGATGCTTTTGTAAAGTTTATCGATGAAGAATTGGCTCCACGCCAGGTGAATACGTTGGTACTGCGTATCGACTATAATTATCAGTTCGAAAGTCATCCTGAATTAATTGACGAAGGTGCATTATCAAAAGCTGACGTTAAAAAAATGGTTGAGGTTTGCAAAAAGCACGGCATTCGCCTGATTCCGCAGATCAATATGCTGGGGCATCAGTCATGGGCCGGGAAACTCGGTAAGCTACTTTCAGTTTACCCGCAATTTGACGAAACTCCCGGAGTGAAAATGCCTGAAAAATACAAATGGCCAAATGACGATGGTTTGTATTGCAAAAGTTATTGCCCGCTTAATCCTGATTTGCATAAGGTTTTGTTTGATGTAATTGATGAAATTTGCGACGTTTTCGAATCAGACGCTTTTCATGCCGGGATGGATGAAGTATTTTACCTCGGCGATGATAAATGCCCCCGGTGTGGCGGTCGCGATAAAGCCGAACTTTTTGCCGGGGAGGTCAACATACTCAGGAATCATCTGGCTTTAAAAAACCGACAATTGATGATTTGGGGCGACAGGCTGATCGATGGTAAAACAACGGGAATGGGCGCCTGGGAAGCCAGCATGAACAATACTTATCGCGCCATCGATTTGATTGCCAAAGATGTACTGATCTGTGACTGGCATTACGAACGTGCAGACCAGACACCTGTATTGTTTGCCATGAAAGGACTTTCGGTGGTAACTTGTCCGTGGCGAAAACCCGATCTGGCGGTTAAACAAACCCAGGATATGTTTCGTTTCCGACAGCAAGCAACGTCTGAACTGAAAGAGCGCTATCAGGGAATGATGCAAACCGTTTGGTCGGGAGCAAGTTCTTTTCTAGACGAATTCTATGGAAAGAAAGTGAATGAAATCGAAAGTCAATCCGCTTGTTTTAAAGCACTTTTTACCGAAATCAATAAAGTTTCAACCGTTAAATGATCTTTATTAAAACGTCATTTTAGTAAATCTATGCAGGATTATGGATTCAAAAATTTCGAGGGAAATGAATGTGTTGAAATCAAGATTAGAAGGAAATTAACAATCAGATCAAATAGCAAAAGACATATGAATAGGGAAATTATAATCAAGAGACGATAGAAAAAATGGGCTTCGGTTTGTTGATACTGAATAGTTTTATCAGTGAATTGACGAAACTGCCAGTTCAACCTGATCACCTTGCTGTTTTCAAAGAAATATTCTTTTAGAAGTTTCTATTTTTATATCATCTAAGTGAAATACTTTGACAGAGCGACCTGCATATAGTGATAAATTATTAAACTGAAGATTGACGAAAAACAAAATTTAAAATCTACTGATATTTTTTTAATATGAAAAATACAGATACATATCTGGCACTTGATTTTGGGGGAACAAAACTTTTAGTCGGCGAACTGGACAACAAAGGGCAGGTTTTAAACTATAAAAAATACGATACCGGTTTTGTTGATCAGATACAGGCATTGAATATCATTCAAAACTCGGTTGATGATTATGAAAACAGTGTTGGTTGGGCAACAGGAAAGTGGCCAGTTGCTATGGGCGTTGGTTTAATTGGTAGGGTTGATAATGCCAAAGGAGTTTGGTTTCAGATAGACCCCCAAAGGAATAAACTATTGGAATTGGCCGGAATTTTATCCAAAAAATACGGCATTCCATGTTATATCGACAACGATGTAAAAAGCGCTGCAAAAGCTGAAAAATGGATTGGACAGGGAACGGATTCCGATAATTTTATTTATTTGAATGTAGGAACAGGAATAGCTGCAGCATTTGTTATTAATGGGAAAGTAATTAGGGGTAGTCATAATAATTCCGGGGAAGTTGGGCATACCAGTGTCGGTGTCAATACCGGGATTAAATGTGGTTGCGGCCGGACAAACTGTGTTGAACTTATTGCTTCAGGCATGGGATTCGATAAACAGGCCCGACTAAACCAGACCACTTATGCTACCGAACTTCTAATACCCGATGGTGCGCAGGTTGATGTCAGAAATATTTACAAACTGGCCAAACAAGGAGACCAACTTTGTATTCACCTTGTTGAACTGGCTTCTTCTGCTCTGGCATATTTAATTATGAACCTTGTTCGGGTGACTGATCCTGAGTTAGTGGTTCTCGGCGGCGGGATTGTTTCCGAAAGTTATTTTTTTAATAAGGTACTTGAAAAACTAAATCAAACCACCATTAGGTTTGTAACCCAAGGGGTGGTATTGACGAAACTCGACCCAGGTTTTGCCGGGTTGGTAGGAGCGGGAGCTGTTGCTAAAAACATCATTCATTAATTCAATAAACATAAAACAAATAGACAGTTATGAAATTAAAAATTACAGTGGCCAAAAGTGAATACGATTTCGATCGGCTGGCTGCATGGAGAATCATCGGTGAGATGTTGGCGAACCCAAATGCGGTAATCGGATTATCTACGGGACAAACCACAAAAAATATGCATAAAATAGTCAGTGAAATTTTCAATTTGCATCCATTTAATGTTTTTGGGATCACACTTTTTAATGTAGATGAACTCACAAACCTTTCGCGTGAGTACAAAGGTAGTTGTTATAAAATGATTAAAGACCAGATTGCCGGACCGTTAGGGATTAATGAAAGTAATTTTATTATGCCACCAACGCTTTCTAATGACTTTGAAATTGAATGCAGGATTTTTCAGCAGGAACTGGAAAAACGTGGTGGAATCGACCTTCAGATGCTGGGTCTCGGAATGAATGGTCACATTGGAATTAATCAACCTGGAACCCCCTTCGAAAGCGAAACATGGGTTTCTCCCATGGATCCTGATTTCGAAAAAAGGGTAAGGGAAGAAACAAATACGCCTCCGGAACACGAACTCGGAGGGCTTACCTTGGGAATCAAAAATATTATGCACTCCAGAAAAATTGTATTGGTTGCCAAAGGTGAAAGAAAAGCAGAAATTGTAGCTAAAATGCTGGAAGGACCAGTAACTCCCGATGTTCCCGCTTCTGTATTGCAATTGCATCCTAATTGCGAATTTCTCCTCGATGCCGATGCTGCCAAATGTTTAAAGGCAATTTTCTGATTTTTCAATCAACAAATTTAACTTAGATTATACCATTATGGATTCAAAGGAAAAACAAATCAATTATGTAGCGCCATTTATTTCGCTCGTATTTCTATTCTTTGTGGTAGGTTTTCTTACCACTGCTAATGGCCAGTTTCAGGCGCCGTTAAAAGAAGCTTTTCTGAAAGGTGCTGGTAACCTGAAAAATACTTTTGCTACACTTATAACTTTTTCCTGGTTTTTAGCCTATCCTTTAACTGGTGGAGTTGGCTCAAACTGGATTAACAGGTTTGGTTACAAAAGTACATTAGTCAGAGCGCTTTTTATAATGATAATTGGGTTAGGAGTTTTTCTCCTGTCGTCGTTATTTACTATTTCTTTTCCTGAAGCTGGTTTGAAAATATTTTCAGCAACCATTCCTTATGGATATTTTATATTTCTGCTGGGATCATTTATTGTAGGGGCTTCGGCAACCATTCTTCAGGTAGTTATTAATCCATACCTGAGTGCTTGTTCTGTAAAAGGCACCCAGTCTATTCAACGTCTGGCGATTGGTGGCTCTGCAAATTCCATCGGAACCACAATTGCACCGTTTTTTGTAGCCGGAATTGTTTTTGGTGGTTTGGCAATGGAAGATGTCAAAGTAAGTCAGCTTATTGTACCATTTCTGGCGCTGATGGGCGTCATGTTGGTTGTTGTTTTGGTTCTTTCAAAACTTGCGATGCCCGATATTCCAAGCACAAAGGCCGAAACAGGTGAAAAATTGGGGAAAAGTGTGTGGTCGTTTCGGCATTTAAAACTGGGTGTTATTACCATATTCTTTTATGTTGGAGTGGAAGTTTGTATTGGCAACAACATTAACTTGTATGTCATTGAACTTCAGGATACTGTAGGAAATATTTCCTTTTTTGGTAGTGAAACATTAAAACTCTTCGGCATCAACTTCACTATTCCTGCGCTGGCGGCAACGCTTTACTGGTTTGGCATTTTAATTGGTCGATTGGTCGGAAGTTCCCTAAGTAAAGTAACACCTAGAGTTCAGTTGACAACAACATCATCGCTGGCTATTATTATGGTTTTACTTTCCATTTTGTTTAACAATATTTGGTTGCTTGTGGCAGTGGGGCTATTCCACTCGATTATGTGGGGGGCTATTTTTACTTTGTCAATACACGGATTGGGGAAATATACTTCAAAGGCTTCCGGGGTTTTTATGATTGGCGTTGTTGGCGGGGCAATTCTTCCTTTGTTACAGGGGATTTTTGCAGATTCGTTACATAGCTGGAGGTGGACGTGGTTTATCGTCCTGTTTGGTGAGTTCCTTATTTTATATTATGCACTGGTTGGTTCACGAATCAGTCAGTTCGAAGAATAAATAAATATAGTGCTATTGGTTAGTGAGTTAATTTTTATGATGAAGAGAATAATACTATTTACATTGTTTATTTGTACTGTCACTTCCTGCTTGAGACCAATGCCTTTCAGGCCTTCCACAAATCTGGGAGAATTATCCTCCTGAGGTGCAGAAACCGGGTTTCGGTGTTTCTAAATCAAAACTGGTACTTCATTTGTCACAATAAGTATTATTTTTGTTTTATATCTATTTTTATTGGTATTAAATAATACTCTCAACTTTCACAAGACAAAACAATAATAGAATTTATATGAATAAGCCAATTAACATTAAAGCAAAACTACTGTCGGTCAGCATAAGTACTTTGTTGGTATTTATATTGCAAATATGTTTAGTACGAGCACAGGATAATGATCCCAATATGGGAATTATCCCGGTACCTGCCTCGGTTAAAAAAGGTACGGGAACATTTGTTTTTAGTCAGCTTACGACTATCAGAGCTGACAAAACAACTGATAAAGCAATCCTTTATCTTAAGGATTTCCTGTTAAATAATCATTTCAAAAATAAAATATTAACATACAACCCGAAAACTACCAAAGCTTCAACGGGTACTTCGGTGATACTGACAAGCATTGGTTCCGATGGAATCCCTGAAGAAGGTTATAAACTAACAGTAACTCCAGATAAAATTACTATTATTGGTAAAGGGGCCGGTTTATTTTATGGTATTCAGACATTTATTCAACTGTTTCCTATTGAAAATCAGGATAATGTTAAAATCAATGTTGTAACTATTGAAGACTTTCCCCGATTCGGATATCGGGGTATGATGCTGGACGTGTCACGCCACTTTTTCAATGTACAAGAAGTTAAGAAGGTGATTGATATGCTTGCTTCATACAAGATAAATAATTTCCAATGGCATCTGGTCGACGGACAGGGTTGGAGAATTGAAATCAAAAAATATCCTAAATTAACAGAAG
>Ga0182027_10014934_pt1 | contig 10719 bp, 15 predicted proteins | sample 712E1DmetaG_FD_121300 | JGI IMG/M metagenome (GOLD analysis project Ga0182027, IMG submission 121300) | Permafrost microbial communities from Stordalen Mire, Sweden - 712E1D metaG (Illumina Assembly) | ecosystem: Environmental > Terrestrial > Soil > Wetlands > Permafrost | place: Sweden...
GCGAAAGAATCGTGGAGGCCATTACGGCCGCCGGAAGTCAGGCCGTGCTGATGACCGGCGATTTGCGGGAGGAGTCGCATTGCCGCAGCATCGTCCGCCACGCATTCTCGCGCTTTGGGCGGGTTGATATTCTCGTGAACAATGCCGCTGTGGTGCATCGCGGCACCATTGAAGACACCTCCACCGAACTGTGGGACGAAATTTTCGCCGTCAACCTGCGCGCCCCGTTCCTGCTCTGCCAGGAAGCGGTGCGTCACATGAAAGACCGGCAGAGCGGCTGCATCGTCAACATCGGCTCCGTGAATGCTTATTGTGGGATGAAACGGCTGTTGCCTTACTCCGCCTCCAAGGGCGCGCTGATGACGTTTACCAAGAACCTGGCGAATTACCTGACGAAATACCGAATTCGCGTGAACCAGATCAATCCCGGCTGGACCTACACTGAAGGTGAGCGCCACCTGCTGGCGGTTATCGAGGGCAGAGGTGAGAGTTGGGTTGATGACGCACTGAAAACGCGCCCCTTCGGCCGCATGCTGACGCCCGCCGATATCGCCAATGCCGTTCTGTTCTTCGCTACAAACGAGTTAATCTCCGGCGCCGTGCTTGATTACGAGCAACTGCCGTTTGGCGCGCCTGCCGACATCTAAATCCAAGGGGACCCCAAACAATGAAACTCGCTGCCTTTCCCAAATGCTACATGGACCAACTGGTACGGGACCGCACCATGACCATATTCCAGTGGATCGAAATGGCCGCGGACCTGCCCGTGGACGGCCTGGAACTCTACGACGGCACCCTGACCAGCTTTGACGCCGCCTACCTGGAAAAAGTCCATGAGGCACACATGCGCCACAACATGGAGATTCCCATGCTGTGCTGCTCCTCGGATTTCACCCAGCCCAACGCAGAAGACCGGCGCAGGGAAGTGGAACACGAGAAGCGCAACGTGGACCTCACGGCGCGGCTGGGTGGCAAGTTCTGCCGCGTGCTTTCCGGCCAGCGGCGCCCGGGCATTTCGATTGAACAAGGGGTGCGTTGGGTGGTGGAATGCATTAAGGAAGTGTTGGAATACAGCGCAACCAAGGGCATTGTGCTGGCCATGGAGAACCATTACAAAGACAATTTCTGGACGTACCCCGAGTTCGCGCAGAAACAGGAAGTCTTTCTTGAGATCGTGAACCAGATCGATTCGCCGTGGTTTGGCGTGCAATACGATCCCTCCAATACCATCCTGGCTGGCGAAGACCCGCTCGAATTGCTTGAGAAGGTAAAACACCGGGTGGTGACCATGCACGCCAGCGACCGGCACCTGAAACCCGGACACACCATCGAGGAATTACGGGCGGTGGAGGATTCCATTGGGTACGCCGCCATCCTGACCCACGGCGAAGTGGGCAAAGGAATGAATAACTACCCGCACATTTTCCGCACCCTGCGCGAGGCTGGGTTTGATGGCTGGGTTTCCATTGAAGACGGATTAAGCGGGATTGACGAAATTCGCGCCTCCGCAAATTTCCTGCGCCCGCTTATTGATGGAAAGTAGGGAATCGTGAAATCGGGTGGTCCGATGATCAGGTGACTGGGTGAACGACGAGAATCCTGTATGGGATTTGTCCTTTGCTCAACCGATCTCCCGATCATCCGATCACTCGATATCTCTCAGCTTCGGTATGATGCGTTGATATCGATGTAGTCCCGCGTGAAGTCGCAAGTCCACACCCGGGCTGTGGCCCTTCCAGCGTGAAGATCAACGCGTAGCACAATTTCCTTCTGGTCGATCTCGCGGTGAGCCGCGGCTTCGTCGAATCCGGCGTCCAAGCCTTTCCGGCACAACGGCATGCTGTTCACTGTAACGTCAATCTTGTTGGGATCAAATTTCGCACCTGAGTAGCCGGCGGCGCAAATGATGCGGCCCCAGTTCGGGTCGGACCCCGCCAGCGCTGTTTTAACCAAGGGGGAATTGGCGATGGAGCGTGCCACGCGGTCAGCATCCATTGGTGTCCGCGCCCCTGCCACCTCCACCGTGACCAGCTTGGAAGCACCTTCGCCATCACGCGCAATCATGCGCGCCAGCGTCTGGCAAAGCAGGTTCAATCCTTCCGCAAACCATGCGCGGCTGTCGTTTCCGGGGATCACCGTGATTTCCGCGAGGCCGCTGGCCAGCGCCACGGCAGTGTCATTGGTGGATGTGTCGCCGTCCACGGTGACGCAATTAAAGGAATCCTCCGCTGCCCCAATGAGCAGGTTATGCAGCATGCGTTCGCCCATGGCGGCATCGGTGGTAATGAATGAAAGCATGGTCGCCATGTGCGGATGAATCATCCCCGCGCCTTTGGCAATACCGGCAATGTGTACAGCTCTCCCTTTTATTTCTGACCGCACCACGCAACTCTTGGGAACGGTGTCAGTGGTCATGATGGCATTGGCAACAGCGTTGGCGTTCTCCTTGGAGAGCTTTTCCTTGAGATGGGGAAGTTGCTGAAGGATGAGGTCCACGTTGAGTGCGATGCCGATTACTCCCGTGGATGCCACCAGAACCTGGGAGGGCTCGATTCCCAAAAGATCTCCCGCGACACGGGCGGTTTCCTCGGCCGCGTGCATGCCCTGCCGTCCGGTGCAGGCATTGGCATTCCCGGAATTGACAACCACCGCGCGGCAACGACCCCGGCTTTCCACCAGGTTCTTCCGGGAGAGCAATACCGGCGCTGCGGCCACGAGATTGGTGGTGAAGACCCCGGCGGCCGTTGTGGCCGGTGAATCGGAGAAGATCAGCGCCAAGTCCAAAGCGCCGCGCGTCTTCTTGAATCCAGCAGCAACCGCCGCCGCGCGAAATCCCAACGGGGTTGCCAGATCGCCTTCAACAGGTTCCCACTTTGGTGTGGCTCTCCTCACCGTTCCTCCTTCAGTGCTAATGACGCGACGAGTTACTCCCAGTTTGATGCGCAATTCTCTCGCTGAACCCTTACGGCTCCAGCGAGAGGAAGTATCTGCTCCCCCACGCTAATGTTTCAGGGACGACGGGGTTGGGCCGATGTCCAATATTCCAGGAATGGGGACTTCCGGAGATGGCGGCCCCGCCACCTTCATCGTCCGTACACTCTCATCGCAAGCCTGCATGTAAAGATTTTCGTCAGCGCTGCCGGGTGTGCAGTTCACCTCCACGATGCGTTCTGGCGAAATGATTCGCGCTGTAAGCACCATGACATGGTTCTTGGACTGCCAAATCAGCACCGCGTCGCGGTCGTTGATCCGCGTGTCCTCATACTGGTAGCGGTAAAGATGATGCTGAACACCATCGGTCTCCCAAATGGCCAGTTCCTGGGGAGTAAATGCGCCCCTCTGATCAGGATTGGACTGCGAAGTGATGGTGAGGGAAGGTCCTGTACTCCAGAAGCTCGGCGAGAAAATCCGCACGCCACCGGAAAAGGATTCGACCTTCTCATTGATCCCTGCTGCCACCTGCATCTCAACTCCCAAGCCGTCATTCTTGAAAGGGGTGAGTCTCAGGGTATCCTGTATAACCGCTGCTTTATGCGCCGGGTACCACTTCACGAGAAGATACTCTCCCCCAACGATTCCGCCCCCGATCAGCAAGATCCCCAAACCGACTAATAATTGTGTAGGAATTCGTTTCTTCATCGTCGCAATCTTAACCTGTGTACGGCAGAAGGCGCAATGCAGGTTTAAGGTAGATGGAGGTGCTGCTCTCCTGGCGGCTGTTGAGGCGGCACGGAAGAATTCAGCAAGTTTGACGGCATCCAGTCTGCCCCCGGTGCGGACTCCGCTGCATACGTCTGTCCCAAACGGTTCGACACTGCAAATTAGGAGACTACCCGAATCCGACTTCAGTTCCGCGACTGTGCCCTAATATAGTACGCGAAAGACGACATCCAACCGGAAATTGCTGTCACAAAGCCAGTTTTGTCCGTCAAAATCGTTTCAATTGACGTAAATGTCCGACTTTTCACCGGGCATTTTGTCAAGTCTTCCTTTGTTTTCATACACATTCCAGCTTCGTTCGTTCATTTTTAACATCTTTTTTGTGAAGCCCCCCCCTGCCGGACCTTTGCCAGGTATGGGTGGGGCGCCACAAACGGCATAGGTGTGAGTCCTCCATTGTAGTCAAAGCGGGTGAACATCCAAGCTTCTCCAAATTAGCCCTTGCCGAGGTTCAAATTGGCAGTCGGCAATCTGGTTCCCCACTCCCCCTGCGCATTACTGCGCGTACGAAGAAATTAATTTGGGCAGCCACAGGTGAACCCCGGCCTCTCCTCCCCGGTTCGGGCGCGCGCCTTGCCCCACAGCACTCGTGTCCAAATTACGATTCGCGAATTTAGTGCTGACCGGCGGCTCCGCCGCTTGCTATGCGGAAAGGCTGCGCCTTTCCGTCGCCGGGTACTATACACCAACCTCATCCGTGCCGCCGAAGGCATAGCCTTCGCGGCGGCGCGGATGAAGAGAAAACCGGGGCAAATGGGCCGGAAAGGCAAAGCCTTTCCGCGGAGCAGGGGGCAAAGCCCCTTCCATCCCCATTCTCTCCACACAATTTGGACAGCAGTGGCCCCGCAGGGTCCGCGGCTCCGGTCGATTTCTGCGCATTGCCAGGATGGGCTTCGTTTCGTACTGAGGGCGGGGTGGGGGCGGGTGCAGGGGCATGGGTGGCGCCGTAAGTCTAGCCAACCTCCTAGTATACACTGTAGCCGACATTTGTCAAAAGACAAAGTGTCGCAAGCATCCCCGTTTTTCATCCGTGCCGGTGATAGCCCATTGATGCGGCTTTAGCAGCTTACCGGCAAGCTGGTAGCCGCGGTCAGTGCCTTCCTGACCGCGGGTTCTTCTTTGCAAAACGTGAACTTCTGGTGAGGATTAGGCGCAGTGAATTGGGGATGCACGCGTGAGAAAAGCCCACCGGAAGAGCCGCAGAGCTTGAAACTCGGCTCTGCGCCAGCCGGCCTCACACAAGAATCTTCGCGCTTGAACTCGTCACTTGTCACTCGTCACTACCCTTCTCAATTCGCCTTGGGAATTGACCGTGGGTTTGTCAGCGAAGGAGAAGCCCCCGGCCAATAGAGGTCGTTCGCCATTAGGGTTGGCGGGTTTCGAGGCGTGGCGACACGTGGCTGCCTACTTGATTGATGTTGGGTGTTTGTTCATAACGTATGAACGCGCTGTCAACCTACAGGCCAAGCTCGCTGTGCGAGCCGAGGCGCACCAGTTCCAGACTGGCGGCATCCGGCTTTCGGTAGATGAGAATAAGATCGGGCTTGAGATGACAATCGCGGAAATCGCCCCATGCTCCTGAAAGCGGATGATCGAAGTTGCGCTGCGGCAACGTCGCGTCGGTGGCGAGCAACTCCACCACCGCCATGAGCGCCGCATCGAGGGTCTTGCCGTGCTGCCCCGCTTTCTCGCGTTTGTAGTCTCGCTGGAAACGGCGGGTGTATTTAATCGTCCGTATTCAGCCTCGCGAGCAGCTTGCCCGGTTTTCCCGCCGTGGCGAGTTCGCCGCGGCGCGCGGCCTTCATCGCCGCAACGGTTTTGGCATTGGGAACAAGAGGCTCGAACGGTAGCGCCCTTTCCGCCGCAATCCGCATCATCATCATGCGGAAGGCGTCGGACACGGTGAGACCCATCGCTCCCAGCACCGCAGCGGCTTCGTCTTTGATCTGTTCATTGATCCTGGCGCGGACGATTGAATTCTCTCGCATCATGCACTCTCCTGTTGAGCTACAATGTAGCACAATAAGAGCCCACGTGCAAACCCGACGAGTCCCCCGGCGAGATTCGTGAAAGAGCGCGGCCCTTGGGCGCGGTCGGTGAGAAAAGCCGCAGACGTTCAAAAACCGGTCTACGACAGCCCGCCCGCCTGCTCGTCACTTGTCACTCGCCACTGCCCTTGATGCATTCACCCGTTCGAACGGCGCCTGAGGTTGTGTGACCCGGAGGTGGCCACGCGGCTGACGCGGATTGACTTCCCAGGGGGGCGCGCCTACCCTTGCAAGGTGAAGGTTCCCGAAATCGTTCGGATGCTTGAAGACGATGGCTGGCTTCTGGTTAGGACCAGGGGAAGTCACCACCAGTCGAAGCACCCACGAAGCCCGGGCTGGTCACTATACCCGGCAATCGCAACGATGAACTCGCGCCGGGGACCTTGAACAGTATCCAGAAACAGGCAGGGTTGAAGCCATGAAAAAATACCTGGTGATCATCGAAGAAACCCCTATGGGATATTCCGCGTATTCTCCCGACCTGGGAGGTTGCGTTTCGACCGGGCAAACGCGCGAAGAAGTCGAAAAGAACATGCAGGAGGCAATCGAGTTTCACTTGGAAGGCCTGCGCCTCGAAGGGCTCCGCGTGCCTCAACCCCACTCGTATTCCACTTACGTAGAAGTTCCCGCGTAAATGTACCGGCTGGTAGATGGTGATGGGTATTTCCGTTGGAAGAGCCGAGGAGGAGCGCTGAAGGGCGCGCACCTCCTTGCTACCTGCTCGAACAGCGCGTGAGGTTGTTCATACCCGCATTGTTTTCGCTCTGTGGATGGTATAAGCTTTGACTATGGTGGAGATCGTTTTTGAAGTGACCCAGGAAGCGGATGGTGGCTTGGTGGCGGAGTGCTTGTCGGAGAGCATTTTCACCCAGGCTGACAGTTGGGATGAGTTGCGCGCGAACGTCAAAGAAGCAGTGGGAGCTTATTTCTTTGACCACCAGCAACCTCCTACGGCGATCCGTCTCCATCTCGTCCGAGATGAAGTTCTCGCCAACTCATGAAAATTCCGCGCGACTTGAGCGGCCACGACCTTATCCAAGTGCTTTGCCGCAACTGGGGCTACCGAGTGGTCCATCAGCAAGGCAGCCACGTCGTGCTGGAGACGGATGAACCCTCACACCAGCGCCTCGCCGTTCCCGCCCACAAATACCTTCGCATCGGAACTCTGAATGCCATCCTGCGCGCGGTCGCGATTCATAAGCGCGTGGAACGTGACGCCATCATTGCGTCGCTTTGACGCCTGCTTTCGCCGAAAGGCAGGCACACAACGACCTTGCTCCGGTTCACGACGACCGCATCAAGCCCGTAGCCCGGAAGCTGGTAGCCGCGGTCAGTGCCTTCCTCACCGCGGGTTCTTCTTTGCAACATGGTACAGTTCTGGTGAGGATTAGGCGCAGTGAATTGGGGATGCACGCGTGAGAAAAGCCTACAGGAAGAGCCGCAGAGCTTGAAACCCGGCTCTGCGCCAGCCGGCCATCTCTGGTGGTTCTGGATTGGAAGCCATGAGGATTACAATAACGTCCTGAATCGAGTGAAATGAGCGCCACATAGCGCGGCCTTGGTTTGTAGGGCCGCAGCACTTGGGACGTTGGTTGCAGAGCCGCAGAGCTTGAAATGCGGCTCTGCGCCAGCCCGCCTGCTTGACATTGGTATCATATATGTTACCATCATCAGTGATCGACGTGCGCGAGTATCTGGACCACGAGGGAAATAGTCCTTTCGCCGTTTGGTTTGAAGACCTGAACTCCGCAGCTGCAGCGAAAGTGACCATGGCGGTCACACGGTTAGGACAAGGCAATTTTTCTAACGTCAAAGGCGTGGGCTCTGGCGTCTTGGAGTACAGGATAGACTTCGGCCCGGCTTACAGAATTTACATCGGCAAGGACGGTGATTGCTTGGTGATACTTCTCGGGGGCGGCACGAAGAAGCGGCAAAGTTCGGACATCAGCCTGGCGATTGCCCGGTGGCAAGACTACAAGAAGAGAAAGAAGGAGGGAGACCGGTAATGGCTCTAACCCGCGATTTTAAGGAAACCGTCAAGGCGCGTGTCCAGCGCGATCCCGCCTTTCGCCGGGAACTTCTCCGCGAGGGCGTGGAAGCCATGCTGAACGGAGACGTCGAGACCGGCAAGACCGTCCTCCGCAACTACATCAACGCCACGGTCGGATTCGTCGAGTTGGCCGAGGTCACGCATCGTTCCCCCAAAAGCCTGATGCGGATGCTCGGACCGCAAGGTAATCCCCAGGCGCAGAATCTATTCGCCATCGTTTCCTATTTGCTCGATCACGAAGGGATCCAGTTCACGTTGCGCGCCGCCACAGTATCCTAAGCGATCACGGAAGGGCGTGCCCTGATGGTGATGGGTATCTCCGTTGGAAGAGCCGCAGAGCTTGAAAACCGGCTCTGCGCCAGCCGGCCGACCACAGGGCAACCGCACATCCTGGAGCATGGCGTTGACGAAAATGAAGTCGAGGATGTGCTTGAAACTCCGGGCGAAGACCGGCCGGGACGCGACGGTTCGAGAATCGCTGTTGGACAGACCAGTGCGGGACGCTATCTGCGTATCATCTATGTTCCCGACCCAGAGCCGGAAAGCGTGTTCGTCATTACGGCGCACGAATTGAGCGGCAAACCATTGCTTGCCTACCGGAGACGCAAGCGCAGGAGACAGATATGAGCCAAACCAGATTTCCCCCGGGATGGGACGAAGAGAGAGTTCGGCGCGTCCTTGCGCACTATGAGCAGCAGTCGCCGGAAGAAGCGGTGGCCGAAGATGAAGCCTCATTCACCGAACAGGACGACACCGTTATGAAGGTCCCCCATGACCTTGTCCCCGCCGTCCGCCAACTCATCGCCAAGCATCAGGAATCGTTTGGAGCGCCGGATCTCCACGGTGGGCTGGCGCAGATCGCAGCTCTGCGTTTCGGCTGATCAGGAACATCGGCGAGAATTGACGTAAATCGCAGAGCTTGAAACCCGGCTCTGCGCCAGCCCGCCCGAAAACCATCTCTGGTGGTTCTGGATTGGAAGCCATGAGGATTACAATAACGTACTAAATCGAGTGAAATGAGCGCCATCTAGCATAGCCCTGGTTTGTAGGGCCGCAGCCCTTGGGACGTTGGTTGCAGAGACGCAGAGCTTTAAATGCGGCGCTGCGCCAGGCCGCCGTCTTGGCAGATCCAATCCATTTGGCCTTCAGCACCTTACGCCTATGGCCAGTTCTGTCCGCCATGCAGAATGCGGACGATTTCAATGACATCTTTGCGGATGCGGTAGATGGCCAGGAAAGGAAGATCGGGAAATACCAATTCGCGGGTGTTTGGTTTCCGGCCCGGACGGCCCTGGTGGGGAAACCGGGCGAGCAAGCTCACCTTTTCGTAGATGTTGAGGGCCACGCGCCGAGCCGCTGCCGGGGCGTCGTGGTCCCGGATGTAGTCACAAATATGAGTGAGGTCGCGGGTGGCAGGATCTGTCCAACGAATGCGCATTAACCGGGATAGCGGCGGTCGATGAGCTTGCCGATTTCCTCGTGTTCGATAAGTTCACCCCGGTCAGCGGCGGCTAATCCCTTTTCCACTTCCCGGACAAACCACTCATCGTAGTTGACGAACCGCTCGACCGCTTCCCGCACCAGTGCTCGGGTGTCTCGGCCCTGGTCAGTTGCGAGGCGAGTCAATTTGGCTTCCACGTCAGGGGTGAAATCTACTTCCATACGCCTCCCATCGTAGACAGGGGGAGCCTAAGTGTCAAGCGCAGTCACAGGGCAGTCACAAGTAAAACAGGTAACGACAAAATGGTTCCTGACACCATTTCCCCCCCCTGGAGCGCCGGATCGCCACGATGGGCTGGAGCAGATCGCAGCTCTGCGTTTCGGCTGATCAGGAACATCGGCGAGAATTGACGTAAATCGCAGAGCTTGAAACCCGGCTCTGCGCCAGCCCGCCGCTTCGTCACCGCCCATAGGCGAGCATGGCTTGAGCCGTCCGCGCGCGTCTGCGTGCCAGCCAGAACCACGGCGGGCCGTTCTGAGCAAGTCTGCGCCAGCAGAGTGGGGTTGGACAGTCACGCTCGCACAGAATGGGTGAGCCTTGGGCCACTCCGCGCGTCCTGGGCCAATTCTGCGCAACGGCGGGCCATCCTACGCAATGCCCAAAGGCCAACAGGGTGTGAAAGCGTATAGCGGTACGGTCTTACTGGTGCGTCTTTTTCACGAGGCGCTCGTAGTCCTTCCGGTAATCAGGGTTTTGCGGGTTGAGTTCGTAAGCCTTGCGGTATTCCTCCAAAGCCTCCTGGGGGTTGTGCTTGCGCTCAAGAGCGACGCCAAGAACGCTATGGGCTGTAGCGTTGTTCGGGTTGAGACGGATCGCCTCGCGTTCTTCCTGAATCACTCCGTCCCAATCCTTCTTGAAGAATAGGTCCGCGCCAAGGGTAACATGCGCCAATTCGTTGTTGGGGTCTAGACGCAGCGCTTCACGTTCTTGTCCGATTGCCCCATCCCAGTCACGCTTCTTTCCGAGCGCCGCGCCAAGGAAGCGATGCGCCTCCGCATTCTTGGGGTTAATGCGCAATGCTTCATGCTCTTCGGCGATATCCCCGTCCCAGTCGCCCTTGTTCCCGAGCGCGCCGCCGAGGTAGGTGTGCGCGAATTCGTCGTTGGGACTTAGGCGCAACGTTTCGCGGTATTCCGCGATCGCTCCATCCCAGTCGCCCTTCTTTCCGCAGGCGAAGCCCACGCCATAGTGCGCCTTGGCATTGTTGGGGTTCAAGCGCAGCCCAGCGCGAAACTCTGCGATCATTCCGTCCCAGTCACCCTTGTTTCCGAGCGCAACACCGAGGTTGATGTGTGCCGCACCGTCATTGGGGTTTAAGCGCAGGGCTTCACGATACTCCATGATCGCGGCATTCGAGTCGCCCTTCTTTAGAAGCGCGTTGCCGAGGCTGACGTGCGCCA
>Ga0182027_10014935_pt1 | contig 10718 bp, 8 predicted proteins | sample 712E1DmetaG_FD_121300 | JGI IMG/M metagenome (GOLD analysis project Ga0182027, IMG submission 121300) | Permafrost microbial communities from Stordalen Mire, Sweden - 712E1D metaG (Illumina Assembly) | ecosystem: Environmental > Terrestrial > Soil > Wetlands > Permafrost | place: Sweden...
CTGTCGCCGACCATTCTGAACAACTACACGCTCCGCGCGACGCTCCAGCAGCCGCTCTACACCGGCGGCAAGATCTCCGGCGCAATGGACGCGGCTGCCTACAGCGCCCAGGCAACGGAGCAGGATTACCACAAAGACAAGGCGGAGGTGGTCTACAGCATCAAAGCTGCTTACTGGAATCTTTTCCGCACGATCACGTTCAAACGGTTCGTTGATGAAAACGTCGCCCAGGTGCAAACACACGTGACAGATGCGGAGAATCTTCTGAAACAGGGCTTGCTGACGACAAATGACGTCATGAAAGTGCAGGTGCAGCTCTCCGATGCGCGCGTGCGTCAGATCGATGCGGACAACAGCGTGAAGCTGGCGATGTACGTGCTGAACAACACCCTTGGCTTGCCTTTGCAGACCCACATTGAACTGGCGTCGACCATTCACATCAACGACCGCCAATGGGATAACGCCGATCAGCTCGTCAGCGAGGCTTTCGAAAAGCGCCCGGAAATTCTGGGCATGAACGCGCGCGTGAAAGCCGGCGAGGCAAGCTTGACCTCCGCTCGCGGAGGTTGGTGGCCGCAAATCTACGCGGTCGGCAACTACAGTTACCTGCGCCCCAATCAGCGGTACTTCCCCGTCGTGGACGAGTTCAAAAGCACGTGGGATGTCTCCGTGTCACTCTCGTTCGACATCTGGAACTGGTGGCAGACCGGGTATCAGACGACGCAGGCACAGGCGCAATTGGCACAGGCGCAAGAAGGGCTTTCGATGACGAAGGACGGCGTTACGCTCGAGGTGACACAAAGTTACCTCGCCATTGAGGAAGCAAAGCAACGGAAGATCGTATCCGAACAGGGAGTCGCCCAGGCGGAAGAAAATTATCGGATCATGGACGGCAAATATAAGCAAGGCTTCGCTGCCAACTCCGAACTTCTTGATGCAGAAGTTGCCTTGCTCCAGGCGAGATTGAATCTCACCCAGTCATTGGTCAATTACGAGCTCGCCATCGCGCAGCTCACAAAGGCAATCGGCGAATAATGCTCCATCCAGTGAAAAGGACAATGATCATGAACACGAAAACAAGATTGTTTCTTATCGGCGGAATCATTGTGATCGTTCTTGTTGCTTTGATTCTGAGGAACAGGGCGGCGATGAATGCCACGTCGGAGGGAAGCTCGATTGCCACCGCTTACTCCGTTTCCGTCGTCGCAGCTGCACGGCAGTCCCTTGATGACAAAATCACTCTCGTCGGAACCATCAACGGTTTCAACGACGTGGTTGTACTTTCCGAAACCCAGGGCCGTGTCGTGAAGGTCGACGCTGAGGTCGGCGACAACAAACCAGCCGGGTCCGTTCTCGTTGAAGTGGACAGCGAGTTGAAAGAGGCCGCCTTCAAAGCAGCGAAGGTAACATACGAAAAGGCGAAAAAGGATCTGGAGCGCAACGAAGCGCTTTTTCAAGAGCATTCCATCTCCGACACACAGGTTGAGCAGGCGCGATGGACATACCAAACGGCGGAAGCGCAATATGTCTCTTCGCACCGGCAATTCACCGACACGAAGATCACGACGCCGATCTCCGGGATTGTGACAGCGCGTTATGTGAATGTCGGAACGATGGTGATGGGCGCGCCGCAGGCAACACAGATCGCCGATGTCGTCGACATCTCAAAACTGAAGGCAAGGGTGAATATTGCAGAGAAAGATCTCCTGAAACTGCGCGTCGGAGATGCGGCCGACATAACAACCGACCTTTATCCTCACACGACGTTTCCGGGTACCGTCTTCACGATCTCGTCGAAGGGGGATGACGGTCACACGTATCCGGTGGAGGTTCTCCTGAGCAATCCAAAGCTGCAACTAAAGGCCGGGATGTTTGTTTCCGTTACCTTCAAGCAGAAAGGAACCGAGCCGGCGCTCCTGGTGCCGCGCAAGGCACTTCTTGGCAGCCAGCAGGACGCAAAATTATACGTCGTGAAAGACAACATTGCCAGGCTTCGCTCTGTCACCGTGACAGCGCAGGTTGGCGCAACCATGGAGATTGCAGACGGGGTGCAGGAGGGGGAAATGGTCGTGATCGATGGCCAGGACAATCTGAGCGACGGTGTGTCGGTCGTCGTTCGAAAACAATGAAGACTGAAGGAATGTTGACATGACGATTACTGAACTAGCGATAAAACGCCCAACACTCGTTGTTGTGGTCTTTACCGTGCTGGCGGTCCTCGGCCTGTTTGGGTATTATCAACTCGGGTACGAGCTGCTTCCGAAGATGTCCATTCCCGTGGTGACAATCACGACGATCTATCCCGGCGCGTCGCCCTATGAAGTGGAGAATAACGTCACCAAGGTCATTGAGGACGCCGTCTCGGGAATTGACAAGATCGACAACGTCCGGTCGACATCGTTCGAGGGCATGTCGCTTGTCATCATCGAGTTCAAGCAGGACGCAAACATCGACTTTGTCGTGCAGGACGCATCGCGGAAGGTTAATGCGGTTCTGGCGCAGCTCCCGACCGATGCGAAACAGCCGACGGTGTCCAAGATCGCGTTCGATGAAATCCCTGTGCTCCGTATGGGTGTGACCAGCCAGATGGACGCGCGGGAATTCTATCAATTCATGAAGGATCGGATCCAACCGCGGATCTCGAAGATTGCAGGCGTGGCACAAGTCGCTCTCTCAGGGGGTGATGAGCGGGAAATTCGCGTAAATCTGAACTCGAAGAAACTGCGCGCGTACGGGTTCTCCATCCTGCAGGTCATGCAGGCAGTGCGCAACGCCAACATGGATTTCCCCACCGGGAACTTCAAGGATGTCGATGAACAATTCGTCGTCCGGATTGCCGGCAAGTTCAAGTCTGTGGAGGATTTGCGGCAATTGGTCATCGGCCGCTCGCGCCAGGGGGGGGACATCCACCTTGCAGATATGGCAGAGGTGCAGGACGGGAGAAAGGACTACTCGCTCATTAACCGTGTCAACGGGATCACTTCCATCGGCATTCAGGTGGTGAAGCAATCCGATGCAAATGCGGTCCTCGTCAGCAAGCTTGTGCGCGATGAGCTGAAGAAGATTCAGGAGGAATTCAAAGAGGAGGGAATCGTCTTTACCATCGCAGAAGACAGCTCGACATTTACGCTCGATGCGGCGAATGCGGTGAAGCAAGATCTTGCGACAGCCATCCTGATGGTCGCCATCGTGATGTTGCTGTTCCTGCACAGCATCAGGAATTCGTTGATCGTCCTCATTGCGATCCCCGCGTCCCTGATTACGACGTTCTTGTTCATGTATGCGATGGATTTCTCATTGAACTTGATGACGCTGCTGGGGATGTCCCTCGTGATCGGCATCCTTGTCGATGATTCCATCGTTGTGCTCGAAAACATCTACCATCATCTGGAGAAGGGCGAAGAGCGGCGATCCGCGGCATTGCGTGGACGAAACGAGATCGGTTTTGCCGCTCTCTCGATCACCATGGTGGACGTGGTTGTCTTCCTTCCCTTGTCACTGGTGAGCGGCATCGTCGGACAGATCATGAGGCAGTACGCCCTCGTCGTGGTTGGTTCGACGCTCACGAGCCTGTTCGTCTCGTTCACCATTACGCCGACACTGGCTTCCCGCTTCGGAAAGCTCGAGCGACTGACGGACCGAACGCTGCTTGGGAAGTTCGCGCTTGCGTTCGAGAAGTACTACCACCGCTTTTCGGAGTTCTATCAGAAGGTCCTGAAATGGGCATTGGTGAACAAAGCCAGGGTCGCAGCCGGAACCGCGGCCATCTTATTGCTCTCGCTGGCGTTTCCCGCGCTGGGATTGATCGGGAATGAGTTTATGCCGCAAACCGACCGGGGCGAGTTCAGCGTGTCGATCGAACTGGAACCCGGAGCTTCCATAGAGCAGAACAACCAGACCACGCTTCGCGTTGAACGCATTTTGTCGCACATGCCGGAGATTGAGAAGCTCTTTACAGGCGTCGGCTCGCAGGCCATGGGCTCACTCTCTCTCTCGAGCGACAATCTGACGCAATTGAACGTCACGCTCATACCGAAGGGGAAAAGGAAGAAGACGACAACCCAGGTGGGCGAGGAAATCAAGTCGAAGCTGAAAGAGATTCCGGGGCTCAAGGTGTACATCAACCCGATCGGGATTTTCGGCTCGGCGAACCAGGCATCGATTCAAATTGCCGTCAACGGAACCGATTTTGCCTCCATTATGCAGGCCGCCAGGCAGGTCGAGGATCTCCTGAACGCTGTTCCAGGGACGACGGACGTTCGTCTTTCTTCGGAAACCGGCAAACCCGAGATGCGCATCGAGATCGATCGTGCACGCATGGCACAGCTTGGTCTTTCGGTTGCCGATGTCGGCGCCACGCTGAGAGTGGCGTTGACGGGGGATGACCAGTCGAAATTCCGTGATGGGAGCAATGAATATGACATCCGGATTCGGTTCGATGAATTTAATCGCACGAGAACCGATGACATTGGAAGCATTGCGTTTGTCAACAGTCGTGGACAGCAGGTCGAGCTCAAGCAGTTTGCGGACATTTCCCAGTCATCGGGCCCGACCAAATTGGAACGCCGGGACCGGATCAGCACCATCTACGTGAACGGCGAAACCCTCGGGCGTCCGACAGGCACCATCATGGGAGACTTCCACACGAGGATCGCCGGGGTCAAGCTCCCCCCGGGGGTCACCCTGGCGTACCTCGGAATGGAAAAGATGCGTGCAGAGGGATTTACAAGCTTGTTCCTCGCGATGCTCACGGGAATTCTTTTTATCTACCTGATTATGGTGGCGTTGTACGATTCGTACGTGTATCCGTTCGTCGTGCTGTTTTCCATACCGCTGGCGATGGTTGGATCGATGGTTGCACTGGCGGCCACGGGGAAAGCCCTGAGCATTTTTACCATGTTGGGAATCATCATGCTGATGGGGCTTGTGGCCAAGAACGCGATATTGCTTGTGGACCGGACAAATCAAACGCGGCTTGATCATGGACTGTCCGTGGAGGACGCGTTGCTCGAAGCAGCACAGTCTCGTCTGCGTCCGATTCTGATGACGACGCTGACGATGATATTCGGCATGTTGCCGATCGCGCTTTCCACGGCAGAGGGATCGGAGTGGAAATCAGGTCTGGCGTGGGCCCTGATCGGCGGACTGACGAGCTCCCTGATTCTGACGCTTGTCGTTGTACCGGTTGTCTATATGAAGGTCGACGAGTGGAAGGAAAAGGTGCCGATGTTTTTCAGCAAGCCGTCAAACATCTTCCGGAGATTCCGTCGAACCTGAATAATTGCACGTCGACATGGTGACAAGGAGCTGAAGCGCCCATCGTGCCACCATCTGAGCCGTTCCGCTCTTTGCTCGCGGGTCTCGCCTTCCTTCGAAAGCGCCATGAGGCCGCACAGAAGTACTGCCGCGAATGCGTGCCACTTCATCGGGTCACCTCTGGTTGCTATCCATCAGATTCGGGGTCATACGAGGGTCTTTCCCCACCGGATTCAACAACTGGCGATGACCCCCGTTTCTTGGTCCATTTTGGATGTTCAATCATTCGTCCCAACGTACCGAACATCAATTGACTGGAAGGTTACGAGCACATCGGAAGCAAGTCTTCTTCACTTGACGCCATAGAGGCGTTTTACCTCCCTCCTTGTTATTCGCCCGTCACAAGGGTACCTTTGAATATCGACAGTTGAGCGTTTGCCGTGCATGAGGTGTCGTTTCAGTGTAGGGGATCCACCGCGACTGAGCCGCGCCGTGAGGTTCTGCGAAACAAGCTGAATGGAGGAAACCATGTCCGGTGGAATGCTCCGGCAACCCATTCATGGTACTATCAAGAGCTCATAACAAGAACAAAACACAGAGGAGAACATTATGACCACTTCACTGTTTATCCTGTTGTTCGTTGTTGTAGGAATTGTGCTGCTGACTGTCAGCCCAAGGAATGTCTCGCGCCCCGCGGAGCTGAAGAAACTCGGCTATGCGAGTTTTGGGTTGGCAGCGTTGTTCCTGGTGTTCGCGTCGTTCGCAATTATTGAACCGGGATATGTCGGAGTGCCTGTGACGTTTGGCAATGTCGGTTCACAATCCCTCCCGGCCGGCATCCATCCGATCTTCTTTTTGACTGACGTCTATAAGATGTCTGTTCAAACGAAAGCCTACACAATGTCCTCAGTCAAGAACGAAGGGAATAAGGTCGGTGACGATGCTGTTGCCACACTTTCCCGGGATCAACTCATTCTGAAATTTGATGTCAGCGTTTGGTATCATTTGGATCCACTGCAGGCGAATAATGTCTACAGCAATATCGGGCTTGACTATGAAGAAGTGATTGTGAGGCCTGCAATCAGAACCGCGCTGGTCAACGCCGCTACCAAGTTTGATGCAAGCGATGTGATGTCTCTCCAAAGAGATGCGTATACCAAGACGGTTACCGAATTATTGCTGCAAGAACTTAATGGCCGAGGTGTGATTCTGGACAACGTGCTTATTAGAAACGTCGAGCCGCCGGCGACGGTCAGCGACGCGATCGCGGCGAAACTGAAGGCCTCCCAGGAAGCCCAACAGATGGAATACACCATCCAATATGCTCAGAAGGAGGCGCAACGAAAGGCAATTGAGGCACAGGGCATTTCCAATGCTCAGAAAATAATTGGCAATGGATTGACGCAAAATTATCTGCAATGGTATTACATTTCTCAACTGAAGGATGTGGTGACCAGCCCCAATAACTCGACGATTATTTTGCCGTACGACCAAAAATTGACTCCGCTTTTGAATATTCAGGGCAACAAAAAGCAATAGCACAACGGGGCATCGCACTGTACCAGTTCATTGACAACCAACCCGACGGGAGGATCAACTACTCTTTCATCCTTTTGACCTATGCCTGCTTAACAGAACCCTCAGTACTATTGCACGAACGAGAGTGGGAAAGAAGCCATGAAGCGGCTCTCCGAACTGCTATGTATTCGTGGGGCTGAGTCTCTCTTGATTGTCGGCCCTGGTGATGCAAAGATCGGGTTCAAAAACCGGTGCGACAAAAGTCGGGCAGCACTTTCTGAAATAGAGACTCTCGCCTGCATGCTCACGGAGTTCATCAGACTTTCTCATTGATATGAAAGGATAGTGATCACATGTCAGAACAAAGGAACAGACAAATCCTCTTCGTCAAGAGACCAGCAGGGATGCCGGATGAGAGTTGCTTTCGGTTAGTTACTTCCTCAATACCTCAGCCGACGAATGGACAACTTTTGCTGCGGACACGATATCTCTCCGTGGATCCCTATATGAGGGGGAGGATGAATGATCGACGGTCCTATGTGGCGCCCTTCCAGCTCAATGAAGTTCTCACCGGCGGGAGTATTGGAGAGGTCATTGAGTCAAAATCGGCAGCCTTTGTCAAGGGAGATCTTGTCATCGGCAATCTCGGCTGGCAGGATTATTCCGTAGCCAGTGAGAAGGAAATGCGGAAGATACATCCGGCAATTACATCAGTGAGCACGGCACTGGGAGTGCTGGGTATGCCCGGTCTTACCGCGTACTTTGGACTACTGGATATCGGAAAGCCGAAACAAGGTGAAACGGTCGTTGTTTCCGGTGCCGCCGGTGCGGTAGGTTCAGTAGTGGGGCAAATCGCCAAGATACACCGTTGCCGTGTCGTCGGCATAGCCGGGTCCGATAAGAAAACCAAATACTTGGTTGATGAACTGGGATTTGATGCTGCCATCAATTACAGAACAGTTCCGGATCTGAGGAAGTCATTGAAGGAAGCGTGTCCGGGTGGCGTGGACATCTACTTTGATAATGTCGGCGGTGACATTTCGGATGCGGTGATATCTTTGATAAACAATCACGCCCGCATTCCCTTGTGCGGACAGATCTCCCTCTATAACGACGCGCAAACTCCAACTGGCCCTCGCCTCCAACCCCGCTTGCTCACGTTCAGTGCCCTTATGCAAGGCTTCCTTGTGCATAACTACGAAGATCGGTTTGACGCGGGAATACGTCAATTGGCGGACTGGCTAAAGGAAGAAAAGCTAAAGTACGCTGAAAATGTTGTCGAGGGTTTGGAAAATGCCCCAAAGGCTTTCATCGGACTGTTTGCGGGAGAAAATCTTGGCAAGCAGATTGTGAAAGTCAGTTGACAAACAAGATAATCCGTTCATGGACATAGCTGAAAGAAAAGGAACTCCACTGCTTACAATCGATGTGTGGGAACATGCTTATTATTTGAAATATCAGAACAAAAGAGCTGACTCTATAGATACATTCTGGAATCTCGTAAACTGGCAGGAGGTCTTCAGGAGATATGAAAATGCTCAAAGATAATCGGGCATGAGATGGATATCCCGATTTGTCGCGAAAACAGTCAGGAAAGGACAATCACCTTGAAACGTACAGGAAAAGCGCACTGGGCCGGCAACCTAAAAGAAGGTAAGGGCACATTGACCACCCAAAGTCTTGTCTTAGAGAACGCAAAGTACAGTTTCAAAACTCGGTTTGAAGACAGTGAAAAAGGGACCAACCCGGAAGAATTGCTTGCGGCTGCCCACGCAGGATGTTTCACAATGGCTGTTGCCTCAATCTTAACTCAAAAAGGAATAGTTCCTGGATCTTTGGATACGGAGGCAACGGTACTCATGGAAGGAAGCACTATTACAGGTGTTCATCTCTCTATTGCAGGGTCTGTATCCGGGATGAATGCTATAGATTTTGTAGCGGTCACCAAAGATGCGGAAGCAAATTGTCTGATATCAAAAGTGTTGAGAATCCCTATCACTTCTGAAGCGTATCTTATTGCATAGGAACCCTGAGCACGCATACCAAAGATAAAGTTTCAATGGTTATCAACAATTGGAGTTTCGTAGGAACCATTTATGAAAAATGTGTCTGACCAACTGGTGGAGACCTTAGCTGAAGCAGGTATCCAGCGGATCTATGCGGTAACAGGAGATAGTCTCAATCACATAAATGCGGCTGTACATCGTAACGGCAAGATAAAGTGGATTCATGTACGGCACGAAGAGACAGCGGCGTATGCAGCCGGAGCCGAGGCCCAACTGAATGGCTTGGCATGTTGTGCCGGCAGCAGTGGCCCCGGCCATGTCCACCTCATAAACGGGTTGTACGATGCGCACCGTTCGTCGGCCTCTGTATTAGCTATTGCCTCTACCATCCCTACAAAAGAATTTGGAATGGATTTCTTTCAGGAAACAAACACCTTCAGACTATTTGCTGATTGCAGTTGCTACAACCAAGTGGCAAATACAACAACGCAATTCCCGCGCATGCTGCAGGCCGCTCTCCAGTATGCTGTGCATAAAAAAGGCGTTGCTGTTATTGGATTGCCGGGTGACATTACCAACCTACCCGCAGTAGCGGCGGAAACTACGACAAGTCTTTTCCGAAGCAAGCCCGTTGTCAGGCCATCGGAAGACGAGCTCCTGCAGTTGGCTGCATTGTTAGACTCGCACACGAAAGTAACTATTTTCTGCGGTCTGGGAGCTGCTGGGGCACATAGCGAAATTATCCGGTTCGCCGAGAAGCTAAAGGCACCGGTGGCGTATTCCTATAAAGCGAAAATGGCCATTCAGTATGCTAATCCCTGTGAAGTGGGCCTCACAGGATTATTGGGGGTTCCATCAGCATATCATAGCATGCACGAATGTGATGTGCTCGTATTGCTAGGCACGGACTTTCCTTATACACCCTTCATGCCCGTTAAGAATAAAATCGTTCAAGTCGATATCAAGCCTGAAAGCCTTGGACGAAGAGCTAAACTCGACCTTGGGCTTTGTGGAGATGTGAAAGAGACATTGCAGGCACTTCTACCCTTGATAGCAACGAAGGATGATGCCACATTTCTCAATCGGCAATTAGAGTTTTACAAGCAAGTGAAAGAGAGACTGCAGGTCTATGTAAGAGATCCCGGAAAGCCAAACGCTATTCATCCTGAGTTTGTTGCTTCAGTGATTAATGATCTGGCTGACGAGGATGCGATATTCACGGTTGATACGGGAATGTGTTGTGTCTGGGCTGCCCGGTACATTCATGGAACTGGCAAACGAAGAATGCTGGGATCGTTCAACCATGGGTCAATGGCAAATGCAATGCCTCAGGCGATTGGTGCGGCTCTTGCGTGTCCAGACAAGCAAGTCATTGCATTCTGCGGCGACGGTGGCCTCTCCATGATGATGGGCGATCTTATGACCATCGTTCAATACAAATTGCCGGTCAAGATTATTGTTTTCAACAACCGATCTTTAGGGATGGTAAGGCTGGAAATGGAAGTAGCAGGAATTCCTGACTTGGAAACAGATTTGCTGAATCCGGATTTCGCAAAACTCGCAGAAGCAGTGGGAATGTCTAGTGTCACCATCCGTGAGCCAGGTGATGTACGGTCACAATTGGAGAAGGCGTTTCAGCAGGATGGTCCCGTCTTGGTTTCGATATGGACGGATCCCGATGCCCTTGCCATGCCTCCCAAACTGGAATGGAGCCAGGTGAAAGGATATGCTTTGTATATGGGAAGAATGATGTTAAGCGGGCGAATGGATGAAGTGTTGAATATGATTTCGTCCAATTATAAGCATTTAGGAGAGATAGTGTGATGGGAAGATACTCAAAAACATTCGACATTCCTGAGTGAAACAGTTCGAAGCATTGAGAAGCGACTCTTGTGCGTCACGTTTCTTGAACACGTCCAGACCGGGTTTTATTGGACA
>Ga0182027_10014936_pt1 | contig 10718 bp, 9 predicted proteins | sample 712E1DmetaG_FD_121300 | JGI IMG/M metagenome (GOLD analysis project Ga0182027, IMG submission 121300) | Permafrost microbial communities from Stordalen Mire, Sweden - 712E1D metaG (Illumina Assembly) | ecosystem: Environmental > Terrestrial > Soil > Wetlands > Permafrost | place: Sweden...
ATTCTAAAGCTGTGGCTTGTTAGTTACTCTAGAGTGACTACAGACCACAACATTTATAAATATGGTTCGTCTAGAGGAGGTTAAGCACAAAATACAGTTGGGGGAAAATGAGCCTTGAATCTATATTGAAGAGAAATGTATCTGATATAAAAGAAAAATTAGATAAGAGAATGATATTGTCAAGAGGACTTTCTGTAGAATCAGCTATGAGATACAATAGACGTTTCAGCACAAAGGAAAGGATACATCTTATGGTTGCAGGCTGCTCAGCCGAAGAAGCAGAAAAATATAGTAAGCTGTTATATGGAATAGAGATCGCTGAATTATTTGAATCACGATGTCCTGAAAAAGAAATAGAAAGATATCAAATGTTTTATCCCTTGGACGTTGTTGAGCTGTTCAAGAACAACATACCTCCTGATATCGCAATCAGCTACAAAAAAATCGAAGAGAATATACAGGGAAGCCAAATAGTTGATCTAATAAAATCTGGCACCCAGCCATCAGCACTTAGTTCTTTCGATGAAAACTATTCTACATATATGAAAGTAAATTTTATAAAAAAACAAATAAATACAGATACAGCGAATGAATACCCGAGATTTTTTAACCCTGACGATGCATATACTCTCATCATCAATAATATAAATCTCGAAGATGCCAAATTATATCTTGCAAGATTATTAGAAACCGATTATTTCAGCAAAAGATATGAATTAAATCCGAAAGAAAAGATATATTCTATGGGGGAGGATATTGTGTCGTTAATCAAATCAGAGATATCTCCAGAAACAGCCGGTGAATTCGCTAGAGTCTTCAAAGGACAAGATATCGTAAAATTGCTGAAAAATAATATTACGGCTGATAAGGCAAACAAATATTTGAGGACGAAGAGAGGTCCTTGGTATAGACACTCACCAGTACTTGATAGATTTGACGGATGGGAAATTGTCAGGATGATAGAGGCAGGAATCAAATCTGAAACAATAGAAGAATACTCTGGTGATTTCAAAGGATATCAAATTGCAGTACTGCAAAAGATAGGGTTGACAAAAGCTAACGGATTTTCTACTCATAGCCTGGAATTCTATAATATGGCGAGAGGATTATTAAAATTTAAGGACATAATCAGACATAGAGAGAAATATGCAGTCATCGGAACTGGAAAAACAGGAGTTGTACTATTGAAGCACGATAAGAGGTTCTCTGCATGGAAGTTCTCTCCAGATATCGATAGAGAATATGCTATGCTTAAATCAGTCAGAAGCGGAAATATAGTAAGAGTCAAAGCAAAAGCAAAAAAAAGCAATTTCATAAAATTAGAATACATTAGAGGAGATTCGCTGGAAAATATCCTCAAAGACAAATTATTTAACCCTGCCGAAATATTTTATTACGCATCTGACATCATGAAAGGTCTCATAGATATGCGAAGAGCAGGCATCTTCTACCATAGAGATATCAGACCTGCAAATATAATGATCGACTATAATACAGGCAGAGCTATGATAATCGATTTAGAGATAGCAACCAGAGACAGACATGCCCTGCCAATAAATAATAGACGCTATGGCGGTCCAAATGATCTCGTATCATTAAGTCAGATAATGTACAAGATGGCGACAGGAGAACACCTATTTGCAGAATCAAAATCGATGGAGATGACAATGCACGCAAACGAGCTAAAAGACCAGAGAGACGAGATATATGCGGACCCGACAGGAAAATCATTAGGAATATATCTGGCAAAAGTAGACCATAACATACAAAATGAAAGATTAAGAACAATAATCAAAGCATGCCTGACAGCAGAAAATTTCCATTACAAGAACATCTACAACATGTTCAAAAAATATGGAGAATACAAATGAATCTATTTTGGAATAAAGGCAGGAATATTGAATTGATCAGATCAGATATCGACTTAGATAGATATGAATTATTACCTAAGACAGGCTCTTCACCTATCTATTTAGCAAGAGACAAGACTACTGGAGCAAAGAGAGCAATAAAAATTACTGATTTATATGCAATAGAGGATCTTGATGATTTAACTCGGCACAGGGACTTGACTTTAAGGGCAGAGAACGAGATCAAACAGCACTCCAGGATAGATAAGAAAGATTTGACAAATATCGTAGACATAATCGAGGGAGGCGTGGTGACGTATGATCCAGGTTTCCAGAGCGTCTATGTCTTGGTTATGGAATATATTGAAGGACAAACCCTAAGAGAGCTTATCAACAAGCGAAGCATTAGTTCTGCACAAGCTTTAGATTATGCAAAACAATGCTTCGAAGGGATAATGACCATAGAAAAATATGGACTGAAGCACCAAGATATAAGACCAGAAAATCTGATGGTAAATAATGATGGTGTGCTGAAAATCATAGACTTCGGAATTGCGACCGATGATATGGAAGCAACGCAAGTGGATGCGAGGAGATACGGATCACCAATAGGTAAAAAGTCCAGGGATACATTCCCTCTGGGGTTGATACTATACGAGATGAACAGTGGCGAGCATCTGGCAAGAGATGATGAAAATTTTCCTTACGAGGGCCTACAGATAGAACATGTAAAGAGAATAAAGAATGAGATGTTCAACTATGGTGATTTAAGATCCGAATACATCGAAAGAATCAAAAGCAAGACACATCCTGCACTTCACGATATAATAATAGCATGCCTACAATGTCCTCATGACATAGAATCGATAAGGAAAGCGTTCGAGATAGGAATAAAGGAAATGAAAGGATTGCCAGTAGATTCAGCAGAAAAAGAAGCATTAAGGCATTCTGTATATCCCCAGAAGATAGAGTATGATTCCAAATTTTCTGAATCAGAGAGGACGTTTTTATCAAGGCGCAACATACCTGCAAAATTAGCCAATAAATTCACGAAGTTAGGGGCAGAATATATTTACGAAGCAATACAGATGTTTGCAGATACGATAGATCCTGTTGTAGGGATACTCAGCATGGGGTTCGACGTAAAAATCAATAATATAGTACTCAAGGACGAATTAATAGCAAAGATAAATGAATATCCTCTAGGAATGGGGCCTCGCGATATCTGCGAATGCATTGAATATCATATAGGCGCCTCTGATATAAAGAAATATGAACCTAATACAGAAGAATATAATGCCTATCTCAAAAATCTAATCGACAGAAGGATAAAAGAGAAGTATGGATAATATCAAGAAAATGGCATTTATAGACAGGATTAAGGAATTAGAAAGGGGATCACATAACTCTTAAAATGACAAACAATATACTATTATCGAATCCTGAATATCTTGTTGAGGACATCAAATTAGAAGGATTATTGCGAGAGAGAAATCCGACATCACAGAACAAAATGATACTAGAAAGAGCCATCTTGACGCAAGAGAATCTAGAAAAATATTTTGAAGGGTTTGATGAATTTTTTGTTTTAGGTAAAGACTCAAAAAAAGCAAAAGAGTACGATGCGAGATTTAGCGGACCAGAGATATACGCAATGCTGGACATAGTACCACCTGAAATTGCAATAACATATAATAAAAGATTTAGTGGAAGAGATATAAAATATCTTGTGTTAACAGACTGTTCGCCTCAGGAAGCAGAAAAATATAACGACGGCATGAGTGGAGAGCTTATAGCGAGATTGTGGGAGTTAGGTTGCAAACCTGAAATCGCTAATAGTTACAAAGAAGAATTCTTTAAAGAGCAGGAGATACCAATACTTTTCGAACAGAATATTCCATCTGATTTCGCGAATCAATTCAGTGATTACTATGACGCAAAGATGATTATTAGCATCAAGAAAGTAGGAGGAGATTGGAAATTAGTTGAAAAATTTGAGAGAGAAGATGGCGGCTATGACCACGACATTGATTTTCAGGCTGATGCAATCACTGAATTCATCAAAGCAAATATTGACCCAGAGACTGTTCATCAGTATGATAAAAGATTTTCATATAAGGACATACTTACTTTTTTACGTTCTAACGTACAGCCTGATGTCGCTTTGCAGTATGATGACAGACTAAAGTCCGAACAAATAGTGCGACTCTCCGAGACCAGAACATCGCCAGAAGAGTTCAATACATTCAGCAAGACCATGAAAGGCAATATAATAGCTGTTGATGATCTTTCAAAAATCATCTGCAAGATTCTAAGACGCAAAGATGAAAGAATTCTAGAAAAATATGAAGATCGATTTAATGGCTGGCAAGATGCGTTTATGGAAGCAGGATTAGACCCAGAGACGGCAAATTCCTATAAAAATAAAGATCCAGCTTCTGTATTGGAATTTCATAATACTAAATTATGGTTAGATAAATTGTTAGATCCAGAATCTGTGAATAAGTATGGCGAAAGGTTTTCTAGTTCAGATATAATAAATTTTGCAAGAAGCGATGTGTGGAGTGAAAGAGCTAACAAATATAAGAGGAGATTTAGTGCAGAGGACATCATACTTCTCTCAAAATCAAATGTATACCCAGAGGACGCAAACGCGTATAATAGAAGATTCAATGCAAGAGACATAATAACGCTCATAGAAAATGATTGCCCAACAATATTTACTAAATTATACGACAAAAGATTTTCTGCGCAGGACATTGTTGCATTTAGAGATGCCTGGGTACCACCCAAATATACAGAAAAATTTGATAAAAGGTTTAGTGGGAGGAATATCGCTTCATTTTGGGAGTTAAGAATAAATCCTGACGTGATTTCTGAATACAGCAAAAGATTTTCAGGCAGTACGATTTTTGAATTATTAAATCACAAAATAGAAGGTAACGAAGCGAACAAGTATCCAAAAAGATTAGACGGCCTAACCATAGCAAAATTCATTGAAAACAGGATAAAACCAAAAGGAGCCATTGAATTTATGAAAAATTTTGGCAGCGATGGTTTAGCCCAATTTGCTGAGTATAACTGTCCATTATATGCTGCGCTAAGGTATGATACAAAAAGATTCAGTGGATTTGAAATAGCGACATTATACAAATTTGATGTTGATCCTCAAAAAGCATCAACTTACCCTGCGAATCTAAATGGAATGGATGTTGCAGTATTGGATAGTATCGGAGTTCCTTTAAAAGAATCAAAAGTATTGCGAATAAAGAATGTTGCTGATTTTTTTTCATGGATCTACGAAACGGAAACATTCCAGAATGATGCACGTGAAAATTATCGATATTTAGGATGTGGAAACAGTTCGATAGTAGTGGAAGACCTATATAACAGGACCGCAATTAAGTTAAGTCATGGCCTGGGTAATGAAAGACACTTACTACGCACGCTTAGATTAGATCCGGATGTAAAACACGTAGTTAAGATTGTCAATAATCTGGATTATGAAGATGAAGAGATGGTTATGCGATTGGAAGTCATTCATGGAAAGACACTGGCTGATTCATTAGCAGAAAGAGTGTACACTCCAAAAGAAGTCATTAAGTGTTCCAGAGACATACTTGAGGGGATAGTAGAATTAAGAAGATCCGGAATATATCATACAGATCTTAATGATAGAAATGTCATGATAGATGAACTGAATGATAGAGCAGTAATAATAGATCTTAGTTGTTCAACAATGAACCCGAAAAATGTCAATACATTGAATAGGGCATTTGGCGGAAATAATGACCTAATATCCTTGGGTCAGTTGATATATTCTATGTATACAAGTAAGATGCTGTTTGATGAAGGTAATGATTTTCCAGGATATTCCATAATTGTTCCTATGCTAGGACTTGAAAAAATAAAAAATAATGTACAAACAGTAAGAGAAACAGTATATGATGATCCATTATTATTGCAAACATATCTGGCAAAAGTAAGGAGAGATATATCTGACAAAAAAATAGCCGAGTTTGTTGTCAGACTGCTAGATGACGATCTATGGCAACAGCCGGATTATGAAAAGGTGTTGGAAACAAAGAATAAATTTCAAGGGATTATATAAATTCAAACAATATAACAATAAAAAAATACGGGATTGTAGAAAGATTGAAATATAATTAAACAATCTTCATGATTTCTCTAAGGTCTCTTATGATATAATCCGCACCATCAGGTTTGCCATTGAACTTTTTGTTCGGATCAAATAAGATTGTTGTGGTCTGGGCTTTTTTTGAAGGCAAAATATCTTTTTCTAGAGAATTGCCGATGGATACAGTATTTTCGGGTCTAGACTCCTGATCGTCCATTATCTGTTTTATAATGCTAGAGGAAGGCTTTGATTCTTTAAAATCTTCAACTGAATATATCTTTTGCATATACCTGTATGCGTCTATGAGCTTTAGTGTCTTTACCAACGCAATCTTGGGAGTGTTTGAAAAAGCTACCAAAACATATTTCTTAGATAATTCTCTCAATATCTCATCACTTCCAGGGTATGATTCAATCAATCCTTCAGGACTTACTGAATTGATCATATCAAAATAGTGTTTTCTTGTAAAACCTAATTTTTCTACTGCATATACGGTGGTCTTTCTTTTTTCTTCAGGCAGCGATCTGCGCGCTTTTTGTAGAAGATGTTTTGCATCTTCGACACTAACTCCGTGCTTCTTTGATATCTCCTTTAGTATGCGTTCTGTTCTTGCTTCTATCAAATCATCTTCTGTCTCTAATACTCCATCAACATCAAATATTATCAGTTTCATCTTAATACTCCTCGAAATATTTCTCAATATTCGCAGCGACATATGCCTCGCAGAAGGGGTTTATCATATCAAGAAGTATCTTGCATTCTGCTATCACTTTGAACTCGTCTTCATTGAATTTTTCCTTGTTCACTTTCTGAACAAGCTTGTACCTCTTACTGATTATGGCGTCCAGATCCTCCATCTTGAAGCTCTGTTTATTTATTATTTCGAACTGCTCCAAGAAGTGTGCAAATATTTCCCTGACATAATTTATCAGCTTAGGACTTTTCTTTTTCATCTCAGCATATCTCTCGCTCGTATGCCTTAGCTTGTCTATTGCAAGATCTATTATATTATATAGGCCGAAATATCTTGTCTTCTGCGGTTCTGTCAAGTTCGAAAAGTTCAGTATCCTGAAATAATAATATGTGAATTTTGCTATATTGTCATGATATGCATATGCCTTGTCATTGAAAGACTTGAAGTCAGAGTCCATGCTCTTGCTGAATTCGTCAAGAAATTCCTTAATAAGAAAGTATAATCTCTGCCGTACCACCTCTATCTTGTCGCAATCCTCTTTCGTTATAAGAGTTTGCAGTACCACCACGTTATTTCTCTGACTTATTATCTCCATCCCTATATATCGCTGCACCACATCAGTCAATATTTTTGATATCAGCACTTCCTTATTGTTCTTATAATCAGGCAAGGTGTCTTTGGTGAATTTAAGGACTATCTCCTCTGCACCGACCCTATAGAACTCATCAAGATATCTGCTGAGCATGAGCTTGTCGAAATGATCAATATCAATCACGACCTTCTTGATTTTCTTGGCAATCCTTGATGCTTCTATCACGAGCCTATCATTATCTTCGAGCAGCTCCACCTCTATGCCTTTCTTAATGCCGTGCTCCTGTGCCCATTTTGTCGGCAGGCTGACAGTGAGGGTGTTCTGTCCTACAAGATTTACTTTACGTTTCATAGTTTCACCTTTGAACATGATTTGTGCTTGATTACAGTAATATTTACTGATTTATATACTTTTTGAAAAGTAATTATATAATTATACATAATAATTACAATTGGCAAAAGTATATATAATTATTCCGCATTATATAGAATTATTCCAAGAAAGCAAGGATTAATCCGATATGCTTGGAAAAAATGCGAGGCAAAAATGATTTATGATTGTTACAAACTAAACAAAGACTCTAAACGCAACATAAACCCTATTACAGGGTTCTATGAACCTCAGGGTTTTGACATAGTAGAATTCGAGCGAGAACAACGCAGAAACATGGCATGTTACATCCCGGATCCTGAACCAATATACTTACCAGAACCTACGCCAGTGTTTCTGCCAAAAACCGAATCGATTGATCTTTCAGATATAAGGATCAACCCAGTAAAAGGATGCATGCTGAATCTTCCATATGTAGTGAATGATGCAGGCATAAACAGATATCATGATGGCTCAGTGATTGGAAAGATAAATGCGATGATGGATGCTGAAGTAGATAATTGGATAATGTCACAATATAGGTGAAGAAAATGACTGAACGCGATCCGTTTTTTTCATTCGACATATTAGTACGCGAAACGGCAAAAAAGAATATATCACTTTATCTGGGGAATTTAGAATGGGAATTACAGCAAGCTAGATGGAACGACAACACCTTCAGGGACGGATTTTCAAGTTATAACTTGAGAAATGCCTTGATGAATTATGAAAAGGCTAAAAAAACATATGGAATTTGATTTAAATTGTTGGAGATGAACAAAATGAATGCATTGGGACTTGATGACCTGAAAATCTTAGCGCATCTACGCCAGGATTCTAGGAAGAATCTTACAAAAATAAGCAGACAGACACTGGTACCTATAAGCACTATCTTTGACCGCCTAAAGAAATATCACAAGGATATCATAACAAAGAACACAATACTGATAGATTTCAAAAAATTAGGGTATGAACTGAAGGTCAACATCTTGCTTAAGACATCGCAGGACAAAAGAGAGACATTAAGGATTTTTATCGAGAAGAATTGGAACGTAAACAATGTCTATAGGATAAACAACGGCTATGATTTCATGGTCGAGGCAGTCTTCAAGAACATGATCCAGCTTGAGGATTTCAACGACAACCTAGAACGCATAGGGATAATCAATAAACAGGAATTTTACATTTTAGAAGATCTGAAAAAAGAGGCCTTCATCAGCCAGCCAGAGTTCGTGGAGATGCTAAGATGATCAGCGAGAGGGAAAAGAAGATAATTGTGGAACTACGCAATGATTCGAGACAGGACATAACAAAACTAGCGAAAAAATACGGATTCCCGAAATCCACCATGTATGACCTACTACACAGGCTAGAGGAAAGAAAAATATTGATACACGCCAGCAAGGTAGATTTCGAGAAACTAGGGTTTCCTATACAGATATTCATGATCATAAAGACCACGCTTCAGCACAAGGAATCTATGAGACGGTTCCTTACAGGAAAAAAGAACATAAACTCCATATACACAGTCAATCAAGGGACAAATTTCCTTTTCGAAGGAATATTCAGGAACCAGAAAGAAGTCGAGGAATTTTTAGAGGAGCTAGAGGAGAAGAATCCTTTGACGCAGATAAATGTGTTCAATGTGATCGAGAAAATATGTTCTGAAAAATTCCTCACAGAAGAGGAACATTTCGCATAAGAGATTGCGCGAGATCGTATGATGAAAATCAAGATAGCGAGAGCTATGGAAGGTAAAAATGAAAAATATAAAAATAATATTAGTGAACCTAATATCTCCATACTATCTCGTACGCTACCAGGCACCGATGGCGGTGAACCTTCTGGCAGCGTATATAAAGTCTAAGGACAAATCCTTGAGAGTTGATATTATAGATATGCAAGAGATATATGACGAGAATATGGATAAAGGTAACAGGGCAGAATGCTCGTTTAGAAATTCTCTTAATCAAGTCAAAGAAAAGATAAGCAGATATTGTAGGGATTCCAGATGTGTCATAGGATTCTCTATGAAATTCAAGACAGTGGGAGTCACTGAAGAGATAATGAAATGCTTTGCAGGGAACAAAGACATAATCTTTGTATTAGGCAATATCGGATCCACATTCAGCTATCAAAGATTGCTAAAGAAGCCATTATTCGATAAATCTATCGCTGTGATAGGAGAAGGGGAAGAGGCATTGTATGATATTGTTGATACTGCAAGAAAAAATATGGATAATATATCTGACACGAGCCTGTATAGAGATATCCCTAATGTCGCAACAAACAGTCAGCGAGGAGTCACCCTTGAATGTTTCAAACGTGTAGATCTAGAAAAATATCCTCAGATATATCTTAAGCCTGCGCAGATATATGATAAAGAATGGAAAGTCCATGCTATAGAGACCAGCAGAGGATGTCCGTGGGGAAGATGCACATTCTGCTCTATAAACGGGCAGTTCGGAGGATCCCTGATAGGGATGAAAAGCGATGTGAGCTGGAAAGGGTTTCCATTGGATACAATACTCAAGAAGATAAAAAGACTTGTTGCAGAAGGCGTCAGGGTCATTGATGTGAAAGATTCTGAATTTTTCGGACCTATGGATACTGATGAGAGATTCTATGAGAGCATCAATAGGGTAAGAGATTTTGCAAATGAGATGATAAAAATAAATGATGAATTGGATTCAAAAAAACCTGGCGATAGATTAATCATAAAACATATTTCGATAAGAGTTGACACTATCTATAGAGAAAAAGATGATGAGAAGAACATCATAAGAAAAAATACATATGAACTCTTGAAAAAAGCAGGCCTTAAGGGCGTCTATATAGGAATAGAATCAGGCAGCAAGACGCAGCTGAGAAGATATTGCAAGGGCGCAACTGTCAATGAAAACAAGAAGGCATTAGAAATACTCAAAGAGTTGGATCTTGAGATAGAGCCTGGGTTCATCTTCTTTGATTATCTTGCAGACGTTAGCGAGCTGCATGACAACATATTGTTCTTAGAGGATACAAAGATGTATAGATTGGATTCGAGGATACTAGGTAGCCTAAGAGTGCAGCAGG
>Ga0182027_10014937_pt1 | contig 10718 bp, 9 predicted proteins | sample 712E1DmetaG_FD_121300 | JGI IMG/M metagenome (GOLD analysis project Ga0182027, IMG submission 121300) | Permafrost microbial communities from Stordalen Mire, Sweden - 712E1D metaG (Illumina Assembly) | ecosystem: Environmental > Terrestrial > Soil > Wetlands > Permafrost | place: Sweden...
ACTGCCTTTGGGTCGAAGTGTGTTCCAGAGAGTGATTTGATGTGTTCGATCACTTTTTCCTTTGGCCAACCTTGGCGATAGGGACGATCAGAAAGGAGGGCGTCCCATACATCTACAATCGAAAAGAGACGCGCAACCAGCGGAATTTGCTCGCCTTTCAGTCCACGCGGGTAACCGCTTCCGTCCCATTTTTCATGGTGGCAGTATGGAATATCCAACGCCGGGCGCAGGTACGCAATCGGCGAAAGTAATTCAAAAGCAAAGGTAGTATGCTTACGCATGACAACCCATTCTTCGTCTGTCAGTTTACCTGGTTTGAGAAGAATGTGGTCTGGTACGCCCATCTTTCCAATATCATGCAAAAGTGCACCGCGCCGTACGTGTACCAATTCCTCTTCGGTAATTCCAGCCGCTCGTGCCAGCTTCATTGTCATCTCTGTAACCCGCTGTGTATGACCTTCGGTCTCTTTGTCGCGCAAATCCAGCGCATGTGACCAACCTTCAATGGTGGAATCATAGGCCACGAACAGTTTAGTGTTGGAGAGTCTTAATTCAGTGAAAAGATTGGCGCTGTCCACTGCAATAGCCGTTTGTCCGGCCAGAACTTTGAAGAATTCCAGCCAGTTTTCGTCAGGCTCGAATGGCGAACGGTGATAGACTTCCAGGACACCATTAACCTGGCCTTTGGCAATGAGCGGAGTTCCGGAATAAGTTGCAAAATCTTCGTCAACGAGAAGTGGAGCACTGATAAATTGAGTGCCTTTCTTAAGAAGATTAATAGCGCTCACCGTCTTTCTTTCCAACGCAACGCGTCCACCAAGCCCTTCACCCAGATGCGGACGTGAATGTTCTATCTCTTTACCTCGAAAGCCAATCCCAGCGGCGAACTCTAATAATTGGGCGTGTGGATTTAAAAGCAAGACAGCGGCAGCATCTACATTCAACCGAGTTTTAATTTGTTCGAGGAGAACATTCAAAGTAAGGTCTAAGTCGAAACTACCCGTGATGGCCTGGTCAATTGTGTACAGAGCCTGGATGTTTTGCAATTGGTGGGTAGTTTCTTCGTTGGCGGCGATTAACTCGGCCGCTCTCTTTTCCTTCTCTTCATTTTGATAGATAAGTTCTTGGTTAGCAACGATTAACTCTGCAGCCCGTTTTTCTTTCTCTTCATTTTGAAAGAGAAGTTCTTGGTTGGCAAGGATTAATTCCTTTTCCCCCTTCTTGCGCTCGGTAATGTCCTGATTCACGCCTCGTATCTTGGTGATTCGTCCCTGAGTGTCTTTCTCGCTGCGGATCCAGACCTTAACGTCCCGTGGTTCACCATCTGCGCGCAGGATACGTGCTTCTACCTGAAACTGTAAATTGGGATCGTTTGTTTCGATGATTCGCCGAACGGTTTCGCCAATCAAATCAGAATCATCTGGGTGCACATATCTACTTGTGAATTTCTCCGCTGACATGATGTACCCGCCTGCTTCCTCAGCAGTCGTGCCGTGCAATAAGTAATACTGATCGTTGAAAGTAAACTGGTTGGTCGTCAGATCTAATTCCCAATGTCCCATACGAGCGATTTGTAACGCTTCTTCGTCTTTCTGGCTAAGTTTTCGAAACGCTTCTTCTCCCCGCTTGCGCTCGTCAATTTCCGACTGAGCTAATTCAAATAATTTAGATCGGAACCACCCAGCCGCCACCTGATTGGCAAAGGAGGTGATTGTTGGTATGTCATTAACGCGCAAATCCTCCCCTTGTACGGAGAACAACCCAATGACTTTGTCCTCTACGACCAGAGGCACGTTGATGGTTTTTGGGATCTTAAGCAGACTTGCCACCTGGCTCGCGAGGGACTTGATCGGTGCAGGCAAAACTTGTTGCAAGATCTCTACCATGGATTCCAGAAAGATTTCCTGCCTCTCCACAATCGGTTGTCTGAACGCGTCTACCGATGCAATTGGCATGCGAAAAGTCGAGAAGTTGATGCCCGTCAGCTTCAGGGCAACCTGAATGGCGCGAGAATTGTAGCTGGTGTATTTAGGAATTAAAAAGGTCTGACTCTCATCAAGGATGAGAATGGCGCAGGACAAACCTACCTTGCTGAGTTCGCCAGACACAGAAAGGAAAAGCTCCTTTTGGCTGGCCGCCAACTGCATCAAGAGGGCGGCCTGATTCAGTGTTCGGATGAGTATATCTGACCGCTTGCGCTCGGTGATGTCGCGCACGATTTCAGTCACTTCATCTGTGCCGCTGGCAACCATGCGTGCTTCGTAATCGCGCAGCCCATGATCCAAAACAGGCAACTGGTAGTTAAAAATTTGCATTTCGCCGGTGGTCAGGGCTGCGTTGATATAATGTTCGAGAAGGTCTGCAAACTCAGGCGGGGTTATGTCTCTGTTCCTCCTGCCGATGATGTCTTCTGATTCACTATTGAGATTTGATTTCTCTGACTTGTAATCCAAAATGACGCCATTGCGATCCATACGGAACATCATGTCGGGCAGCGCATTCAACAAGACCTTGGTACGCTTTTCACTCTCGACCAAAGCATCTTCCACCTGCTTGCGCTCAGCGATATCGATTGAAAGGATAAGTACTCCTTCAGGAATTGGCTGAATGCTTAGACTAAACCATCCCTTTGTTCCGTCGGGAAAGACAAATTCATTTTCCGTTTGGAGAGCAATTCGTTCTTCCATGCAACGCCTGACTATTTCAAATACCTCAGTTGCTTGAATGCCAGGCCAAATATCCATATATTTCTTGCTTAAAAGTTCTTTTTTAGGCCGACGGTTATGTTTGGCGGCGGCATCGTTGATATAGAGAAAACGCCAATCAAAACCAATGATTTGACATCCTTCTAAAAAATGGTCGAATACTGAATAGTCAGACACTATTGTTACCTGAATTCCTTGTCAAAACAAAATTATCTTCATACATTGTCAAACACGAAATTTTACACTATTAGATTGAGCCACCTGATTGCCTCCTTTGTGTTTGGCATGGAAAAGGGCTTGATCAACGGCTGTAAATATTTCAGTGCTTGTAGTGCCATCCTCTGGGAAAATGGCAATGCCCAGAGAAGCGGTAGGGCCTTTAATGATTTCTCCATCGGTTTTGAATTTGCCTTGTTTGTGAAATTCACAAATACTTTTGGCGCGATCCAGAGTCACTTCACGCGAAGCTTCAGGGAGAACAATAATAAATTCATCTCCCCCATAATGACAGGCGATATCTTCTCCACGGATTTTATTGAGCATGACTTTGCTTAATTCTTGCAGCATTTTATCCCCTGCTGCGTGGCCCTGGGTATCGTTAAAGTGTTTAAAATTGTCAATATCCAACATGATGATGCCTAATGGAAGATGTTTTCGTGAAGCTCGCAGTAGCTCGCGATTTAAAGTTTCTTCCAGGTAACGCCGGTTAAACAATCCAGTCAAATGATCCCGCAAGGATTGCTCGCGGAATAACAATTTGCTTTTGATCAAAGCATTTTGGATCTTTGTACGATCAGTAATATCGCGGATATTGCATTGAATTACTTTTTCATTTCCAGCCAGGTAGACGTTACTGACAAATTCCACTTGGAATAATTTTCCATTCTTTGCCTTAAGGGGTAAATCTTTGTAACGAATATATTCGTCGTTTTGTAAGGCTAAAAATGCATTTTTACTGGCTTTTACATCCTTGAAGGCTCCAACTTCCCAAAGTTTTTTCTCGATAAACTCATCGCGGGAATAGCCCAGCATTTTTATCAAAAAAGGGTTGACGTCTTCAATCATGCCGGTAGTTGCATTCAGAATTAATATGCCATCTTGGGCGGCTTCAAATAAGCGACGATAGCGAAGTTCCGATTCTTGTAATTCATTATTGAGAGAATCCTTCATACAATCCCCGAATCTTCCCCAAACTCTTTGGATATTTTGATTGATTTCGTAAATGATGCGATTTGAGACCGAAATAATAACTTACGGCAAATAAAATAATTATTTGTCTTAGTTAGTATCATGATAGATACTAAAAACTAAAAATGTTCTAAATCCAACCTAAAAAAAAACTATTAAACTATTTTCTTCGAGTGTAAGTTGTATCCCATACCTGAAACAGTCTCGAGAAGATCGCCATAATTCCCCAATTTTTTGCGCAGACGGCCAAGGTAAGTATGTAAATAATGATTGGAACCACGGTATTCCGGTCCCCAGACCTGGGTTACGATTTCGTCATGGGTAACAATGGAATCAAGCCGTTGTGCCAATTCCGACAGAATGGCATATTCTGTGCGGGTAAGGTGCAAATCGTTTTCACCGATGAAAACGCGGCGAGCTTCGAGATCAATTAAAAGATCTCCGATCTGAATTCTTGCCTCATTGGTTTTCGCTGATACGTAGGTCCTGCGCAAGAACGCACGTACCCTTGCCAGTAATTCTTCCTGCCCAAATGGCTTTGTAACATAATCGTCCGCACCGGCATCGAGGGCTGCGGATTTGCTTGCACTGTGCGGCAGGTACAGGTGAGAATCGGGTGCCTTCTCCTGTAAGACTCGCTTTTGCCCGCCCTGCGGTAAAGTCCACATCGATAATTGGGTTAACAATATAACAAAGGACACCCTGGAAGTCCCTCATCTCCACATCACACTGACAACCGCCGATTCTTTGCGGCCCTTTTCCTGAGAGCCTGTGGTTTACTGAAAGAACTTCTTCAAATAGGTGCACAGGCAGTACTGGAAGCTGTTCAGGGTATCTATCCCGGTATCCGGATTGACATAGTCTACACCATCCACGCATTTGACCGCGACCAAGTCATCAACCCGCACGTCCATCTGATAATGACAAAGGGCGGTCTGGTTAACGGTAAATGGATGGAGATAGAAAGTGTTCCTGGCAACCGCCTTTCCACAAAGTGAACTGTGTGCGGGTTACGAGCTAACTGCACACAGGAGTGGGTTTTCTTTATTGTTTACTTCTTGCTGCTCACGGCGTACTGCCGGTTGCGTTCAGGTTCAACGCACTGGTTTGCTGTGGGTGTTTGCCGGCGGAAAGTAGTTAGGGTTTTGGTAAACTATTTGATTGTTATCTGCTTGCCGGCAGGGCTTTTGCGTGCGGATTGCCAGCTTGCTGGTATGCGGCCTGCCGGCGTGCGGGCTTCTTCTTTGGGGTGCTTTTCATAATAACTCGTTGTCTTAACATCCCTAACAAAAATGGGCATGTTTTCATGAAAAAAAGGCCATTTTAATGCGTATATACGTGACTAAAATAGTGTTTTCAGGAAAAAGAAATCGATTTTTGGACTTTCATGAAAAAGAAATCGGCTTTTTTGGGTGTTTTCAGGAAAAAGAAATCGATTTTTGGACATTAAATATTCGCCCTGGGCACAGATTACCGGTCAAAATCCAACCAATTTACGACCGAGATTCGACTGGCTGCGGCGTGAGCCGCACATGATTTGGTATTGCGGTTGTCCAACCATTCGGCGGTACTGTTGTTGGGTTATGTTGTGCGCCGGTAACCAGGCTCCAATAGTTTTGCATACTCACACTTTGTGACCTCGCCGGGACCTTAGTTGGATAAAAGTTTTTGACTTGGCCTGCTGATTGTTTTCAGGCCGGCGGAAAGCGATTAGCTGATTGGTTAATTGTTTGCTTGTGTTTCCGGGTGATCTGTAGGCTGTTAGGGCTCTTGTTAACTGTCGCAGTTTGCAGGGGCAGGGGGGTGATCGGCTCGGTTTTATGCAATTATTGGCCCCCTATTAACCTTGGTGAAATTCGGTGTTTTTCCCGTAAAAATTTGCTCTTTTTTGGTTCAAAACCAGTCGAAAAATGGCTTAAAAAGGGTCAAATTCAGGTTTTTACGGATAAAGATGGCTATTTTATTTTTACGGATAAAGATTTTGGGGTAAAACTCCATTTTTACGGATAAAGATTTAGCGTTTTTGGCTTACTTTTTCATTCGTGGGCATTCGTTTTGGTCGAGCCGGTAATATATAAAACGTTGGCTTGTCTGTCGTTTTTAGTTTTCTGGTGGTTTGACAATAATGGCAATTGTGATTTCTGGTATCCAGAGTTTCTTGAATGGACGATGATGTCGTTGAAATCGCAGAGGTTAGCACGTTCGATGGGGGTCAGGTTGCAAATTGTGTTGCCTTCGACGTAAAGACCATGTTTGAGGGCGTTGAGGTTGCCGGGCTGGCCGCCACGGAGACCCTTTTTGGTCTGCTCCGGCGGTTCGGCGGGGGCGAGAAATTTATCGAACGGGATGTTTTCTGACATGAGGGATCCTCACTGTTGAATGTGATTTGTATAGACCAAGCGTTCTATTTTGTCAAATGGGTAGGGGAGGAATTGTGAGAGCAACCTTGAAAAGGTGAGAAGTGAGCCATCCTAAATTGTATAAATGATAGAATAAAAACAGATTAAGCGGCTATAATAAAGAGACGAGGCTTGGATAAAATGTCTTTATATGAAACCATCGAACAAAAAGTTATCCTCTGGAGAAATAGCCATTATTCACAGGAGCAATTTCCTGCGATTCGTGAAATTCTGGAATGGGCGACAAACCCAGAGACCAGTGTCTTCAGGTGAAGACAACCGATGGCATCACTACACGCCCGATTTTTTGATCAGGCGAAATGACGGTAAGTGTTTACTCATCGAAATCAAGCGAGAGCACGACAGAGTTCACCCAATAGATGGAGAACAAGGCAGAAAGGCAGCAGCTACGCGCAAATGGGTTGCACTTAACTCGGATAAACTTAAATATGAAATGATCTTCGTTAGCGGGGATGCAGTCGGTTACGACGAGATCAGAAGGTCAACGGATTTTACGCATGGATATTAATGCTTTTCAAAACAGTCCAAACGGAAGACTGGTCCCCACGCGAATTGCCTTGATTCCGTATCAAGCGTTCGTTCCTAACAGTCTACCGCCAAGCATTGCCCCCGACTGGAATTTGAGCGTTTTGATCAGCGAAGCCGATCGAGCACTCAGTGAACTGGTGGGGATCGGGCGAAATTTAAAAAACCCCAACCTATTAATCAAACCCTTCATGCAGAGAGAAGCGGTTTTATCCTCGATGATCGAAGGTACCCAAACAGAAATGAGCGACCTGTTGGCTTACCAACTGCGCGAGGCGCCATTGCCTGGATTTGACGATGCCAGAGCCACAGAGGCAGATAACCGCGAAGTATTCAATTACGTTAAAGCCATGGAACTGGGGATGGCCAGGATCAAAGAGCAAGAAATCGATGAAGCGTTGTTGCTGGATTTGCATAGAATCTTGTTAACCGGTGTGCGCTGCGATTATGCCACCCCTGGCCGGATGCGGGAAGAGCAAAATTATATCGGACCGTCACGGAACCCGGATGACGCAAGCTATATGCCCCCACCTGTCGAAGATATGAGATTCTGCATGAAAGATTTATTCAGATACATTCAAGCGAAAGATGTTTACCCGCCATTGATCAGGGTGGGAATCTTGCATTATCAATTCGAGGCGATTCACCCCTTCAGGGACGGCAATGGAAGAATCGGGCGGCTACTCATCGGTTTGCTGCTGGCAAAGTGGGGATTAATGCCAACACCGCTATTGTATTTAAGTGCTTACTTTGAAATGACCCAGAAAAAATATAATGAGACGCTGCTGCAAGTGAGCCAAAAAGGTGAGTGGGAAGCCTGGTTGAGTTACTTTCTCGCCGGCGTAAAGGAACAATCTGAAGATGCCATGAAGCGCGGAAAAACCCTTTTGCAGTTACAAGAAGACTGGCGGACGCAGTTGATCGAACATAAGGCCAGCAGTACTGCGCAGAAACTGTGTGAATTGTTGTTTGAAACCCCAATCATCACGATTCCAGAAGCACAAAGACGCCTGGGATACAAGGACTACAACAGCCCTAAAAGAGCCGTCAATGAATTGCAAAAAGAAGGAATGCTGGTTTTAAGCAGCTCGAGAGATTATGAAAAATCGTATAAGGCAAAACAAATTCTAGAAATCATTACCTGACCAGAGCGGGGCCTGATATTGGATTTTAATCCAATGGGCCTCGAAAAAACCGGAATAATATATCAAAAAATACAAATCAGAAGCGCGAAAGTGGATTTTAATCCAATTACAAAGAAGATAATTGTATTAATTAAAGAAATTATACATATTAGATAATAACGCAGCGTCTGTAAAAAACGAAGATACCCATGACCACAGCTAAGACAAACCAAAAAATCACGATCAAACCCGCCAAAGGACGACCCATGTTAAGCTGAGTGGGCAAACGACCGCTGGAACAAGTGAGCGTTTACCCGGCACAACTGATCGAACAATACGGCAAAGAAAGTAAAGAGAGCGGAAGGGCATGGGCGAATTGGCCGGCAGGTTTCGAAAAGGGCGGTCTGTTGTTTCACGGCGACAACAAAGATATGCTGGCGTATTTACTGGCGAATGGTTTTCGCGGCAAGGTGAAACTGGTGTACATTGACCCGTCTTTCGACAGCGGAGCAGATTATGTGCGCCGGGTGACTTTGCGAGGAAAAGGACAAAATACCCAATTGAATGGAGAGGGGTATGATCTTGGCGAACAGATCCAGTATACAGATATCTGGACTAATGATAATTATTTACAATTTATGTACGAGCGCTTGCTCTTGCTGAAAGAGTTATTAAGTGATGATGGAAGTATTTGGGTACATTGTGATTGGAGAAAAAATCACTATTTAAGAATATTGATAGAGGAAATTTTCTCTCCAGACTGTTCGTACTGGTGAAGAGGTAAAACAATTAATGAAACCAGGCGGGGGAAATAAAAAGACGAAAAAAATTTGCATCATCGACTGTCCATCCGTCTGCCGGGATATGATTATTCCTGCTCATACCCCTGACCCTGCACTTCGTGCTGAACCAGGGTGCAAAAAACGCAGCTCGTATTTCATCACCATTTGCACGCATGAACGGCAATGTATTTTCGGCGAAATTGTCGATCACGAGATGCGGTTGAACGAGGCTGGGAAAATCGCAGAAGAAATATGGTTTAAAACAGCACAGTTACGCCAATACGTTGAATAAAATGAGGGTGAATTTGTTGTCATGCCAAACCATGTTCACGGAATTATTCATATTACCGATGTCGGCAATGTAGGGGCGTTGCGCCGCAACGCCCCTACCAAATCGCTAACACAACCGCCGTTGCCACATTCATTGGCCGCGATCATTCGAGCCTACAAATCTGCGGTTACATATGCGATTAATTCAATAAATCCTTCTCGCAGTTTTCCCGACTGGCAGCGCAATTATTATGAACATGTAATCAATAGTGAAAAAGAATACCTCACTATCGAGGCGTATATCGAAAACAACCCGGCCAACTGGGATAAGGACAGTTTGCGGGTCGAGAATCTATAAACGGCAAATTACTTTAATACGAACGGGGAACGGCTCATGCCAGTACCGTCGGCGCAGGCCGTTCCCCAACGAGAGTGCTGAAAAAACCCCCCTATTTCAATTCGAACTATTGGGAATGATCACGTCGATATCCTCATATATCCCACCGGTGATGGCATATACGGCTGTGCCAGTGCACTTTTCTGTGGAGTTGGTGGTGGTGCCGTCAGCGTTGTCGGTGGAGGTTTCGATGGTGAAGTCGATGGGGTAAGAGGCTGTCCCCTGTGTGAAGGTCCAGATAGGCTTTCCATCGACCGGGTTACCCATGGTCCAGGTGGCTTTTCCGCTGCCGTTGGAATATTCCATTTTAGTGATTTTGGTGTCCCCGTTAAAAGTGCCATAAAAAGCAAAGCCTAAACATCCGGTTAGAATCACGGCCATGAGCAGCAGGACGCTGATCAAACCGAGCCAGCGTTTTTTCTTCTTCTGAGAAATGCTGACCAGACCGGCGGCTGGAAGCACCGCCAGCCAGGCCAACTGGAGCGGCTGCGCGGGCAGCGGCGGCCTTTGGGAGGTAGAGGAAGAAGGTTTGGGCAGATCCAGTTCGCCCTGTAGTTCGACGCCATCGCTGGTGACGACAGCAGAGCTTTTATAGGTGAAATCACTGGTTTTGACTGTGGCGGGTAAACGGGAAGGCATCAGATTCCAATCCAGGGAGAGGCCGGTGGTATCTGGCTCCATATTCCCCATGGCGCCGATGAGAGAGAAAAATGAAGAACCCAACTGGGCGACGCCTTCCGGGGTGGGACCGTTTTCGGTATCGTCTCCAGTGCATTGAATGGAGTTGCTGACGAGATTTGTGGGAATAATTACCCAGGCGCCTTTGAGATCAACCGGCTCCAGGTGAGCCTGGAAGGATTGCCCGCCGGATTTGCTGTAAGCAACCAGGCGAACGGAGGTAATGCCCAACCCGGCATGAATCGGTCCGATTGTCACTTCCTGGCTGCCGTCGCTGACCTGAACATCACCGCCATCCACGCGGTAATCAAAGGGCACGCCGGCGGAAATCACCAGCATCACCGGGATGCCAATGTACTTGCCGCCGTTTCCGCTGGTAATCAATAAAGGATAGACCCCGTCTTTTTCGAGAGGGGCGGTGATGACCAAATTATCCCCGGTTTCCTTGGCCACTTTTTGGATCTGGGGGGGGCTGCCGTTGGTGGTAAAGGACAGGTCGGTTTTATTGGTTTTGCTGATCATGACCGTTTGACCAAAACTATCCTGAGTTTGTACTGCCGCCAGGGAAATTCCCGAATTGGCGGAAAGAGGGGAGGTGCCGAGCAGATAACGGGCATAATCTTCCAGAT
>Ga0182027_10014938_pt1 | contig 10717 bp, 8 predicted proteins | sample 712E1DmetaG_FD_121300 | JGI IMG/M metagenome (GOLD analysis project Ga0182027, IMG submission 121300) | Permafrost microbial communities from Stordalen Mire, Sweden - 712E1D metaG (Illumina Assembly) | ecosystem: Environmental > Terrestrial > Soil > Wetlands > Permafrost | place: Sweden...
ATCAATGAGGCCCTGGAGCTTGAGCTGGGAAACTTTCACGTCCGACGCGGAGCCGGCGGTAAAGTTAATGCCCAAAGCGTTCACGGTCGAACCCTTGGTCACCGTCGAAGACGACGGCGAGGAGGCAAGGGCGACTGAAAGCGTACTCGGTGGTGAAACCGTAATTATGAATGTTGTCGGGATAGCTGTATTTCCTACAGAATCAGATGCATTGCAAGTCACAGTGTTGTCGCCCAATGCAAAAGTCGAACCTGAAACCGGTAAGCAATTTGCAATTCCCTGCTGATCAAAATTATCGCTTGTGGTTGGGGTTGTATAGTTGACAACAGCGCCAGCGGAAGCGTTTTTCGCAGCAGTAATATTTGCATGTGCTGCAATCACCGGCGCAGTTTTGTCGATATTAGAAACAGTCACTGTTTTTGTAGTAACATCGCCAGCCGGACCGGTCGCTATAAAATCAAAAGAACCATTTGCGGTGAATGTATGCGTTGTCTGGTTTATGGTGCCAATGCTTGTGGAAGCGGTAACTACTACATCAGAATTTGTCGGTGCGGTATTATAAACATCGATCGTGATAACCGGAACATTCGGATCGGGATTTGATTGCACGCCATAACTGGTTGAATAAGACCCACCTGACGAACCGACGGGTACCCTCGCTTCAACCGTTACTTGAATTTGTCTGCCCGCCTTAGTAATATCGAGGTCATCGCTTGATTTTATTTTCATCGCATTGCTATATACCCCCGAGGCGCCAATGGCGATAGCGCTGCTTTCATCAAAAGCATTAGATGATTGCGTGGAAAAAAATTGAATATTTCCGGCAGCCGGTATAACACTTGAGCCATTAGTCCAGTCAGCAAATTTCATGTTTAAAATTGTTTCATTCGTTGGGATGGTGATATCGAAAACCCATTTCCAACCAGTAGCAAAAGTGTTATCCGCCGAAGCGTAGGTTTGAACAGCCGTAATTTGCGTCACCCCCAAAACGGCGGCCTTAGTGGCCGACGCGCCTAAAAATATACCCGCGAGAAGTGCACTGATGATTAAAATCGTTTTTAAATTCTTCATATTTTTTAAAATGGATTATTTTAAACGACACTGACCCGGGTATACACAAAGCCCCACGCCAGCTAGGCCTTACGGCCACATACCCCTTTCGAGATATGACCCATCTCTGAGTCGCTGAACGCGGGGTTCAGTATCAGAGATGGGATTTTAGCCATGCCACACGGATTTTTCCGTTGGTTTAGGCCGTTAATTTAATTGTGCCTTAATACTACATCAAACACGTAATTTTTTCAATACTAGAGCCCTTAACAAGTTTTTTATACGGAGCGTTGTGGGGATAACTTAAGTCATTGACAAACACCACTTTTGTGATATAATCCAATCAGGTATGCAATAATAGCTTGTGAGACGCCGCAGTGTTCCCTCGGAACATCCGAGACGCTCCTTGGAGCAAAATTGCGGACTACCGCCTCACAAGACGCATGCCAAAACTAAGAACCGAGTTTTATTGCTCGGTTTTTTGTTTGGCATAGGTATCGACCCAATACTCCTTGAACAGTTCCGTCTCGCCCCTGATGTTGTCCTTGATCATTCTGTAACATTCATTGCCGAATGGTTTTTTTTCCAAATACCGCGCGTAAGCGCCGGCGATCCAATCAGCGATCTGAATATTGGCCTGTTGCTTAGAGTCGAGCATCTCTATTTGAATCGCGGTTTGCGCGGGTACTTTTGGACCAAATCTGGACGTTAGGATTTTTTTAAAATCAGCTTTCGTTACGCCTTTCAAATGGCGTTCGTCGCAAAACACGCGCAACTCCAGATCATTGATCGGAAAATATTGATCGACCGCTTCGCCTATCACATGCGTGTAAAGGTCTCCGGCCTTGATCTTGTCATGTTGCCGGAATGAAGTTGGAATATTTTTCGTCTCCAAAAACGAAAAATGCATTTTAATATCGAGATTTGCGATGAAACGGAGCGTTTTGATCCTTGTATCATCATCAACCCTGTCGGTGAATTTCCATTCTGGTTGTTTTCTAATATAACGGGGGGCTTTTCCACGTTGCCATTTTACGAACTCTTTTGCCGTCCTTTTGCAATCACCGGTCGTAAATGATCCAACAACAAAAAATCTATCACTTGAACATTTATTAAATTGACCGCTTTCGTCTATATATATCCAAGGCATAGGATACGCGTTAGATCACGATAAGCATTACGACAATGACAAGCGAAGCGATGGAGGTAGCAAGAATGTTCTGGTTGTGTTTTTTCCTAAAAATAATGAGGTTTGCGAGCGCCATAGTGATGAGAAGGAGAAGAATATAAAAATAGATATTGCTAATATCCAAAGCTGACCGCATTCCGGCGGTTGGAGTTTTCCTGAAAATAATATACTGGTCATAGGCGGAAGTTTTTTCAGGCGTGACGTTGTTCCAGTCGAGCGGTGCGAGCGCGGTGGCACCAGTATTATCAGTAAGTTTAACCGAAGCCGGGACGACCGGGTTAGTCATGGCTTTTTCATCCGCCTTGTCAATAAGCGTATTCCCCTGCCAAGTGTTGTCGCTCCCCTGCGGCGCGAGCGCGACTTGTACGTTGTTCACGACGGCCGTGGCCGATGTGGTCGTGGATGGCAGTTTAACGGCGATGTTCAAAACGCTTTCTGCGCCGACCGTACTTTTGACCGTCAAAGTCGTGGTGTTCTTGGGCAAAGCAATCGTTTTAATCGGCGGCACTACGGCGGCGGTCAGCTCCTGGACCGGCCGACCGAAGTATTGCGCGACAAAAGATGTATCGGTTCCTTGGTAAGCGCCAGAACCCATTGAAACGCCAATATCTTTGAAGTTGGGATCGGTCAGGTTGATGTAATGTGTTGGGCTGGCTTCCCAAGCCGCCATTACTTCGGGTGCGGTATTAAAACCCATGGCAAGATTCTCCCCGGCCATTTCGTAGCCATAATTGACCTTCTTGATCCATGAGGTCAAGTCAATGCCCATTGGGCTTACATGGGCAAAATATTGGTTTAAGAGCATGTCGCTCACTTTGTCGGCGGCCGCTTGGTCGAGTTTGGGATTTTCCGCGAGCGGCGCAAGTTTAAGCCCGGCGCGCAGGTCATTGGTGGCTGCGATGATCTTTTTCGATTCTTGTGAAGCAAAGTTCGGCGACATCCAGGCCGATAGAGGAAAAATTACGATAAAAATAAAAACTAGCGCTTTCATCACAACCGCCGCGCCAATATGAAAAACTAAGCGTTTAGGCTTGAGTACTTGCGGTATATGATCGTTCCGATCGTGAGGAACAAAATAATTTTTGAGATGATGGTGGAGACGCGACATAAATTTTTTATATCAAAAAAATGCGCAAAAGTCAAACAAAAAAGACCCGCCGTTTTGCCGGGTCTTTTTTAATAATTACTTTTTTGCTCCCCGCTTCTGCCATTCCACCAAAATGGGCGAGGCGATGAAGATGGATGAATAGGTTCCGAAGAAAACGCCGATGATGAGAGTGAGGACGAAGTTATGAACCGACGCGCCGCCGAAGAAGAATACCGCGAGGAGCACCATCATGACGGTGAATGAGGTGTTGATCGAGCGAACAAAGGTTTGGTTTACCGAGAAGTTGACGATCTCGCCAAAGTCGCCGTCGCGCTTAAGGAGATTCTCGCGGATCCGGTCGAAGACGACAATGGTGTCGTGGACCGAAAAACCCAAGACGGTCATAAGGGCGGTGACGAAAAGGATGTCCACTTCGTAGCCGAAGAAGTGTCCAAGCACCGAGAAAAAGCCGATCGGAATGAAGACGTCATGGAAGAGCGCGATGACCGCGGCGACCCCGTATTTCCATGAAGCGACCGGGCGTGAAACCTTTCGAAAAGCCCAGGCGACATAAAGAATGATCGCGACGAGCACCATAACGACCGCATAGAGCGATTTGGTCTTCATTTCGTTACCGATTGCGGGCCCGATCGAGGAAAAGCTTTTTTCTTCCAGCACCTTGGTTCCGGTCACATCTTTAGTGGCGAATTTCGATTCTAAGGCGCTTAAAATTTTGGCGTGCTGGTCTTCGCTCACGTCTTTGAAGCGCTCGATCGTCTCGTTGGCGCCGGAGTTTTGAATTTCAACGTCGTTGATCCCCTGATCCTTGTAAATAGCGGCGATCGACGATGAATCGGGGCGCGGCACGTTCCATGATATTTCTTGAATGGAGCCGCCGGTAAAATCGATGCCGAACTTAAGCCCCCAAACAAAAAGCGAAACGATCGATGAGGCGATGAGGAGTCCGGAAATGATGAACCAAGCGGCGCGGTATTTGATGACTTGCATAGGGATTATTTTGCGTCTTCCGTTTTGCGCTTAAGATGCGAGCCGATAAGCCAAAGGTGGCGGCTAATGCGCTCGCCGATCGCCGAGCGAATGAAGTTGCGGGTGACAATGATGGCGGTGAACATCGAAAGCAAAATGCCGATCGCAAGCGTGATGGCGAAGCCGCGCACAGTGGAAGTGCCGAACCAAATGAGAATGGCGCAGGTGATAAGCGAGGAAATATTCGAGTCCCTGATCGAGTTCCAGGCGCGCTTAAAGCCTTCGGAAAGCGCCTCGCCCATCGTGCGATTGTTGCGCAATTCTTCCTTGACGCGCTCGAAAATAAGGACGTTCGCGTCCACGGCCATGCCGATGGACAGGATGAAGCCGGCAATGCCCGCGAGCGTCATCGTCACCCCGAGGAGCTTGAAAACTCCCAAGGTGAGCGCCGTGTAAACGCTTAAGGCGAACGCGGCCATGAGGCCGGGCAGGCGGTAGATCAAGAGCATGAAGAGAACAACCGCCAAGAACCCGATGATGCCGGCAAAAAGCGAACGCGTGAGCGAAGCCGCGCCGAGCGTGGCGTCCACCGTCTGCTGGGTAATAAGCGAAATTGGCACCGGGAGCGCGCCGGCGTTCAAGCGCCGCGCGAGCGTTTTGGTCTCGTCGAGCGTGAAGTTGCCGCTGATGACCGCCGTGCCGCCCGTGATTTTCGATTCAACGGTCGGCGCGGAAATAAGCTGGCCATCCAAGAAAATGCCGAGCGGTTTGCCGACGTTCGCGCCGGTGATGTCGCCGAAAAGTTTTTGACCCTCGGCGTTCCATGTCAGCTGAACCGTCGGTTCGCCGCTTTGCGGATCAAAGATGACGGCGGCGCGCGAAAGGTCCTTGCCTGAAAGCTGCGTCATGGTCCAGCCCGGGGTTTGATCGGCGGGCGGTGCGGCGGCGGGCGGCGACTGCGTGGTGATGAGAATATGGCTGGCGCTAACCTGTTCAACGCCGTTTACCGTTTTATCGCCGGTCTTTTTAATGATGTGATAGCCGAACTGCGAAAGCACCGGAGTTTTGGTTATCTCTCCAACCTTAAGCGCGAAAACGGCGTCGGCAAAAGGCGCGACCATCTGATCTTTGGAAAAAAAGCCGAGATCGCCGCCTTTGTCCTTTGAGCCCGGATCTTCGGAATACTGTTTGGCCAGCGCGGCAAAATCGGCGCCTTTGGCAAGGGCGAGCCGATTAACCATGACCGCTTTTTTCTCGGCGGCGGCGTTATAGGCCTTCATCTCCGGCGTTAGCGCCGGCGCGGTGAGCGTGGTCGTCGCGGGAGCGCTCGCGGTCGCTTGCGTGCGAAAATCCAAGGTCGGCGTTTCGCCGATCATCTTGATCGCCTGGTTCACGTCTTTGATCCCGGCGAGTTCAACAATAATGCGATAATGGCCACCGCTTTGTTCGGTTTGAACCAGCGGTTCGGCGACGCCAAAAGCGTTGATGCGCCGTTCAATGACGTCGCGCACGCCGGCCAAGGCGTCGTTGCGGTCGCCCGAAGCGATCCCGCTCATGTCGGCCTCGTATTCCAAATGCGTGCCGCCCAAAAGATCCAAGCCCAGCTTCCACGGCGCTTCGGGCACATTCGGCAATTTGATCCATTTGGAGAAGCTGTTCTTGGAGGCTAGCCCGTTCACCGCCTTCGCAGCGTCGTTATACGGTTTGGGGTAATCGTAGATCGCGGCCGCGAGAGTAACAACGACGATAGCGATGATGCGCCAGCGCAATCGTCCGCGTTTTGAGGGCGCAAAAATTTTTTTAAGCAAAAACCAAAGACCGCCGCCGAAAAAACGGAATGGCGCGGCGATCGACGATAAAGCGCTTTTTCCCTTCTCATTCATACCCAATTATAGCGGTTGTGGATAGTAAGACGGTCAGATTATCACGGCTTTCGCGGCTATGCAAGATTAAATAACCGAACGGCGTTATTGGCGGCGGTTTTAAGAATGTTTTCAACATTATCACCGCGGAGCATAGCCACTTTTTGGGCGATGATCAGAACATTGGCCGGCTCGTTGCGTTCGCCGCGCTTGGGGAGAGGCGAAATATACGGCGCGTCGGTTTCGAGAAGAAGCTTATCCAACGGCATCGATCGTACGACTTCGGCAAGCGGGTTTTCGGTTTGATCTTTTCGCGGCGCAAAGGTGACGATGCCGCCGATGCCCAAATGCAGTCCCAGCTCCATGCATTGTTTCGCGTCGGCTAACGATCCGCCAAAGCAATGCATGACGCCGGCAACCGACACGCCGAATTCGCGCCGCAAGATCGTAAGGGCATCGGCGTAAGCTTCACCATTGCCGTTATCGCGAACATGCATGATAAGCGGCAATTTTTTCTTTTTGGAAAAAGCGATATGTTTTAAAAAATTTTCTTGTTGTCGCTTTATTATATAAGCGACCGGCTGTTCGGATGTATCGACCAGGCGGTAATAATCAAGACCCGTCTCCCCTATTGCGACAACTTTTGGCGATCTGGCGAGCGCGGCAAAATATTCTTCGTCGAAAAATTCCTCTTTCGGGGGCGCAGCAACTTCCAGCGGGTCGTGGTGCGGCGCGTAGACGTGACCGGGATGAACGGCGATGGAAGCCCAGACGCCGGTTTCATGCGCTTCGGCGAGTTTTACGGCCGCCGTCGAAGTTTCTTTGTTGGTGCCGACCACAATAACGCCAATGCCGCTCGCGCGGCATTTTTCTATTACGGCCTCGCGATCAAGATCGTAAGCCGCGAGTTGCAAATGGCAATGGGAGTCGACTGCTTTATAAAGCATAAAAATTAAACATGAAACATGTAACATGTAACACTCTGTCGGAACGAGTTCAAAAAGAATGTTTCATGCTTTATGCTCCATGTTTCATACTTTATAAAGCATCTGTACCGATTTCGGCAAAAGCGGCATGAGCAACGAGGCGGCGGACATGAGGGAAGCGGCCAGCGTCGAGCCGGAAAGCGTCGTCACGATCGGGAAAGGCAATGTTTTGATGATGATAAGAGTTGCGCCGACGACAAAAACACCTTCAAAAAAACCCAATATCCCCCCGGCCGCCCGATTGGCCAAACCGATCAAAGGGATCTTCATAAAATTGAAAGCTTTTTCAAGGACATGCAGGAGAATACCGAAGACGCGCGTAAAGACGATGATAATGATCACGAAGGCGATAACCACGCAAACGCTCTGGCTCCAACCGGTTTGAGCGTGAAGCCATGCGCCCGCGGCCGTGTCGGTGCGGCTGGCCACCCCGATGCCGATGACCAAACCGATGAACGATCCGATCATGTGAATGATCCCCTGAAAAAAACCGTTCACTAAAAACAAGATGACGCAGGCGGCAAGGATTAGATTCAATGTTTGAAGCGACATATCGTTTTTAATATCTAATACCTAATGTCTAATATCTAATCCGCCGATAAGCGGGGAAACAGCGGTTCGCCTTTGCTGACTTTGGTGCCGGGCTTTAACAAGCCCCATGTTTGAAGCTCCGAAAGGGGTTCTTTCCCAAGCTCATAATTTACGCCCAGACGAGCCAGGATGTTCTCCGCCGTTTCCGGCATGAAGGGCCAGAGCATGAGCGCAATGTGCCTTATTGTTTCGGCCAACACATAAAGCAGTTTTGACAATTCAATCTTGTCGGTTTTTGCCAACACCCACGGTTCGCGTTCGGTGACCAGCTTGTCGGCCGAACCGACCACGTCCCAAACGTCGGCAAGAGCCAAGTGCAGCTCATGGTTGGCAATGTGTTGCTGATACGCGAGCCAGGTCGGTTCGATGATCGCGCTCGCCTTCGCCGGCACCGCGCCGTTCTCGTATTTCTCGATCATAGCGAGCACGCGCGAGACCAAGTTGCCGATGCCGTTCGCCAAGTCCCCGGCATAGCGTTCGCGCAAGCGGGCTTCGGAAAAATCGCCGTCCGAATTGAACGGTATTTCGCGCAAGAGGAAATAGCGGGACGTTTCGCAGCCGAATTTTTCCACAACCTTGAACGGGTCGATCACGTTCCCCAGGGTCTTGGACATTTTTTTACCATCGACCGAAATGTGGCCATGAACTGCTATTTGATGCGGCACATCGACGCCGGCGGCTATCAGCATCGCCGGCCATAAGACGGTGTGAAAACGCGATATTTCTTTGCCGATCACGTGCGTATCCGCCGGCCAGTATTTTTTGTAGCGTTCGTCGGGAAAACCGATGGCGGTAAGATAATTGGTTAGCGCGTCGAACCAAACATACATGACCTGGTCGGGATCGTCGGGCACCGGTATGCCCCAAGCAAGCTGGCGCGCCGACCGCGAGATGCTGATATCCTCCAAGTCATTCACCCATTCCTTGACCTCGTTAAAGCGTCCTCTCGGCGTCACAAAATCGGGCCGAAAGGCGAAAAGCTTCATGAGCGCGTCCTTGTAATCGGTCAGCTTAAAGAAATAATTCTCCTCTTCCAGGTGAACGGGAACGGTATCGTGATCCGGGCACTTGCCGTCAATCAGGTCCTTATCCGTCTTGAACGCTTCGCAGCCAATGCAATACAGGCCGCTGTATTTCTTTTTGTAAATTTTCCCTGACATTTTGGCGCGGCGCCAAAGTTCTTGCGAGGCGACCATGTGCCGCGGCTCGGTGGTGCGGACAAAATCGTCGTTTGAGATGTTCAGGATGTCCGCCAAGAGGCGGAACCGCGCCGATATTTTGTTCACGAACGCTTGCGGATCGGTTTTGGCGCGCTCGGCGGCTTGCAGTATTTTTGCGCCGTGTTCGTCAGTGCCGGTGACAAAAAAAACGTCCTCGGCGCGCATACGGTGGTATCGGGCGAGCACGTCGGCGTAAAGCAGTTCCAGCGCGTAGCCGATATGCGGCTCGCTGTTCACGTAAGCGATGGCGGTGGTGATGTAGAATTTATCAGGCATAACTCGATGAAGCATGAAACATGAAGCACCAAACACCCTTACCCCCGACACAGCCGAGACGGAATGTTTCATGTTGCGTGTTTCATTTTATCATTTTACCGGCCCCAAGACAATCACAAACTCTCCTTGAGGACGGATGCGTCCGGGGGCGGCAAGCTCGTTTAATGTCCCCCGTTCGATCGTTTCAAACATCTTTGTCAGTTCGCGGCATATTATGGCATGTCGCTCGGGGCAAATGGCGCATAGTTCCGCGATCGTTTTTTCGATCCGGTGAGGCGATTCGAACAAAACGGCCGTATGTTCCGTTGCAACGATCTCTTTTAGACGAGCCGACCTTCCTTTTTTGTGCGGCAAAAAACCGAAAAAGGTAAAAATATCCGAATGAAAACCCGAGATCGAAAGCGCGGCCGTAACGGCGCTGGCTCCGGCAATTGGCACGATCTTGACCTCGTTGCCGAGCGCGCGAACGGCTTCGGCGACAAGCCAAGAGCCGGGGTCGGAAATGGCCGGCGTTCCCGCGTCGGAAACCAACGCCAATGTTGCGCCGCCGCGCAACTTGCCGATCACGCGTTCGATCATGGTGGCGCCGGCATTAGCATCGAAGCGTTCGACTGGGGTATGGATGTCAAAATGCGATAAAAGCTTTTTAACGACGCGCGTATCTTCGGCCAATATCAAAGACGCCTCGCGCAGGGTCGTTAGGGCGCGGGGAGTCATGTCTTGCAGGTTGCCGATCGGGGTGGCAACGATGTAAAGCGTGCCGGTCATGCTCAAAGAATATAAGAAAAACGGCTCGTTGTCCACGAGCCGTCGGATAGTTTTTGATTAGGTTAACGACTGTAACCCGGATCGGGTGTTTCGTCGGCGATCGGAGGCAATTCCGACGACGGCAGGCCTTCAGTTCCGCTTCCACTCTGCGGCTTTTCCATCTTCCTCGTTTGTTCGTCAGCAGGATCGACCTTTTCCGGAACCGCGTCGCCGTGATCAACCACATGCATGGATGCTCTGCTCGCTTCGATCGCATCGATCATGGCCGAGTTGGCGGCAATGACATCAGGGTCTGAATGCGGCGGCAACGCCGCGGGCAATGGGTCGGTATTCTCGACCTTACTTCTCTTCGCGACCGACTCTCCCGCCAGTTCCACCGCTTCCTCCGTCAGACGAATGATCGTGGCTTCGGAGCCCTGCTGAAGCGCGATCAAGCGTTTGATATCCTCGCTTCGCGCATCTGCCAAACTAGTCTTCTCGACAAGCTCGGCGACAAGTCGTTCCACGGTTTGTCGCAAGGTGGCATTTTGATCTTCCAGCTCCATTCTCTCGGCATGTTCTTCGTCGAACATTTTGCCAAGGGCATTGCGCTTCATCAACAGATCGTCGCACGTCTGGCGTGTGTCAGAGAGATCTCTTTGATATTTTTCGAGTTTGCCGCGAAGCGTTTGGAAGATGTCTTTCGTATCTTCGTCCGGCAG
>Ga0182027_10014939_pt1 | contig 10717 bp, 9 predicted proteins | sample 712E1DmetaG_FD_121300 | JGI IMG/M metagenome (GOLD analysis project Ga0182027, IMG submission 121300) | Permafrost microbial communities from Stordalen Mire, Sweden - 712E1D metaG (Illumina Assembly) | ecosystem: Environmental > Terrestrial > Soil > Wetlands > Permafrost | place: Sweden...
GCAAATTCTACCGTAACTCTATGATTCTAATAGTAATTAGACTCTGTCACGGCAGAGGTCGCGGGTTCGAGCCCCGTCGTCCCCGCCAGACATTCCAAAGGCTTTAGGGGTGTTTGGCATAGATAGTGACAGCATAGAAATCACCTATTTCTCAAACTTTTCTCAAACTCCACTTTCAAAACCAGATTTTTTGAGTCAACCTGCCCTAGTGGGAATGTCGTTCGATCCCTTCGCAGCGCCCGCTTGCCGTGAGAGCCTACCTGGACACCCCCCACCCCCTAGCGCCAAGCCGAAAAGCGCGGGGTGTCCACTCCGTCAGTCCGGGTCACATAAGCAAATTGGGATATACCCCTACAACGCATCAATAAATCCGTAGTCTTTTCCAATCGAAAGATGAGCCTGAAGGGGGACCAGTCTGCCGCATCAACCACCGTGATATCCTTCTGCTGCTGGATGAGAGCTACTTTTGCGCTTCACGGTCCTTCATCTCCTGCAGCTTGCGCTTTTCGGAGCCGCGCCTGTCCCGCTCCAAATGTGCTGGCTTCTAAGCAACTTCCCAGGACCGCGTCCTGGTGGAGACAGTTCGATCGCGGCTGCGTTCATACATCTACAGATACTTGGGGCCAGCCGCAACCTTTGCCCTTGTACTATCGGTCGTCATGGTGGGAACAGGCTGGCGAGTGGTGAGTGAAGACGGGGACGAATGTAACCTGTTTATAATCAATAGGTGAGACTATGAAGGGAATTGTTCTTGCGGGAGGATCGGGCACGCGGCTCTATCCCGTCACCCATGTGGTGTCGAAGCAGCTACTGCCGGTCTACAACAAGCCCATGATCTACTACCCGCTGAGCACGCTGATGCTGGCCGGCCTGCGGGAGATTCTGTTGATCTCCACGCCCCAGGACACAGGCCGTTTTGCGGATTTGCTGGGCGATGGCACCCAGTGGGGCATCCAGATCCAATACGCTATGCAGCCCAGCCCGGACGGTCTGGCGCAGGCGTTCCTCATCGGCCGGGAATTTATCGGAACGTCGTCGAGCGCGCTCATCCTGGGCGACAACATCTTTTATGGCCAGGGGTTCTCTCACCAGCTTCAGTTGGCCGCGGAGCTGCGGCGGGGGGCGACTGTGTTTGCCTATCCCGTCGAAGATCCGCAGCGCTATGGAGTGGTTGAGTTCGACAAAGCGGGCCGCGCAATCAGCCTTGAGGAGAAGCCTGAGAATCCAAAGTCGCGCTACGCTGTGACCGGACTCTATTTCTACGACAATCAGGTTGTCAGCCTGGCCTCTTCGCTGAAGCCTTCCGCGCGGGGAGAGCTGGAGATCACCGATCTGAACAGGCTCTATCTTGAGGCGGGAAACCTGAATGTGGAGATGATGAGCCGCGGCATGGCCTGGCTGGACACGGGCACGCACGATTCACTGCTCGAGGCTGCGCTCTTCGTTTCCACCATCGAGCGCCGCCAGGGTTTGAACATCGCCTGTCCTGAAGAGATTGCCTATCGTCAGGGATTCATCACGGCCGAGCAGTTGGAGAAACTTGCTCAACCGATCAAGAAGAGCGGATACGGGCAGTACCTGCTGGCGCTCCTGCGCGAGCCCTATTTTGCGGCCAGGGCCAGCCAACTATGAAGATTCGAGAGACATCTTTGCCAGGCATCCTCGTGCTCACACCGGCATTTTTTCGAGACGCGCGCGGGTGCTTCTTCGAGACCTATAACCAGCGCGAAATGGCGGAGGCCGGCCTGCCGGAGAAGTGGGCGCAGGATAATTTTTCTGTGTCGAAGAAGGGCGTGCTGCGCGGCATTCACTATCAGGTCTCTCAGCCGCAGGGAAAGCTGGTGCGCGTGACTCACGGCGCAGTACTGGATGTGGCCGTTGACCTGCGCCGCGGTTCGCCCACCTTCGCCCGCCACGTGGCCGTTGAACTGAGCGGCGAAAACGGCGAAATGTTATGGATTCCCGAGGGTTTCGGCCACGCGTTTCTTGTTCTGAGCGAGGGGACGGGGTTCGCCTACAAGGTTACTGACTATTACTCGCCCGACGCCGAGCGGACGATCGTTTGGAACGATCCGGACCTTGCGATTCCGTGGCTGATCGCACCGGAGGAAGTGATTGTCTCAGCCAAGGACCGCCTTGGCGCGGCGTTGCGCGATGCCGAAGTATTCCATTGAGGCGTCTCTGATCGAGTGGATGTTTTGAAAGGGCACGACTTCAGTCGTGCCGAAAATGCCGCACAATGACCGTGGGCTTTAGCCCCTGAGGGGTGCTTTTTGGGCTCTACCCACCCCTGAAGAAGCCGGGCTTGAATCTCGCTGAAAATGCTATAATCATTCGTCAGGTGCGTGCCAGCGCCGTCAATTTTCACCACCGTTGAGGTTTCCATGTCCGGCCATTCCAAATGGGCCACAATCAAGCACAAGAAGGGCGCGCTGGATGCCAAGCGCGGCAAAGTATTCACACGCATCATCAAGGAAATCTCGATCGCCGCAAAGGGCGGTGGTGACCCGGACGGCAATCCCCGTTTGCGGACAGCGATTCTGGCCGCCAAAGCCGAGAACATGCCGCAGGAGAACATCAAGCGCGCTATCCAGCGCGGTACCGGCGAACTCGAAGGGGTCAACTACGAAGAAATCTCATTCGAAGGCTACGGGCCCGGCGGCGTCGCCATTATCGTAGATGTAACCACCGACAATCGCAACCGCGCAGTCAGCGAGATTCGCCACGCGTTCTCGAAGAACGGCGGCAACCTGGGCGAGACCGGTTCGGTGCGATTCATGTTCTCGAAGAAGGGCATCATCGCCGTTGAGAAGCCCGCTGCAACTGAAGAGCAGTTGATGGACATCGTGCTGGAGCATGGCGGCGAAGACCTGAACGACGAAGGCGACACCTGGGAGATCATCACCGATCCAGCCTCATTCGAAACGGTGAGCGGGGCTATCAAGGCGGCGAAAATCCCCACGGTGATGAGCGAAGTGACCATGGTGGCCTCGACCTATACCAAGCTTGAAGGCAACGCCGCCAACCAGATGATCCGGCTGCTCGAAGCACTGGAAGACTGCGACGACACGCAAAATGTTTACTCGAACTTCGACATGGACGCCGCTCAGATGGAACATGCTGCCGGCTGAGTGGGTTTGAGGCAGGCATTGAAAAGGCCGCCCGGTTGTGGCGGTCTTTTTTTGGGGATTCCGATTAATTCGAAAGAGAGAAGGGAAGAATTTTGACCCGAACCGGAAGGATTCTGCTGCTTTTCTTGTTGGCTGGGACAATGATCGCCAGCGCCGAAACGCCATCGACTGGCACCGCGGACAGACACGAGTCCGCCGGCCAGCCCGGCGCCGCTAATGCCAGTGCTCACAAATGGGAGTACGGTCCATTCGTCAACTGGGGAACCGGGGTTGGCGACCGCTCGGACTACAAGTTCTTTTGGGGCGGCGTCCAGTTGGGTAGATCGATGTTCCCTCCGGTACATGCGGGAATCCTGAGTGGCCAGTTTGAGTTCAGCGGCAACGTCATGCCGCTTTGGCAGGCCTATACCCCCGCCCCGCACAATCAGACTATCTACTATCCGGGCGCGGGCTGCCCTACGGGCGGATGCAGCGTCGTTGTGCCCGAAGGCGGCGGCACATTCCGCGGCGTCAGTGTGACTCCGGTAATTTTTCGCTGGAACTTTCTCAACCATTCAGAGCGATTCAAGCCCTGGTTTCAGGGTGCCGGCGGCCTTATCTACACCACGCACAAGTTTCCACCCACTCAACTGGTTCCCAAGGGAACACCGGGCGGGACCTCGGTGTGGAACTTCTCACCGCAAGGTGGAGTGGGCTTTCACTACTTTGTTCGCCCAGCGAGGTCAATCGATCTGGGCGTGAATGCGGTTCACATCTCTTCGGCTTCACTGGGTGACAAGAACCCAGGAGTCAACGCGAGTATTCAGATACAGGTGGGTTATACCTACTGGAAATAACCCCTGGGTGTTGCTAGCGGACTTTGGGCGATGGGGTGGAGCAGCAATGGGTGGTCAGGTAGTCGAGTGCGTTCCCAACTTCTCAGAGGGCACAGATGCCCGGCGGGTCGAGGCGATTATAGCCGCGATGCGCATGGAAGGAGTGCGGCTGCTCGACTGGTCGATGGATGCCGCTCATAACCGCTCTGTGGTGACCCTTGCCGGGGAACCGGCAGCCATCGTCGAGGCGGCAATTCGTGGCGTTGGAAAAGCGGTTGAACTGATAGACCTCACGCGTCAGCAGGGCGCACATCCCCGAATCGGCGCGGCCGATGTAATTCCTTTCGTCCCGATTTCTGGCATCAAGTTGGAGCACTGCGCTCTGCTGGCGCGGCAAGCTGGCTTGGAGATCTGGCGGCGCTTCGGTGTGCCCGTGTTCTTTTATGAAGCGGCAGCAGCACGGCCTGATCGGGCAAATCTGGAAGACGTGCGCAGGGGACAGTTCGAGGGCCTGAAGGAGGCGGTGCGGAAGGAATCAACGCGGCGTCCCGACCTTGGTGGACCGGGCTTGCATCCGACGGCCGGGGCCTGCGCCGTCGGCGCACGGAAGTTTCTGGTCGCTTACAACATCTATTTTGATTCTGCCGACGTAGCGATGGTCCGGTCTATCGCCCGCGAAATTCGCGCCGCGTCAGGCGGGCTGAAGGGCGTGAAGGCAATGGGTGTGCTCGCCCACGGACGGGCGCAACTTTCCATGAATATCACCGATTTTGAGGCCACGCCGATCTCGCAGGTGCATCAGGCTGTTTCAACACTTGCCCTGCGCCACAAGACCGCGATCACCGAAGCTGAGATCGTTGGCCTGATCCCTGAGGCAGCCTGTGAGCGTCAGAGCGACTGGATGCGTCAATTAACTGGGTTCGATCCGCTGACCAAGATACTGGAGCATCGCTTGGGATCTCCATTACCCTGGCCGGAACAGGCATAGGAGACTCGACGGGGGTAGGAGAACCTTGGCAAAATGCCGACGCGTACAATAAGAATGTACGAATCTGGCGTTTTGTGGGGTTCTAGAGACACCGAACAGCCCCTGGGTACAGTCCAATTCCCATGATCCATTTCAAAACGTGTTCGGTTTTTTGGAGGAAGAAATTGTTGAAGGCATTTATCAAGTTTTCGATTGCACCCATGCTGCTGGCTGCAGCTACCCTGGCTCCGGCGGCGCAGTTGTCCACCGATGCGCGCGGGGCCATTCCGCGTGAGGTGCAGCAACTGGTCGTAATCGACTATCGCGCGATGCAGAATTCGCAATCGGCGATGGATCTGCGCGACCGGGTAATGCCGCCTGAACTGAAGCAACTGGACGAGGCATTGGGTAAGTCGGGGTTGAACGAAAACCACGACGTTGACCAGTTGGCGTTTGCGCTTTTCCGGCCCTCGGCGGGAAGCGACGCGCTCTTGACAGTGGGCATCGCCCAGGGACAGTTTCCGGTGGATGAGGTTATCGCAAACTTCCGCAAGCAGAAGATCAAGCCGTCCATGGTGCGCACCAACGCCATTTATCCAATGACCAAGGCGGGCATGGTTCTCTGCTTTGTAGACCCGTCGACCATGGTTTTTGGCCAGAAGGATGCCGTCACCAAAGCACTCGATGCGCGCGATGGCGCGATGCAGAGCCTGCTGGCCAACGGACAGATGATGGATGCCATGCGGAGCGTGGATTCCGAGCCGTTGTGGAGCATTCTCGATGGCAAGGGCACGCAGACCATGATGAAGCAGTTGATGGGAGAAGCCGGCTCTGTCACTGACTTCGAGGTTGTGCAGTCACACCTTCAGTCTTCCTGGTACTCGATGAACTTTCAGCACGGAGTCAAGTTCGACCTGACCATCTCTACCGGCGATTCATTCACCGCAGCCACGGTGTCTTCGCTTCTGACCGCGGCCGTGATGCTTCGGAAGATGAGTGGATCCGATGCCGAAAAGCAGGCACTGAGTGCGACCTCGATCGGTTCCAGTTCAGGCCGCCTTTCAATTCACTTCTCCACCACGGACGGGCAATTCAACAGCCTTCTTCAGTCGCCGCTGTTCCAGAGCATGGTGCGCTGAAACCAACTTCTTTGATCCGGAATGAGGTCGATGGGCTATCTCCGCGGGGAGATCTCATCGGCCTTTTTCCTTGTAGTTGCCCGATTCTCGCCGGCGAGTTCAGCTCGCCTCTTCCTGTTAGCCGCCGTTTCTCACAGATCGCCGAAAATCGTAGCGCCGGTCTCCAGACCGGCTGTCCTGAGGGCCTCCCGGCCCTCGGAAACTTCGCAAGACGCTGAATTTTGGGTTGAAGCTCCGTCTGTGAGAAATTCCTGCTAGGCACTTTGAAGGCCCATGGCAATCCTCTCATCAGGCGTATAACATTCCAGGCCTCCAGCGCACACGCGATTGCGGCCGGTTCGCTTTGCGTTGTAAAGAGCGCGATCGGCGAGTTCGATTAACGATGCGGAACTCTGCCCGAGTTGGGGAATCACTGTGGCGCAACCAATCGAAACCGTCATGATGCCGAAGGGGGTCCCCTTGTGGGCCACTTTCCGTCCGCGAAGGGCCTCAACAATGGCGCATGCTACCTGGCTGGCTCCGTCTTGCAGCGTGTTGGGAAGGATGACTGCGAACTCCTCCCCACCGAACCGGGCAACCATGTCTCCAGGCCGTGCAACCACCTCCAGGGCGCTATCGGCGATCTGTCTCAGACAATTATCGCCTTGGAGATGTCCGTAATTGTCGTTAAAGGATTTGAACAGGTCGGCGTCGATGAGCAACAGGGAGAGCGGCTTGCCATCGCGCAAGCCGCGGCGCCACTCGGTCGCGAGGCAGTGGTCAAACTGACGCCGATTTGCCAGTCCTGTCAGTGCATCCGTTACGGCGAGAATTTCTACCGAACGGTATGCATCTTGAAGCTGCTTTTCCGCGTGCTTGCGATCGGTAATATCCCGGAAGAACCACACACGCCCCAGGTAAGTCCCTGAGTTGCTCCGCAAGCCGGTTGTGTAGCGTTCGAGCGTCCTGCCGTCTGACAGTTCAATGTGACAGGAATCGTCAGCGTAACGATCGGCGTAAAGTTCTCGAACCCGCGCGCTGAAGGCCGCTGGATCCATTGTCAGGTCGACACACTGGGCAAGGAGCCGCTGATCCGGGGTCTTCTTGTCCGGATCGAACACATTGGCTTGCGAATCGGCCCCTCGAACTCGCCAGACATCGAAGAACCTTCTGTTAATTGCAGCAACATTCTCGTCGACATCCACAACCAGAATCCCATCGAGTGTCACTTCGTGAATTGCGCGCATCAAGGAATCATAGAATCCGTGGAGATGCTCGGCGCGCCTCCGCTGTGAAATGTCGCGGAGGATATTCAGGATTCCGTAAGGTTCGCCGGTATTCGGGTCGCGGGCAACACGGACGCTTGAATCCACCCAGGTGTAGTCCCCATTCTTTTTTTGAACGCGAATTTCCATCGACGCGCTTTCGCATGAGACACCCAGGCTTTTCACGGTCGCTTGGGCCCTGAGCCTGTCATCCGGATGAATCAGATCGAAGCTCCCTTGCTTCATCACTTCCTCGGGCATCCACCCGCCAATGCTCCAACTCGCGGAAGAGACATATTTGCGTCTGCCTTTGAGATCGGCAAGGATGATGGCATCGTGCGAGTTTTCGGTAATCAGGGCATGCAAAGCCGCGATTTTTCGCAGCCGGCGTTCCGTCCTTTTTTGGTTCTCCAGAACCACGGATACGCAGTAGAGCACCAACATTGCACGGGCAAGTTGCATCTGGAACACGATCGCCGGGTCAAGTGCGGAGAAGGTATAAGGAAAGCCGAACGCACCCCGGCCACGCAAGGTGTACCAACTTCCGACCATGGCTATGTAGAGAGTCGCCATTGCAGCCGATCCAAGCCCCATGCGGAACAGGATCAGGAGCAGGAGCGGAAACAGAATGAAATGCAGCGGCACCCTGTCCTGAGCGAACATCAGAAAAGTGATGATCACGGTTAACAACAGATAGACCCAATTGGAGCGGATTACGAGCGCTTTTCTGAAACGGGTCCGCAAAAAGGCTACAAAGCCGGGAGTCGCGACGGCGGCTCCCAGGCCGTCAATGGACGCCCATCGCAGAATCACCAATCCGGAAGGGAGGTGCGGCCACTGCGCCGAGATCGTCGCGTAGAGCATTCCGGTAACCACAGGGCCCGCCAGAACCGCAAAAGCAATAAAACGGATCAGATAGGCACGTTCAGTAAAACGGGGACGTCCTGTGGACCAGCGGCGCAGCAATACGCTGTCGATGAGAACTTCAGTCATGTTGAGCGCCGTAAACAGCAGGTTCAACTGCCAACGAATGTTCGCGAGGGCGCATCCGGCAGCCAAGGCTGTGACGCCGACCAGAAGGTATGCGTTCCTCTGCTTGCGGGGAGCAAGCAGCAGGTATGCCAGCAACACGCCGTTCGCGGGCCATATCAGGTTCGTGGTCTCCGGGGAGAAACGCACGATTCCTGCGCTCAGGAAGACAAAGAGGAAACATCCTGTCAGGCGCAGAAGCAGTCTGCGCCTATGTGCCCAGCGGATACGAGTGCGGCTGACAAAGGATGCGGTTCGCGTGTGCAACTTAGCCCCCTGGCTGTCTTATCGGAGAGATTTTGAGCCCGAGCAGGCAAGGGTGCGAACTTTCTCGAAGATAGTTATCAATCTCACTACGCAGTGCGATGCTGGGCATGTGATAACAGGAAGGGCTTAGCCGGCGGTCTTACAGAAGTAATATGCGTGGTTTAAGGGGACGTCGATGACGATAGACGATTTATTATGCTCTCGCTACGGCGCCCCAGTACCCGAATTCCGGAAAGTCGTATCGGGTCCGTCATTCCGGTTCCGGCGCTTATACTAACGTGCTAGGTGCATCTTCTCGACAAGGAGAACGAATGAAGAAGATCCTCGTGAACGGCGCAGGTGGCTTCATCGGTGGGCACTTGGTCAAGCGGCTGAAGTCTGAAGGGCATTGGGTTCGTGGGGTAGACCTGAAGCGCCACGAATTCGCGACTCCTCCGGCCGATGAGTTCATTGTCGGTGACTTGCGTGATCCGCAACTGATTTCCAGCGTAGTTGAGGGCATTGATGAGGTCTACCAGCTTGCCGCCGACATGGGCGGCGCCGGCTATATCTTTACCGGCGAGCACGACGCGGATGTCATGCACAATTCAGCCACCATCAATCTCAACACTTTGCATTACGGCGTAAAGGCCGGAGTGCGGAAGTTCTTCTACTCGTCCTCCGCCTGCATCTATCCCGAGTACAACCAGATGGACCCGATGAACCCCAAATGCTCGGAGGACTCCGCCTATCCCGCCGCCCCGGACAGCGAATACGGCTGGGAGAAGCTCTTCAGTGAGAGGCTGTACCTGTCTTATATGCGGAACTATGGTGCGCAGGTCCGCGTGGCGCGCTTTCACAATATTTTCGGACCGGAAGGCACATGGACAGGTGGCAAAGAGAAAGCGCCGGCTGCACTTTGCCGTAAAGTCGCCGAGGCTGAAGACGGTGGCGAGATCGAAATCTGGGGCGATGGAAAGCAAACCCGCTCTTTCCTGTTTATTGACGAGTGCCTCGAGGGCGTTCTTCGACTTATGGCATCGGAATTCACCGGACCGGTGAACATCGGCTCGGAAGAAATGGTCAGCATCAACCAGCTTGCGGAGATGGTCATGCGGATCGCCGGCAAGAAGCTCGCGATCAAGCACATTGCCGGGCCATTGGGAGTGCGCGGCAGGAACTCCGACAATCATCTCATCGCTGAGAAACTGGGTTGGAAGCCCTCCCGCCCGCTCCGAGACGGATTAGAGAAAACTTATCGCTGGATCAACCAACAGGTCTCTACCTCGCATTCGGCGGAGTTGGCTTCCAAGCAATAGTTTGAAATCTGATTTTCAGTCGTCCACTGGCTTTCGCCGACCCACCGGGAATGAAATCTCTGCTTGGCAATGCCGCTGCCAACTCGCCAACTTGCCATGTCCGCGAAGCGAACGCTAACTTGCTGAAGTTATTCCCACAATCTTCGCCGCGCCTTCCCGCTAATCGTTCAAATCCAGGTCCAATCGACTCCCTGTTTCTTTCGAGGAGTCATGCGCCCGGTTCTTCGGACTGCGCCTTTGATCGGCAGGCGAGTGTCGGAATCAAGTTCATGGTGTGAGCTCGGGACGAAACTCAGCCTTGCCTCCAGGCAGCAGAACGATCAGAAGCCGCCCTTGCTGCCCTTCGGTTAGCGCAGGTCCGTTGACCTGCTCCTTGAGACCACCAGCCGCTGTGTACTGCACTTTGAGAGCACCCGTTCCCCGAATCTGAATGCGATAGTTATAATCGGCACCCGCAGCAAGGGCGTTGGCTCCAAAGCTCGCGCTCGGATAATCGACTTCCAGCAATTCAACCATCGCACCGGTGCGATTCTCGACCGTAGTCTCGATGTGATGGGAGCGGCACCCGGTCGTCGTCACCAGAGTAGGCAGCAAACAAGCGACACTGAGAACGATGCGGCTCCTGCATAGACCAGCCATTACTGCCTCCCGGCTTCGCGAGGCGGTGCGACCTCGGATGATTGAGCAGCAACCACCTTTTCAACGCGGTCGAGACGTTTAAGGAGTTCCGGCAGGCGCTGGAAGATGGTCACTGCGCGCAGCCAGACCCGGTTGTCGAAGCCCGGCGAGCCGGAGATCGTCTTTCCGGGTGGAACATCGTGCGAGAC
>Ga0182027_10014940_pt1 | contig 10717 bp, 8 predicted proteins | sample 712E1DmetaG_FD_121300 | JGI IMG/M metagenome (GOLD analysis project Ga0182027, IMG submission 121300) | Permafrost microbial communities from Stordalen Mire, Sweden - 712E1D metaG (Illumina Assembly) | ecosystem: Environmental > Terrestrial > Soil > Wetlands > Permafrost | place: Sweden...
ATTTACCTCCGGCCAAAGCCGGTGCGCTTCGTCGAGACACAGGAGAATGTCCCCCGTGCGTAAAACGCATTCAACCCGCTCACGGATTTCAAGGGCTTTGTATTGCTGGAAATTGCCAAGGCCAAGGCCCCGAGCAAGCGCGCGGAAGAATCCTTTGTCATCGTTGCCTGTCGGCACTTCAACAAAACGCGCCTGGCCCGGATGCTGTTCGCACCAGGAACGCGCCGAAAAAGTTTTGCCGGTGCGCGCGTCCCCTTCCACCAACGTCATGCTTTTGCTGTAAAGTGTATAATCAAGAGTTTCGTGGACCACCGCTCCAAGCTCGGTGACGACTACGCCCGCGCTTTTTGATTCAACCCACTGTTTTTGGAAATCGCGGAGCGTGTTGATGAGATCGGCGAAGTACCAAGGACCGTTGCCGCCCAGATTGCAGGCCGGATCGAGACATAAGCCACAAAGTTCGTTCTCAAGAATGGCTGATCTGGTTCGGCAATCAAAACCTGACGTAGCGGCTTCACGGCAAAGGTCAATAAATGCGGCCGCCCGATAAGCTGTTGGATGTTTGGCAGCCTGTTTACGGTCCTGAGCCTCTTCCTCTGCAAGCTTCGCAGCGCGCGCCGGATTGAATATTGATTCGTATTCGCCGGCCCGGCAGATCGCTTCGTTGGCTTTTTCCATCAAAGCCCTGGCTCGTTCAGCCTGGTCTGCCAGCCAATGGCAATGGCTGGATGCCCTTCTGAGGTCCTGAGTTGTTTCACCCCGCAATGGAAAGCGATGCCGCAATTCTCTTGGTAAATCGGCCCGGATTTTGCGAACTTCATGGGCAGTGTAGGATTTGCCGGTGCCTTTTCCAATTTCAACCATCGCCTTTGTGCCGAGCCGGTCCGGATATTTTGTGAGCAGATCGGCGGCGACGGCCGCCATGCCGCCTTCCTGGTGCGATAGATATTGAAGGAACCAGATCAGCTCACGATCTGCCTTGTCGTCAAGAATTGAAACTCGCTTGGCGACGAGGTTGGCCAGCAAGCCACGCTCAAATATCGGGCTGCTTGCGTATCGGTTTTGGTGCAGAACAGAATTGTCTTCGGTTGTTCGCGTGTTGCTCATAAAGCTCTCGGCGCCTCGCTACCGCGTTTGTCTTGACCGTCCAGAAATTGCGACACGATCCGTGCATCTTCAGGGTCCAGATTTTCTGCCGCCCGCTCTGGCACAACAATGCCAGTTCGCCGCGCGAAGCGTTGCGCCTGGCTGCGTTGGCGTTGCCGGCGCGTGGCGCGTTCGGTCAGATCGTTCCTCTGCGCGGCGATTTCCTGGCCGAGTTCCACTATTTGCGCAGCAGCCAAAAGTTGCCGCTGTGGCAGCGGGAATTTTGCTTTGACGATGTTGAAGCGGGTTTTCATGTAGGAAGCCTGGCCCTCGATGCGCGCTAGCTCGTGACCCAATGTGCCGGCGTCCGGATCGGTTAAACTTTCAAGCGCGCCGGGATGCTCCGAACGTGCAACGCAAATCGGATTTGTCCGGTCTGGATTGGTGAAAACGATGCTTTCCGGATTTTCCGGATCAAACCAGGCCAGAACTTCGCGGCCAACCAGGTGCGCGATTTCACGCCCGCGATAATTATATTTCTGTTTGCCAATCTGGATTGTGATGCCATTGAGAGTGACGCGCGCCATGCGTTTGTCGTGGGCGAGTAAGTAACGCACAGCCGCGCCGAGTTGCATCGGCGGGTTATTCGGGTTTATGTGCGCCTCGAAAGCCTTGTCCGGTGACATGCCGGCGAGAATGTGCCCCTGCTGGGCTTCGGCGTTGTATTGATTCACAAGCTGACCGATCCGCCGGGTCCACTGGTCGAGGGAATAAAAGTAATTCGACGGATGAACTTTTCGCGCCTCAACTTCGGCCATCTGTTTGCGCAGAGATTCCGGTGCGTCGCGTCGCTCATCACGGCCGCAGTAGCCCGGCTCGGCTTCGGCAATGTCCTGAAACATGCCGCCGACGCGCTCAACAGCCTTGGTGCGCGGGCGAATCGCGTGAATAAATTTGATTCCAAACTCGCGCAAGCCCTGGCTGATTTCCGTGAAGTCAAAAGGATCGGTTTTTCCCTTGAGCAACGTCGCGCTTTTCCACAAACCGCGCTCGAAGTAGAGAATTTCCGGGACGCCAAACTCGCCAAAGACATGAGTGCAAAGGCTGCGGATCGTCAGTGAACTGTAACTCTTGCGCGGTTCCAACGCCCAGCCCAAAATCCGGAGCGACCGCAAATCAATAAACAGGATCACTTGGCCGCGAGTGAGTTGAAACCAGCCTTTGCCGTCCGGGATGTAAAAATAAGTGTTGAGCGTGAAGTCATCCCCGGAGATGCACTGCAAAGAAGAAATTCCATCATAGCTTCGCGTGACATGCCCTTTGATGGCATCGAACGCTCGCGGCCCTTGATGCATTACGGTCAGGATTTCCACTTCCGGCGCAACTGAATCCATTACGGCGGCTGGCAGGTAGGATTTACGCGATGCTCGGCCGGCGTAGCGTTCAATGACGGGTTCTGAAAATCCGCAGCGCAACAAATCACGCCAGGCCGGGGCCACGTCGCCGCGATAGTTGAACACGGCGCGATGAATCAACAAATCACGGTCCTCTTCCGGAAACTCAAAACCGTTGCCGTTGTTTTCGCGGCCGTCGCGCAGTGACTTTGCATCCCGGCCGCTTTCAGTCCACCGCGCCAGCTTCCGTTCAAAAGCCATCCGCAAAGCGTTGCGTGTAGGTGCCAGAAACGAAGCCCTGGTAAAAAGGAAATCCCGCACCTTGCGCGCGGCCTTCTTTGGATTTGTGCCCGTGCCGGTCATTTTCTCAAAGCTTTCGATTGCCAGCATCCAGATCGCGCGCTGCTCGATGTCAGTCGGCGCGGAAGGATTTTTGCAGGCGTCCCTAAACGCCGTGAGTTCTTGGAATTGATCGCGCAACGGTTCCGACAACGGCCGCGTCGGCGTTTTCTTCAGCGCCGGCTTGTCCGGCAGGTAAATTTCAAGCCGATTCCAATTCTCCGTGCCGGCGTCACGTCGTTGTACGCGGGTGAATAAAGAATGCCAATGCCTGGCTGTAATTGTGTGCCCAAACACTTTTGCGTAATCCTCCACACCTTGCGCCTTCAATTTGGCCCTTCGCAGATCGGTGTCATGCTGCCGTAAAAGTGACGGCCGCAGCGCATCGCGCAGTTTGCCGGCGCGGGCAATTTCACTGTCGGCGATCTGATTCAATGGGGTTGCCGGTTCCCATTGTTTGGGCTGCGTGGCGAGCATCGTTTCCGTGTCTCGATAGCGTTGCTGCCGGGCTTCTGCATCGAGCGTGCAGCGCATGTCTTTGGGCAATGCAGCCAGCGGCCAGGTTGCGGCCTCTTTACCGCTTACGATGCGAATGCCGCACGGCTTCACGTTGCGCAGGGCTTTCCGAATCGCTTGTGGCGTTCGGCCCAGCCACGCGGCGATCTGCGCCGCTGTAAATTGTGTGCTTCCGTCAGTCATTTTCGGATGGCGTTCCGACAATTAGCGAGCTTCGTATAAGGGCTGCAGTGCGCTGCAATAGAGCCAGGTCGAACTGCCCTCCCCCGTAACGACCTTGGGGATGGCCTAAATCGTCCTGGGGCAAAATTGGGCGTTTCGTCATCATGTGCGTATGCCCACCTTCATTTTGTTTTTTGTGACGTGAACGATGGTCACTTTTTCGCCGGACGGCGAAGCCATTGCCTCCAATGCGGCGGCTTTAAGGTCCTGGACGAAAATGAATTTGTTGCTGATTGGCGAAGCGCCGCCCGCGCCGCCACCGCCGCCGCCACCGGCGAGGAGCGAGGCGGTGGTATGCGCCGGGATGATGGAACCGCCAGAATCGAAGACGCGAAGTTCAGGGCCTTTTTCACCGACGAGGTACGGCTGGCCCGGAATAATATCCGCGCCGCCGGCGGCAGCCATGACGCTGCCCGCCGCGCCCATTGCCGACCCGATGGCCGCAATCGTTACCGTCGCGCCAGTGCTGGCCGTCGTGCCGCCGGATAAAACACCAAGCAAAGTTAGAATTGGGATCGCGACTTCAGCCCAAAGAATCGCTTCGAGGATCATTTCGATAAAGCTGGTGATGAGGCTCAAACCCATTTCACCGAACGCCTGCGCGGCCGACTTGGTGCCCATGATGACCGACGTGAGTGCATTGGCGATGCCATTGACTCCTTGCGTGATCATTTTGAGCGAGCCGTTGGCCAGCGTGGCGCCGAGGTTCGACCATTGGCTGCTGAGCTGCGTGGCGCCGTCCTTGAAAGTGGTGATGAAATTGGCGTTGCCCTGCTTGTTCAAGAGTTGTGCCAGTTCACGTTCGTATTGGACGCGCTCGCGTTCCGTGGCGGCGATGGCCTTTTGGGCGCGGAGAATGGGTTCAAGCTGCGCGGCCTTTTCTTGCTGGGTCAAAGTAGGATCGGTTTGAACGGCGATCTTCTGCTCCATCAACTCATCCCGCTGTTTTTGCTGCGCCGCGGTGACTTCATCGAGCGCCTTCTTTTTGTCCTCGCCAAGCAGCCGGATATTTTCCTTCTCCCACTCATACTCCTCCCGCAGCATTTCGTTGTATGCTTTTTGAACTTCGAGGTCGGCCTTGGTGTCCACGGCGGCAATGTCTTTGTTTTCGCCTTTGGTCAGATTCGCAAGCGCGGCCTCTCCGGCAGCTCTTTTTGACGGCGTAAGCAGCGGGCCAGCCGCCACCATTGTCTCGGCAATTTCATCGCGCTGTTTTTGGTAGCGATCATGAATCTCGGCCTTTTCCTTCGCGATGCCGTCAAGCGCTTCGAGGCGCGCCTTTTCTTCGAGAGTGCGCAGTTCGGCGATGGATTGTTCGCGCGCATCTTTGAGGCCAGCTTCGCCGCCAAGCTGTTTTTCAACCCACGCCTGGGTCTCGGACATCGAAGCCTCTTTAAGATTGCGGGTTACCATCTGCGTTCCCGTCTGCACGGAGACGCCTGGCGCGGGCGCATAAAAAATCGGCGTCTCGACCTGTTCGGTTGGACTTTGCGTCAGTTCGCCGAGTGAATTTTTGTAGAGCTTTTTTTTGCCCGTGATGTAATCGGAAAATTCGCCCGCGCTGCCCGGCCCGAGCCGCCCTGCTTTTTGCAGCGTGTTAATGTCTTTGAGCAGGCCGGGAATTTTGCCCAGCGAGTCCTCAAGGTCTTTTGCCGCTTTGGCTGCTTCAGCCTCGCCCGCTGAAAATTCATGCCAGATGAACGCGCCGGTGCCCACTACTGCGGCGATGGCCGCGATGGGAAGCAACATGGCCGAAAGCGATGCTCCGGTCAGCAAGGCAACGCTGCGCAGCCCGCGCATCCCCTCTGTCACGCCCATGATCCCCATTGACAATTGCGGAAACCGGGAGCCACCCAAAAGGAATGCGCTGGAGGACAATGTCCGGAATCCTTCATGCAAGGCCATTGAGCTTTGGCGCAGCTTGGTCAGCTCGCTGCCGCCGGCGGCGGCGGCCGGCACGAGCGATTTGAGGCCGCTGTTCGCCTGCGCCACGAACTGTTGCAGCGCGGCGGCGGCCTGCGCCGTCTCGGCGGTGACGATTATTTTTACCGGGTCGCTCATTTAAGCCTTTTTTTTAGATCGTTTACAAATCTCTTAAAACTGTCTTCAGTGGCCTGGCCGGCGCGGGCGGCCATGGCGTTCTCCAACATGTCCAGCGCGCGCTGCCGGTTGGCGGCATCTTCCACCAGGCGCAACCATTCCAGCGGCTGCGCGGTGATGAGGTCGCGGTCTATCTGGCCTGTGGCAACCGCGATGCGTGCGACGAGCTGGGCGAGCGTGATTGCATGGCCAGCCCCTTCTCCATCGCCAGTTTCAGCGTCTCCGGCGGCAACGTGGCCATCATGCCAATCATAGCCGCCTGTTCTTTGGCGGCGCGTTCCGTACGGCGCTGGGAGTAGGAAAAAAAACCGTCACGGTTCACCTCCCGCCCGGTGGCCAGCACCAGCTCGTAGGAGACGGGCGCGAGCGTGAGCGCCCATTGTTTGTTTTGGCCGCAAAGGAAGCCGACCAGCGCCGGTTCATCTTCGACAAATGCGAAGCCCACTTCGTATTCGCGCACTGGAATTTGCCGGACCTTGACGGATTCGGGTGGAGGCACGGTTGCCTGGTCGGCCGTCCCGCCCTGCGGGACGACCGGCTCAAAGTTCACGGTGATGTTTTTACCTCCAAAGAGTGTGGTGTTTGAGTTCATACGATTTTAATTTGTTCGAGTGGCTGCGGAATGTGCGTAAAGTTTTTTCCAACCAAAACAACGGTCCGAACTTTCGTCAGGCGACTTGCTACCGCGAGGGACTTTGGGATGGCTGGCATCGTTCGTAGAAATTCCGCCAGGTCTTTTGGGCAGTTCGGATCATCGGCCAGAGCGCGCCAGGCTCTTGGATTCGAGCATCCTGCGACTCGCAGTTTTTGAACTTTGGAAATCAGCCGGTCGCTAATCGTGAAGCGCGCAATAGGTGACTTACGGCCGCACCTGTCCGTTGCCGGAACAATCCTGCGACGCCAACGCCACAGCGTAGGCGGACTCGTGCCGACCATTTTCGCCGCCTTTACTTCGCTCAGGCCAGCGGCCTTCAATTCCGCGACTCGACTCAGCACGCGCTCACGCCGCTGAACTTCTCTCCCCCGACTGCGGCTGAGTGAACAGAGAACCGCAGCGCGATCCAACAGAGAAACATTTGCGTCAGTGGCGACGCTTCCGAGGGATTGATTGGTGGAGATTCTCTTCATGGGCACGGAGATGTTTTTTGGGTTTAAGGTGGGGAAGCGAAGGGGTTTCCTTCGCCCCCCACGTGAAGCGAATCCTCCGATGTGTGGACCTGGACGCGCTGTTTCTCCGTGCCGGAGAAATTTCTAGTGTGGACAGATTGCACTATGCGGCGGCCGCTGCGCAATGCAAGATTGGCTGCTCGCCGGGAACATTCAAAACCCGGCGAGCAGCGCTGCGGTCCGAACATGCCAATACCTGTAATCGCGAGCAGCAAAACACCGCACAGATTTTTAATTTTCCGATTCATGCCGAACCGTGATCTTTGTCAGTCGTAATGCGCGACGACGTTGTTCAGTTTGTTGGTGACAAGGGCCGGTGTCAGGGTGACGGACACTGGGCGACCTTGATAAGCGGCCACATATATGGCCTCACCATTGGCAGCGGCCGACGTAGTGGTTCCACTGGAGGCTGCCGCCGCCGCGATGGTGGTGGCTGTGCCCATGAGATAAACACTGTCGCCAACTGTCGTAGCAACGCCCCAACCCCCAGAATTGAGCACTACATTGGTCAAGCCATAAATGCTGACATTGGTGCCGCTGTTCCAAGAGGCCACTGTGGCGGAATAACAAACGCCGCTGTGCTGTAGAACGAGCGTGGCGCCGACGCTTAACCCGTTCGTGCTATTGATCAGGTTGGTGGTGGAGCTGGTCGCCTGATTGGTGGCCTGGATGCTATAGGCCGTTGTGCCGGAAGCGAATGACAGGACGGAATTATTGGTGTCCGTGCTGTAGTTCACGTTGACGACGCGGATTTGTGTGTAAGGATCGGCCGGCAGAATGAGCGAGGCCGGCGAAGCGGCATTGCCGTTCGCGCTTTTGGTGACATACGCGGGCGACGCGGCGATTGCCAGCAAGGCAACAGCAGCGATCCCGGTCATGAGAAGGATTTTATTTTTCATGTTCGATATTTGGTTCGAGTTGATTTTGGTTTAAGGAGCGGCGCGCACCGGGTGCGCGCCCGACCTCGAATGTGTTTACGCGCCGGCGCCGAGTTGGAGCGCGGCCATTGCGTCAACGGCCATTGCCTCAACATCAATGCGTTCAAGGGCACGCATCGCGAGTTCGTCAGTGGCAAAGAAGACTTCCTTGCTGACTTCGACGCGGACGGCGCCGCGTTCGCCGAGGTACCAATAGCTGAGGTCGCCAAAAAAGGCGGCATATTGAGTAGGAGCGGCTTGCTGATTGTTTACGGCAGAGATCCCGAGCCAGCGAACCGGCCAGCCGTCAAACATGGGTTTGCCGTTCTCATTTGTGAAGACCACAAAGTTCGGATATTTATTGAACGAACGCAGCAGCGGTTCCAATGACGGGTGCATATAGTACGCAGCGGCCGTTCCGCCGGTCGCTGCCATATTGGCGAGCACGGCGCCGTTCACCAGGCCGCGCATGTTGCGCAGATCGTCCAGGGTGATGTCGCTGGCTTTTGTTTTGGCAGCAGCGAGCTGCAAAAGGTAGGCGGGGTTGGCAGCGCAATACGGCCCAACGCCAGTCTGATTCGCGTAGGTGGCCGTGCCGTCGCCAATGAACAGCGTTTTGTCTTCGCCTTTGGCAAGCTGGCGCGCAATGTAGCGTGCGAGGAATTGGCCTATTGGGACGAAGGTGTCCGTTTCAAGCTCGTACGGAATGCGGATGATGCCGCCGAACTTATTGGCCGTGAAGGTGACGAGTTCAGCGGTCACACGTTTCTCGCCGACTGGTTGTGACATGCCGGCCGTTCCGGCGCCGAGATAGCCGAAATCGTCTTCGCCGGCTTTCAAGCGTGGCAGCTTCACAGTGCCAGCGCCAAGTGGGAACACCGTGGCGAACTGGCGAGCCTGGCCATAGGCGAACACCAGCTCAATGATTTGAGGCACGTAGATCGTCGGTACCGGAATTTCCGTGGTGGTCAAGGCGGTCCTGTTTTCCATGCCGAGAGTTTGGGCAGCCAGTGCGATCACTCGCTCGCGGGCGCTGGCATCAGGCACAAGCATATCCATTCCGCCCTTCAATTTTGCGGCGTCCAGGACAAACACGCTGGTAAGCGCCATGGCGCAATCCTCGCTGACAAAGGCTTTTTCGCCAATCCAGCGCACGCCATTATTGCCGGCAAGTCCGTTCCTGCGAAGTTTGCGTAATTCCCCACGCAACTCGTCGTGGTTTTTTTCGATTTGGCGCATCCGGTCCCCAAAGTCTTTGAGCTTTGGGAATTCAGCCTGAGCGCTCTTAATAAGGTCATCAAATTCATCAAGTTGTTCGGGAGTCAGGGCAGATAAATAGCACCCCGCGCGGCGCGGCTTTGACAAGGCGAACTGGTACAACTGCCAGCAGCCGACAATCGCGAGGCCAACGCCGAGAGACGCGCCGAGTTGACAGAGTGCAAAGGCCAGCACGATGACAGCCAACAAGGCCAGCAGGTGCCGATATGGTTTCAAAAGTTTTTTCATTTTAATTTTAGAATGTGGATTTGTTCGCTGCTCCGGCGAACGGGTAGTTGCGCCACGCGCGCACGCGCGAAAGCGTTTTGAGCAGTGCGTTCATTGCGGCCCATGGCCTCCATGTCCTGGACCGCCTCATTGGACATGGAGGCTGATTCTGAACCTTACCGCACGGCAAGTTGTCCGGCGTTGAATTCGACTTCCGCCGGACGGCGTTGAAGTCGAGGTCCGCTTTGCTTGTCGTGAAAATTCTCATGTAGGGATGCCTGGATAATAGGTTCGCCAAACGTCAGCATCCCGATAGGCGATGCAGGCAAAGGCAAGTAGGTTGCGCTGTGCCAGGCTGGATTTTACAAATGTAAGTGCTTTTGCAAGCTGCCGTGCATCCACATAAAAAAAGTGACGGGTTTTCGGCTGCCAGTCCGTGCTGTCGAAGTGGCCAAGGCCTGCCTGACTCAGCTCCGCGCCAATGGCCTCGCCAATCTCGCCGTGTTCAGAAACCTGCAGGCAGGACTGCATTTGTGCCACGACGACGGTGAAGCCGAGTTTTCCGACGACGTTCTGCACCCAGGCGTCCAAGTAATTTGCATCCGCCGGGTCAACCGGGCCGTGGGCCGGCGGTGTGCTTGGCGTGTCGGGCGCGCCGATTGGAATTCGAGGATTTTGTTCTCTTATGGCCGAGGGATTGGCGGTTTGTCGGTCGAGTTGCCGGTAGCGTTTGATTAATGAACGGCTCGCACGCTCGCCCGTCAGGACGCGGCGCAAGTGCGAGTAATTGACGCCAAGAGCTGCGCTGGCCTCTTTCAATCCGGGCCGTGGCCGATACTGTCTTCGGTTGGCTGTTTGACGTGCCATTCGCAACAACTTTCCACGGTTTCATGGTGTATGCAAGAAAAAAATCGCTCTCGTTTCTGGGCCGGTTAAGATGGACGGATATGCCGTTGCCCAACAAGTCTTTATCGCAGCGTGACCGCGAGATTTGCCGGCGCGTAGGCATTGTCCGGAAGGAAATTGCCAAATGGTCTCAGCCGGATTTTGCGCGCGAGCTTCGCATTACCCAGAATCAGCTCGCCGGGATCGAATACGAACGGGCACCGCTTCGCTTTGGGATGGCAATTTTTTTATGCACGCGATTTGACATCAGCCAGCGCTGGCTGGCGCTCGGGGTTTTGCCAATGCAGCCGAGATATGAAGTTCCAATGGAGTATTCGTTTGCAGTGAAGCCAAACTCCCTATTTAGCTGGGTTTTTGACGGTTGGCTGGATGGTCTCACACAAAGGATCGAGCAGGCGTTAATTGAAATGGTAGGGGAGGAAAACTTTCGCGCTGGAAATTTTGATGATGCTGTTTTTGCCAATTTTGCGCCATCAGAGGCAACTCCCCCAGAGGCAATGGCACTCTATATAAAAAAGTTAATCAATCTCAGGTTGAACTGGCTGCCGGAAGACCTTCGGTTGATGTACGGGCAAGCTCTGCTGG
>Ga0182027_10014941_pt1 | contig 10717 bp, 16 predicted proteins | sample 712E1DmetaG_FD_121300 | JGI IMG/M metagenome (GOLD analysis project Ga0182027, IMG submission 121300) | Permafrost microbial communities from Stordalen Mire, Sweden - 712E1D metaG (Illumina Assembly) | ecosystem: Environmental > Terrestrial > Soil > Wetlands > Permafrost | place: Sweden...
AGGAATTGTTGTCCGTAATCAGGGGCGATGGGTTGAGCCATATGAGGTTAGACGCAGAGTCAAACAAATTGTTCAAAAAATGTCATTTGAGTTTTGAGACAGTCTCGGCAGCGCCGCCCTACCGTTCAGGGTGTGGCATGTTCCGCCAGTGATATGAAATATGCGGGCTAGAGGTTTGACCGCCGTCAAAGGAGCCAAACCATGGTTTGGCCCATTGGATGAAATAATGCCGGCGGTCAATTCCAGCCCGGATGATTGCTCCCGGCAATCTCCTTGCCGGTGGACGTGACCTTCGCATTCGATTCGGCGCTGCCGTGGCATGGGCCAATCCTGTGCCGTCCGCCCCGCCAAATCAAGCGCAATTCGGGCCAACTCCGCTGAATCTCTTGAGTTTTTCCCCGTTCGGTGCCATGTTCCTTTCATGGAATTTGTCACCGTTTACACCACTTTGAATCCCGCCGACGCGGAACTCATCCGCGGCCGGCTGGAATCCGCCGACCTTACTGTCAATGTGAAGAACGAGGATGTCGTCCTGGGCGTGGAGACTTCCGGCGGTGTTTTGCTCCAGGTGCCCGCGGACCAGGCGGAAGAGGCGCGGGCCTTGCTCAAATACCGGGACCCCTCCGCCCGGTGAAGGCCGCTTCGACCATCCGGCTGCGGCAGCTCCAAAGACTCCTGCCGCCGGGCGATCTGCGACTGGACGACGCCTCGCGCGACGCCCATGCGGGCGACAAATGGTTCGCCGCCCGCCGGCCGGACGCGGTGGCCTTGCCGCGCCGCGCCGATTCGGTCGCGCTCCTGCTGCGATTTGCCAGCCGCCACCGCATCCCGGTCACGGCGCGCGGAGCGGGCTTCGGCTACGTCGGCGGATGCGTCCCGGCGCGCGGCGGCATTGTGCTCTCCCTGGCCCGGATGAACCGCATCCGGGAGATCCACACCGGCGATTTTGTCGCGGTCGTCCAGCCCGGCGTCATCCTGGAAACCTTGCAGAGAGCGGTGGAAAGAAAGGGCCTCTACTATCCGCCCGATCCGGCCAGCCGCGCCGATTGCACCATTGGCGGCAACATCGCCACCAACGCCGGCGGACCGCGCTGCCTCAAATACGGCGTCACCCGCGATTTTGTCCTCGGTTTGGAAGTGGTCCTGGCCGGCGGCGCCATCGTCCGGCTGGGCGGACGCACCCACAAGAACAAATCCGGCTTCGATTTGACCGGCTTGTTTGTCGGTTCGGAGGGCTTGCTTGGCGTGGTGACGGAAGCGACGTTGAAACTCATTCCGCTACCTCCGTTCCAGTCGCTGCTGGTGGCGGGGTTTGATTCGATGGCGGCGGCGGCGCGCGCCATCCGCGCGATTTTCGCGGCCGGCTTCCTGCCTTCCGCCCTGGAGGTCGCCGATCAATTCACCGTGGCTGCGGCCCGCCGGCGGACCGGGAGCCAGGAACTGGACGGCCTGGGCGCCATGATCCTGGTGGAATTGGATGGCCGGGAAGAGTCGGTCCGCGGCGAAACCCCCGTCCTGGAACAACTGCTCCGCGCCCGGCGCCCCAGGCTCCTGCGGCGCGCCTATGGGCGGGAGAAATGCGAGAAGCTCTGGCAGTTGCGCCGTGAATTTTCCTTCGCCCTGCGCGACACCGGGCTGATCAAGCTCAACGAGGACATCGTGGTCCCCCGCGGGCGGCTGGAAGACCTGTTTGCCTTCACCGCCCGCCTGCAAAAAGAAAGCGGCCTGCCCCTGGCCTGCTTCGGCCACGCGGGCGACGGCAACCTGCATGTCAACGTAATGTTTGACAAGAATTGTCCCGGCGCCCGGTCCCGCGGCCGCGGTGTGGTGGACGAATTATTCCGGCAGGTGCTGGCGTGGGGCGGGGTCATTACCGGCGAGCACGGCATTGGGCTGGCCAAGAAGCCCTGGTGGCCCCTGGCCGCCTCGCCGGCGCTGCGGTCCCTGCACCGGCGGATCAAGAAAAGCCTGGATCCAAAGGGTGTTTTGAATCCAGGCAAGTTTGTCTGAAAGAACAGACGCGCGCATCCGCCTGCGCGGATGCTTGAATGTTGGGAATTGGCGGAGAATCAGCGATAGCCGCCGCCGCCGCCGCCGCCGCTGCGCCGCTCGCCCCCGCCGCGATAGCCGCCGCCGCCGCCGCCGCCGCCACGATAACCGCCGCCGCCGCCGCCACCACCCCCGCCTCCGCCCGGAGGACGTTCTTCACGAGGCCGCGCTTCGTTGACAGTCAAGGGGCGGCCTTGAAAGTCTTTGGAGTGGAACATTTGGATCGCCTTTTCCGCGTCTTCCTTGGAAGACATTTCGACGAAGGCAAAACCGCGGGAACGGCCCGTCATCCGGTCTTGCATGATGTTAACCGAGACGACAACGCCCGCTTGCGCGAAATGATCCTGCAAGTCGTTTTCTGTTGCGGTGAAGGTTAGATTACCGACGAATAGTTTTGCTGACATATAACTTTACTGTTTACCCAATTACTGTGTGTGTCGCACGGTCCCCTGGACAGGGCATTATTAAACCGAACGTTCGGCTTTGGGATCTAAGCTGAATGTATGACCTTAAAAAAAAGCCTGAAGTTAAGCAACCAAAAAATGATCCTTCTCTTAAGGGGCCGAAACCAGCACCACAAACTCCCCCCTGGCCGGGCGCTTTTCCATCTCCCGCAACAGTTCGGCGGGGCTGCCGGCCTTGAATTCCTCGAATTTCTTGGTCAGTTCCCGCGCCAGCACAATTTGCCTATCCCCATACAATTCAACCAGTTCCGATAGCAGTTTCAGAATCCGGTGCGGCGATTCGTAAAGAACCAGCGTGCCGGGAACGGTCTTGACGGCCTCAAGCCGGCGCCGGCGCTGGCCGGTTTTGTGGGGCAAAAACCCCAGAAAATGGAACTCATCCGCCGCCAGGGCGCTTGCGCTCAGCGCCGCCACCAAGGCGCACGCGCCCGGCACCGGCTCCACCCGGCAGCCCCCCGCCAGGGCCGACTTCACCACCCGCGCCCCCGGATCGCTGATCCCCGGCGTGCCGGCGTCGGTCACCAGCGCGATCTTTTCCCCGCGCTTCAACCGCTCGACGATGACCTGGCTGCGAGCGGCTTCGTTGAACTGAAAATAGCTCAGCATCGGTTTGGAGATGCCAAAATGCTTGAGCAGGTGGCCGGTGTGGCGCGTGTCCTCGGCCGCGATCAGGTCGCACTCCTTCAAGACCCGCAAGGCCCGCAAAGTAATGTCCTCCAGGTTGCCGATGGGCGTGGCCACCAGGTAGAGCGTGCCGGACATTAAAGGGGGGAGACTGGATTCACTCATGGGCGGGGAGGATAACTGACAGGCTCGACAGCGCCAAGGAAACTTGGATGCACGAGAAAGTCCGACATTGAATAGCGACGGCGGCGGCGTTTGCAAAAGGAATTGAATACAGCTTGCGACGTGTTAAGTTGCTTCCATGAAGATGCACAAGACGGCAGAGATGGAAAAACCACGTCCGACTCGGAAGACATCTCCTCAACTTGAAGGCAGGCTTTCCGGCGAAGAGCTTGGGAAGCTGGCCAAACGCATGGTTGATTCCAACGATCCCACAGAGACAGCCGAGCTGAACGAGGCGATGGTGCGTGGTTTTTACGGCAACAAGCCACATGCCTAAAATCTGCCGCGAGAATGTCCCGGAAGCAGTGCTTCGCCACCTTTATCTCCGCCTCAAGCAACGCCAGTTTGAGGTGGACCAATTAGTGATGTTTGCAGGCTGGCTTGACCAAGGCGTGGACGTGCCGGAAGGCAAATGGTTTAAAAGATTTCCAGGCATAATCGTCTGTGGTGAAGGCGAACTCGTGACGACTTTTCTTTTGCCCAGCCAATTGCCGATGGGGAAAGAAATCACCTGAGCAGCGTTTCCACGCCGCCTCACTCCGCAAGCGTAAACCCGCAACCAGCGCGGCCTTTTGCGCCGACAACAGATACACCGGATAACCGATAACGCACAGGCTCGACAGCGCCAAGGAATCTTGGATACAATGGCGCGGTGAAACAATGTGTTGTCGTGCTTGATTTGGAAGGCGTTTTGGTGCCGGAAATCTGGATCTCTGTCGCCGAGAAAACCGGAATCCCCGAACTGCGCCGCACCACCCGGGACGAGCCGGACTACGACAAATTGATGCGCGGCCGCATCAAAATCCTCGATCAGCACGGCTTGAAACTGTCTGACATCCAGGACACCATCGCCACCTTGCGGCCGTTGGACGGCGCGCTGGAGTTTTTGCGCGAACTGCGCTCCCTCACCCAGGTGATCATTCTTTCCGACACTTTCGAGGAGTTTGCCAAGCCGCTCATGCGCCAGTTGGAATGGCCCACCATTTTCTGCAACCGGCTCGTGGTGGAGAACGGAAAAATCGCGGGATATGAAATGCGCCAGGAGCAGCCCAAGCGCAGTTCGGTGAGGGCGTTGAAGAGCCTGAACTATTTTGTCATCGCGGCGGGCGATTCCTTCAACGACACGGCCATGCTGTTGGAAGCCGACGCGGGCCTGTTCTTTCGCGCCCCCGACCGCATTCAGAAGCAATTCCCCCAATTCCCGGCCTTTGAGAGCTACCAGGAGTTGATGCAAGCGATCAAGCGGGCACTGGCCTGATTGATTAAACCGCCAAGTTTTAATCCGAAAATTTTCTGAACAATTCTTCGAATGATTCCTGGCTTGAAATTTCGCCGTTGCTTCTAAAACGTTCCACTTCAACTGTGCCGTCTGCGAAAAACTCTGCTTCCCAACGTTCTCCGGGGACACATATTTCCACCATGACTGCTTCCGCACGAGGATTAGAGAGCGTGTAAAAGATCTTTTTTTCGCGAAGCTTTGTCAGGAATAAAAGTAACTCGCCCATTGCATTTGGATCGCTCATTTATCAAATCATGATTTGCGTAACAGTTTCATGCAAGCGCCTTCACGCCACGAACACGCCGGCAGACATTGAAGATCAATTGGAGCTCGATGGCGAATTCAAGCGTAAAATCGAACGGGCCAAAAAGGAAATTGCTGATGGCGTGCGTTCTCGCGTTCGCCAACCGCAGCCGGGCAAGTGAGCGCCGCGTATCCCCGTCAGTCTTCCTGCTTCATGTCCCGGCTCATCAGCGACTGGACGGCTTGGCGGGGGTCTTTATTTTCAAAGAGCATGGCATAGACTTCGCGCACGATGGGGGTCTGGATGCCCAGCTTGTTCGCCAGATGATGGGCCGAGCGGGCCGTCGGATACCCTTCCGCCACGGCCACCGCGCCGGCCACGATGTCCTCCACCTTTTCCCCGCGGCCAACCCGTTCCCCAAAATGCCGGTTCCGGCTCAGCCGCGAAAAACAAGTGACCGTCAAATCACCCAGGCCGCTTAGGCCGGAAAAGGTTTCCGCGCAAGCCCCGCAGGCCACGCCCAGCCGCCGGATTTCCGCCATCGCCCGCGTGATCATCGCCGCTTTGGTGTTGTCGCCGAAGCCCAGCCCGTCCCCCACGCCGGCGGCGATGGCCACCACATTCTTGAGCGCGCCGCCCAGCTCCACTCCCAGGACATCGCTGGTGGTATAGACCCGGAAGGTCGGACGATGGAAAAGAAGTTGAATCGTTTTGGCGATCCGCGGGTCCGGATGGGCCGCCACAATCGCCCCGGGAATTCCCCGCGCCACCTCCAGCGCGAAGCTCGGCCCCGACAACGCCGCAACTGTGGATTCCGGCATGGTTTCCCTCAAGATGCCCGACATCGTCAGCCCGGTTTGGTCCTCGATTCCCTTGGTTACGCTGACCGCAATCCCGCAGAACCGCGGAAGGCGCGAAGTGACTTCGCGCAGAAATTTCGAGGGCACGGCCACGACGACGCACTCGCTTTGCCCGGCCGCCCGGGCCAGGTCCGGCTCGAACTTTAATTCCCGCGAAAGCGGGATGCCGGGCAAAAAAACCTCGTTGCGCCCCGTGCGTTGCAGCTCCTGGAGATGGCCGGCGTTGTGCCCCCAAAGCGTGACGGCGTTCCCGTTTTGGCAAAGCAAATTGGCCAGAGCGGTTCCCCAGGCCCCGGCTCCGATGACCGTTACATTCATGGCGATGGCTGGCTCTTTGCTGTTCCGGCGCGATTTTCGGTTCCGGCCAGCAGGCGCCGGATATTGGCCTTGTGTTTATATATGACCAAAACCGCCATGGCCGTCATGACACAAGTCATGGTTGGCCCGCCGCCGAAGCACCAGACGGCAATGGGCAAGACCACCGCCGCCACGATGGAGGCGACGGAAACATATCTGGTGCGGATAAAAACAATCCCCCAGATCCCCAGGGTGGTGGCGCAAGCCGCCGGCGCCCAGGCCAGGCCCACGCCCGCCGAGGTGGCGATGCCCTTGCCGCCTTGGAATTTGAGCCAGCAGGTGTAAACGTGGCCCAGCACCGCACCCGCCCCAGCCGCCAGCGCCAGGTTTTCCCGGGACTCCCCGGCAAAAAACTGCAGCACCAGCAGCGGAACCCATCGGGCCGCCGCGAACCCTTTGATCCCATCCACCAGCAGCACCGAGATTCCAGCCGCCTTTCCCAGCACGCGAAAGACGTTGGTGGCGCCGATATTGCCGCTGCCGGCGGCGCGGATATCAATCCTGCGCGCCTTGCCCGCCAGATACCCGGTCGGCAACGAGCCGATCAAGTAAGAGAGAACGACAGCCAGACTATAAGCGCCAATTCTCAAGCGATCCAAGGATTCAAGGTTCTACGGCCAAAGCTCAAGAATGCCGTCCAGGTTCAAAGTATAAAGTCAAAAATGGCGTTGGCCGGATATGCCCTTGTCTTTGGGCGGCGCCTGGCTCATGCTTGGGCCATGGCTGAGATTGCCACATTTGTTCATCGCGGCTGCTCCATGATAACGCCCAGAGTCCTGAAGGGCGTTCACAAAAGACTGCCGTTTCTCAAACTCAAATTCACCGAATTCGACGATCCGGCCTACCCGCACCTGAGTGATCAACTGGAGTTTCTGGCGGACGTGGTGGAGGACTTCGCCGAAGGGATGGAGGAGGAGCTGCCTTATGCCACCGTCGTGGCCGCGACTTTCGCCTTGATTTACGCGGACCGGCAGGTGGATTTGATCCCCGATCCCATTCCCGAAGCTGGCCGGGGCGACGACTCGGCCGTGGTCCGCGCCGTGCTCATGGAGCACGAAAAGGTGCTGGCCGCCTACGCCGAGCGGCACAAGATGAAATGGGACGCCGTTTCGGTAAAACCGTGAATAGAGTAGTGAATTGTGAATTCCGATTTCACGATTCAAAATTCACTATTTAAGAGTTACCACACTTCCACCGGCCCCTTTGGCGTCGGGATCTGGCTGCGCCCCGCCGCCGGTTCGTCCTGGAGGAACGAAGCCACCAGGGGCGGCGGGCGGTAGTTGGGTTTGAGCCGCCCGTCTTCGTCCAGGAACTGCGCGCGCCACCGGCCGTAGCCCGCCAGGATTTCCTGGAATTCCGCTTTGCTTGACAGAGCCACGATCCGCTTGTTGAACTGGTTGGCGGGGCCGAAACGCCGGGCGTACCACGGCCCGATTTTTCGGAACATGCGGCAGCCGTGAGCTTCGCCAAACACCTCCACCATCAAATCCAGATGCCGGCACATCACCTTCACCCGCTCCTCAAACCCCGGATCCGGCAGCAGTTCGCCCGTGGCCAGGAAGCGGCAGGTGTGCGGGAAAATCCAGGGATCGTAAAAGGCGCCGCGCCCGATGCTCACGCCGGCGCAACCGGTTTGCTCGAACATGACGCGGGCCGCTTGCGGCGTGGTCACGTCGCCGTTGCCGATCACCGGGGTGTGCTTGACCGCTTGCACCACCGCGCGGATGCCGGCCAGATTGACCGTGCCGCCGAATCCCTGCTCGCGCGTGCGCCCATGCACAAAGATCGCCGCGATCCCCGCCTCTTCCAGGACCCGCGCCAGATCGGGGGCGGTCAGATTCTCGTTATCCCAGCCCAGCCGCATTTTGGCGGTGACCGGAATTTTGACCGCGCCGACCATGCCCCGGACCAGTTGCGCCGTCTTCTCCAACTCGGTCATCATGGCGGACCCGCCGCCGATGCGGCAGACTTTTCGCACCGGGCAACCCATGTTGATGTCCACCGCGGAGATGCCAATGGACTCCAGATAGACGGCGGCGTCGCGCATCTCTTCGGCGACCGCTCCGAACAATTGCACCGCCAGCGGCTGGTCGGCCGGGCGGGTTTCGATCAATTGGAGCGCCTTGGTTTTTTTTTCCAGGAGCGAGCGGGCATTGACCAGATCGGTCGTGGCGAGGCCCAGACCGCCGAGTTCGCGCACGGTCAGGCGGAAGGGCAGGTTGGTGTAACCCGCCAGCGGCGAGAGGAACAAATTGGACTGCAACTGGAGTGAACCGATCCGCATCAATCACATTAAACCACACAACAGCGCCTGGCGAAAGAGTTTAGCAAATTCGCTATTCACTCTTCCAGTCGCGGCGGGGCGGACTCTTTTGGATTGGCCCGCATAATTTGCAGGCTGGTGATCGCGGCCCAAGCCATGGCAAATAAAAAAATGGCAACTCCCGTCAACGGCCAGCGCACCGCGCGCCAGAGCGAGGCCAGCGCTCCGAATGGATCGTCGTTTTGCGAATTATTGAATTGGGTCGAGTTGGCCAGATACCAACGAATGAATGCGACTCCCCCCACCAGGGTCACGAGGAACCCAATGACCGTCAGCGCCAATTGCAGATAACCGACCGCCCGGCCGGCGACCAACGAGCCGGAGCCGGGCAGGGCAAGATTGGCGGTGAAACAACCCCAGGCTTCCGAACGGCTGAGAGGGCGTTTTGGCCGCAGCGCCAAAGAGATCTTCATTGCAGGTGTAACCCCGGCAGGTTGCGAACGATTCCAAACAGAATTAGAAACGCGACCAGCGCCCATCCAAAAAGCGGACGGGTCACGACCCCGGGCCATTTTCTCCCGAAAAACTGCCAGGCCATTTCCCGCAAACCAAGCCACAGCCCCGCCGGGATCAGAGCCACCGTAAATGGGTTCAGCCGCCACGCCTCCGCCAAATGACCATGCGTCAATTGATGCGCCGCCCGCAGCGTGCCGCAACCCGCGCACGACCATCCCGTCAGTTCGTGGAAGGGGCATCTTGGGTAAAAAGCGTATTGGGCCGGATCGAAAAGAAACAACACCGCCGTCCCCGCCGCGAAGGCCGCCAGCATCGCTGCCAGCAGCCATTGCCGCCCCGCCGAAGTTGGGAAGGATCGTGGCACAAACTATCGGGGAAACCCGTTTGGAAGGTTGGGGACCAGCTCTGGGAACAACAGGCGGATCACAAATCCAACCACCGTCAAGGCGAGGAAAACACTGCCTAAAATGATCCCGGCAATGGCAAATCCCCGGCCCGTCTGATTGGGATTCTGTTTGAGCTGCGAAAGGGCCATGGCCCCAAGCACAATGCTGGTTGGCGCGAAAATCGGGATGCAACAACAGACATAGGCGGCGATGCCAGTCCCCAACGACCAGCTCGCCAAAAGGTTTGCTTGCGGCGCCGCTTGCGCCGGATGAATAACTATCGGGGCCGGGGGCGGGGGCAGCAGTTCGGCAAACTCAGGAAGGTCCCGCAACAGCTTCCAAACGCCGGAACCCTCCACTTGAATTTTGCTCGTGCTGTTGAGCCGTCCTTCCACAATCCACTGGCGCACCTGTTCGCCGGCGATTGGCCCATACTCCTTTTGGTCGGCTCCGATGATTTTATACATGGGTGTAAATGACCGGAAAGAGCCTCACTCGTCAAGCACGGTTCACCGTAATTGGCCTGAGCCAGAGCGGCCAACGGCAACGAAAAAATGAGAATCGAGCAATAAATCAAACCACGGTGGGGCAACACTCTGTCGAGCCGTGACTCGATTTCTTGGGATAAAGTCACGGCTCGACAGAGTGTTGCCCCACCATCCAATTCTATATGGAAATGTCGCCGTCTTTGTCCCGGACTTGGAGGTACTCGATGATCCGGGCGACCGACTCGGCCACGGTCAACTGGTCGGTGGGCAGTTCCACCTCGGCCCGCTCCGGTGCCTCGTAGGGGGCGGAGATGCCGGTGAATTCTTTGATTTGATTGGCCCGCGCCTTGGCATACAGGCCCTTGGGGTCTCTTTCCTCGCACACTTGCAGGGGCGCGTTGACATACACCTCCACAAATTTCCCCGCTTCCAGGATCTGCCGCACCATCTCCCGGTCGGAGCGGTAGGGCGAGATGAAGGCCGTGATGCAGATGGCCCCGGCCTCGGCAAACAGTTTGGCCGTCTCGCCCACCCGCCGGATGTTCTCCTTGCGGTCCTTGGGCGAAAAGCCCAGGTCCGAGCACAGCCCGTGGCGCATGTTGTCGCCGTCCAGCACATAGACGTGCTGGCCCAGGTTGAAGAGTTCGCGCTCCAGTTCGCTGGCAATGGTGGATTTGCCCGAGGCGGGCAGGCCCGTCAGCCAGACGACCCGGCCGCGATGCCCGTTGCGCAAGGCCCGCTGCCCGGGTGTCACTTTGCCGCGGCTCCAGAAGATGTTGTGGCTCTTTTGCAGGCTGTCGGCCGTGCGCCGGGGATATTGGTCCGCCGCCACGATCCCGCCCCCCGCCACCTCCAATCCGTCCACGATGACAAAGCGCCCCGTGGCAATGATCTCGGCGTGGACATCGAAGGCGACCGGCCGCCTGGTGCGCAACTGCAGTTCGGCCACTTCGTTGCGCCCGACA
>Ga0182027_10014943_pt1 | contig 10716 bp, 8 predicted proteins | sample 712E1DmetaG_FD_121300 | JGI IMG/M metagenome (GOLD analysis project Ga0182027, IMG submission 121300) | Permafrost microbial communities from Stordalen Mire, Sweden - 712E1D metaG (Illumina Assembly) | ecosystem: Environmental > Terrestrial > Soil > Wetlands > Permafrost | place: Sweden...
GACCTCGAAGCCCTCGTCCCGAAGGCCCCGAGCGAGCACCTTGGCCCCGCGATCGTGCCCGTCGAGCCCGGGCTTAGCGATGAGAACCTTGAGCGGGCGATCAGTCATAGTCGGATGATAGCGGGCATTCGGCGCGCAGTCTGTAGGCCTCTGCGCGCATCAGGCCCGCTCAGTCGTCTCCCACCGTCGTCGGGGAGTGATGGCGCTGAGTAGCGGCCAAGTGTGACCCTGGCGGGGGAGGAGACCTGAAACGAGTTCAGCACGCAATTCCGACACACAGACGGATGTACTCTCGTCGCGACCTCCTGGTCGAATTCTCGGCACGGCCTGTCACTCATGGTCGTTCCGCCATCGAGGCGGATGTAGCTGCACTCTGTGAAGCCTGCAGTCGGGTATGGATTGTCGGACCGAGAAGCTCTGGGGAGAACTGGGAAGGATGGTCGGGCATGACAGGCCCTGAGGATGATTCAAGGGAGTCAGTGTTCGCCGCCCCGGACAGGAACGCCGACCCCGGAGTTCCTCAGCACCCCGGCGGCAGCGAGCACGCTGGACACGGGGGATATGGGGGCATCACCGTTCAGACAGTCACAGGTCGTGTGCCCGTCGATCGGCTGGGCTGGACGTTGCCCCACGAGCACATCCTGATGAGCGGGGCATTCCAGGCGCCCGGGCTTGCACTCGTGGACGTCGAACTCGCGGCCGCCGAGCTGGCCGACGCATTCGCGATTGGAACCAGGACGGTCATCGACGCGACGCCTTTCGATCTCAACCGCCGGCCGCGCGATCTCGTCTGGCTCAGCCAGACCACGGGCATGCAGATCGTCATGGGGTCGAGCTGGTATCTACACAAGACGTATCCGGAACGCCTCGCCTTCGCCTCGACGCGGTCACTGACTGACGAGCTGCTGAAGGACATCGGGGAGGGCTGCGAGGGAATCCGGCCGGGCGTGATCGGTGAGATGGGCACGTGGAGCGCGAGCATCGAGGCTCGAGAGGAGCGAGTCATTCGCGCAGCTGGCCGTGCGCAGCTCGCCTCGGGCCTGCCGATAATACTCCACCAGCAGAGGCAATACTCGGGCGGCGCTGTGCTCGAGATCCTCGGAGAGGAAGGTGTCGATCCCAAGGCGGTAGTGCTCGGCCACACCGACTCGATTCCGGATCGAGCAGGCCGTGAGGCTGCCGTTGCGACCGGAGCATGGCTCGGCTTCGACAGGCTCCAGGGATGGGAGCTGGTACACCAGCTGAGCCCGTTCGAAACGGACCGGCGGGTCCGGCTGCTCCAGGAGGCGCGTGCCGAGGGCTATCTCGGTCGAGTGCTGCTCGACACGGACTGCTGCGTCGTGGGCGATCTCCGGCGTTTCGAGGGTCCCGGGTACTGCTACACACACGGCGATTTCGCCGCGACCCTGAGCGAGGCCGGGTTCACCGCGGACGAACTCGAGATGCTGTTCCGGACCAATCCAGCGCGTATGTTCACCGTGGCCTTCATGGAAAGCCGCCCTGGCAAGTTAATGAGCCAGGCCGCGACGGAGGCAAGCAGCTAGGCTGAGCAGCCGCCACCAGTGGGGACTTTCTCATGGCCGCGGACACCGGGTGGGCGTGTGGCTCGTCTCGATCGTTCGGCTGGTCCGTCTCCTGCCGTCCGACTACTCCTGGCCGGTCACGAGCGCGATAAGCGCCATCCGCACGGGCACGCCGTTTGCCGCCTGCCGAAAGTACGCCGCGCCCTCGTGGGCGTCCACATCTGTGGAGATCTCGTCGACGCGGGGTAGGGGATGCATGACGGTGATGCCGGATCTGCCGGCCTCGATCGCTGATCGATCGAGGATATATGCCCCTTTGACTCGCTCGTATTCCGCCGGATCGTCGAAGCGCTCCTTCTGGACGCGCGTCATGTAGAGGATGTCGCAGTGAGCCGCCGCCTCGGCCAAGTCGTCGGTCTCGGTGATCTGTACGCCGCGGCCGCGCAGATCGGCGGTGATCTCCGCGGGCATTCGCAGCGCTTCCGGGGCGACGAAGTAATAGGACACACCGAATGTCGCGAGCAACGAGGACAGGGAATGGACGGTTCGACCGTTCTTGAGATCGCCGACCATCGCGATCGTCAGGCCTTCAGTGTGGCCGCGCTCCTTACGGATCGTGTACAGATCGAGCAGGGCCTGGGTCGGATGATGGCCGGCGCCGTCGCCGGCATTAATGACAGGGATCGCCGCCCCGTCGGCCAGCTCACGAGCGCTTCCGATCACTGGATGACGGATCACCGCCACGTCGGCGTAGGCCGTGATCATCCTGCCCGTGTCCATCAGCGTCTCGCCCTTTGCCGCCGAGGACGCGGTCTTGGCGTCCGCGACGGACAGCACGTGTCCGCCCAGGCGGAGCATGGCGCTCTCGAACGACAGGCGCGTGCGCGTGGACGGCTCGAAGAACATCGTTACGAGCACCTTGCCGGCCATGTTCGAGAGCCGCCCCCCGGACAGCAGTACGGTCTCGAACCGTGACGCGAGGCTCATGATGAGCTCGAGCTCGTCACGAGTGAGTTGGTCGACGCTTAGTACGTCATTGCCGCAAAGACTAGTCGGCACTCGTCGCTCCTTTACTCGTCGGTAGTCGCCGGAACACGCCCGGGAGGCGCTCGTCGCTGCTTGTTCTCAGCTTTGCCACCGCTCCTCTCTGGCGCTGCCATCGCCGAACGGCGAGGTAGACCCCCCGTCGATCGATCATCGCCTTTCTCTCCACAGCCGTGGAGCCGCCGGGTGCATTCCTCCGCGAACCGAGCGTCTCGCATACGATCGACTCGGATGAGACGTAGCCTGGAAGCGCTTGTAGGCCGTCCGCCCGAGGGCCGGTACGGCGCCGCCGCAGGCTGCGCGCGCCCGGTCTTTCTCGCCTGTCCTGGACCCGCCCATTCGTCCGATCCCAATTGACGAAGCTTCCTGGTCTCCATATCCTATAAGATCGTAGATGGTTCGGTGACCGCGTAAGGGATTTGGGGACTCGGCAATAGGCCCATCGAGCAAGGCAGGAGTCGCTGTCACCGGGCGGCGTCCGACCCGGTGAGGACGCGACCGACTGGGGACGCAAGAACAGGAGCCTACGGAATTGCCCGGCACGGTATCGAGGTCGCGCCCACCTTCGTTGTCATCCACCCCAGGCCGCTCCCGTGGGGGCGGATCGCTGAAGTCGATCGAGTATCGACGCCTCAGTCGCCTCGCCTACGAGGCGATCCGTCTGGCGATCCGCGACATGGAGCTGAGGCCAGGCGAGCACCTCGTCGAGAGCGTCCTCGCCGAACGGCTGGGGACGAGCAGCGTCCCGGTTCGCGAAGCGCTTCTGATGCTCGAAGGCGACGGCTTCATCTCGATCGTTCCCATGCACGGCGCATTCGTCAACCGCATCGAGCTGTCCGACTTGGAGGAGATCTTTGAGCTCCGGGAGTTGCTGGAAGGCCGAGCCTCGCGTCACGCCGCGGAGCACCTCCCGGATCCATTGATCGAACGGCTCATAGCGATCAATGACACAGTTGAGCAGTACCTTGCCGCGGGCGACCTCACGCGCTGCCACGACCTGTTCATGGAGCACGACGACATCATCTTCGGCGCAACTACGAATTCTCGGCTGGGGTCCACGCTGCGGAACTTGCGCGATCAAGTAGCCATGATCGGAGTTGTCGTGAACACGCTGCCAGGCCGGCTGGAGATATCGCAGCGCCAGCACTTGGCCGTCATCGCGGCGATCCGCGAGCGATCGGGGGAAGGCGCCGAGCTCGCCATGCAGGCGCATGTGCGGTCGATCTGGGCCGACCTCCGCTCTGCTGACCCCAAGTACCTGGCGGTCCTGCAAGGGGACGCGGAGCGATGACGCAATCCGCGTCTCAGTCCGAACCGTCATTGGGAAGGGCGGTTCGAGCCTGGGAAGATGATGTCGCCAGGCAACGGGTGAGGGAGGCGCAATCCGATTCCGGCATCCCGCTTCGAGTCGCTTACACGCCGCTAGACTGGCCGGGCGACCGGTATCTGGACGAGGTGGGCCTCCCTGGCGAGCCACCATTCACACGCGGCATCTACCCCACGATGTATCGCGGTCGGCTGTGGACCTTCCGGCTCTACTCCGGCTACGCCACAGCCGAAGAGGCGAACCAGCGGAACCGGTACCTGCTCTCGCAGGGTCAGACTGGGCTCTCCGTGGCGTTCGACCTTCCGACCCAGCTCGGGCTAGACTCGGACGATCCTCTGGCCGAGGGCGAGGTTGGGCGCGTCGGCGTCGCGATCGACACTCTCGAGGACCTCGAGGCGCTCTTCGACAGCATCCCGCTCGACAAGGTCAGCACCTCATTCACTATCAACGCCACGGCCCCGATCCTGCTGGCGATGTACGTCCTCGTCGCCGAACGGCAGGGCGTGGATCGCAAGGTGATCAGGGGCACCGTCCAGAACGACATCCTCAAGGAATACGTGGCTCGGAACACGTACATCTATCCGCCAGAGCCGTCGATGCGGCTGGTGTCGGACGTGATCGAGTTCTGCGCGCATGAGATGCCGGACTTCAACCCGATCAGTGTGTGCGGCTACCACATGCGTCAGGCGGGCTGCGACGCCGTCCAGGAGATTGCTTACACGCTCGCCGACGCCCTTGCGTATATCGACGCCACGCTGCAGCGTGGCGTCGATATCGACGAGTTCGCCCCACGCGTCAGCTTCAACATGTCGACGATGAGCAACCTCTTCGAGGAGGTAGCCAAGCATCGCGCCGCGCGGCGGCTTTGGGCGAAACTCGTCGACGAGCGGTATTCGCCGCGCGATCCGCGGTCGCGAATGTTCAGGTTCTTCAGCGGCGGCGACGGAACGAGCCTGACCGCCGAGGAGCCGCTCAACAACATCGTCCGTGTGACGCTCCACCAGCTTGGCATCGTGCTGGGCGGCGCCCAATCCGTGCATACCGTTGCGTACGACGAGGCGCTTGGCCTGCCGACCGAGGAAGCGGCACTGGTCGCGTTGCGGACCCAGCAGATCATCGCCTACGAGAGCGGCGTTCCGGACGTCGTCGACCCGCTGGCTGGCTCCTACTACGTCGAGTGGCTCACCGACGAGCTCGAGAGCCGCGCGCGGACGCTCATCGAAGAGATTGATCGGCAGGGCGGCATGCTCAGGGCGATCACCTCGGGCCAGATAGGCGAGGCCATCGCGAATCGTGCATACCGCGTGCAGCAGGAGACCGAGGCCGGGACGCGCCTGTCGGTGGGGGTGAACGTCGCCCGTGCGTCGGATGCGCCGCCGAAGAAACCCGCCTTCGGCGCCGACGACGCGCTCCGCCTTGCAGCGGAGCGGCAGCTCGAGCGCCTGCGGGCAGCGAAGCGAGCGCGCGACGAGCGTGCCCTGCAGGAACGACTCGGGGCGGTCCGATTGGCAGCCGAGGGCACCGAGAACGTGATGCCGTCGGTGATCGAGGCGGTTCGCGGCGGTGCAACGGTCGGGGAGATCTCGAACGCTCTGGCAGCAGTCTTTGGGAGACAGGATGTTGGATGACGCTACGAGCCCGCGAGACCGGCCGGGGTCGGGTCCTCTGCAAGGTCTCCGCGTGATCGATTTCACGCAATATGTGGCTGGTCCGTATTGCTCGATGTTGCTGGCGGACCTCGGAGCTGACGTGATCAAGGTCGAGCGTCCCGAGGTTGGCGACGTGTACCGCCGGCAGGGTCCGCAGTTCCTCAACGGCGAGAGCGTCACCTTCCTGGCCCTCAACCGGAACAAACGGAGTGTCGCCCTCGACCTGCAGACGATCGAGGGGCGCGAACGCGCGCTAGAGCTGGCACGGCAGGCGGACGTCCTGGTGGAGAACTCCTCGCCCGGCACAATGAAGCGGCTCGGCCTGGGCTATGAGGAGGTCCAAAGGGTCAATCCGGCAATCATCTACTGCTCCCTGTCGGGCTACGGGCAGACGGGCCCCAGGTCGTCGGAGGGCGGCTACGATCTTATGCTTCAGTCCGAGGCCGGCCTGATGAGCGTCACCGGTGAGCCCGGTCGGTCGCCCGTCAAGGTCGGCCTGCCCGTCCTCGATTTCGGCACGGCGATCTACGGCGCGAACGGGATTCTGGCCGCTTACATTCATCGCTTGCGGACCGGCGAAGGGCAGTGGGTCGACGTGTCGCTGCTGGATACCGCGGTTGCTTGGCTGAGCATGCTCGCTGGCGTGTACTGGGCGACCGGCGAGGTGCCGGGCCGCCTCGGTTCCAGGAGCTCTCTCTTCGCCCCATACCAGGCATTCGAGGCCAGCGACGGCTGGTTGACGATCGTCGGGACCGGCGGTAAGGACGGTTGGGGGGCGTTCTGCAGCGTCCTCGAGTTGCCCCACCTAGTGAGCGATCCGCGGTTCGTCACCAACTCCGACCGCATCGCCCACGTTGACGAGCTGAGCGATCTGCTCGCGGCTCGATTCAAGGACCAACCCGTCGCATACTGGGTGGAGCGTCTCAAGGCAGCGCACCTGCCCGCCGCGCCGCTTAACTCGGTCGATGTCGTACTCGACGAACCGCAGACGCGTGCCAGAAACCTGGTCATCGACGTCGAGCACCCAAACGGTGGCTTGTACCAGGCGATCGGCATCCCCATCAAGCTGTCGAAGACGCCTGCATCGGTGCGAATGGGGCCGCCGCGCCTCGGACAGCATCAGGAGCAGGAGTTCGGCCCCGAAGACGGACAGAGGCGGCGATGACCGCGCGGTCGCTCCCACCCTCGCTCATCGAGCGCCTCGACCACGTCGGGATCGTGGCCCCGGACGTCGCCGCTTCAGTGGCACTCTATTGCGGGCTTCTCGGCATGCAGAGGCTTGAGGAGGAGGAACTGCGGGGGCCGGGCCTCCATTCGGTGATGCTCGGGCTCGGTGCTGCGCGGTTCGAGCTCCTGTCGCCGACTCGGGCGGACACGTCCATCTCTCGATTCCTGGAGCGTCGCGGGCCCGGGATTCATCATCTCGCCTTCAAGGTCGCAAGCGCGGAGGACGCGATTCGGCGGTTGGTGGACGCGGGCATCGAGCTCATCGACACGGTGCCGCAGCGCGGTGCCGGGGGGACGCTGACGGCCTTCGCGCACCCTCATTCGACGCAGGGCGTCCTGCTCGAGGTCGTTGAGCACACCCATACAGGAGGCGGGGAAGAATGACGGCGAGCGAACTCGATCTCGCCGTCGTCGGCGGGCTGGTTGTACTTCCCGACCGGACCTTGCGGGCGGACATAGGCGTGAGCGACGGATGCATCGTGTCGGTGGCGTCGCCAGGTGTGCTCGGGCGCGCTTCGCGCACTGTAGACGCGACGGATTGCGTGGTCCTGCCCGGAGGGATCGATCCGCACGTGCACACGCGCTGGCCGTTCCTCGACGCGACGACGCTCGACTCGTTCTTCGACAGCACGCGTTCGGCGGCGTTCGGCGGGACGACAACGATCATCGACAGCGTCATCCGCCGGTCGCCACAGAGCGTCGTCGACGCCATCGTCGCGCGCCGGGCGGACGCCGATTCAGCCGTCGCGATCGACTACGCCCTCCACTGCGCGGTGGGCGATCCCGACGATTTCGACACGTCTGGGATCGCGCCGGCGGTCGAGTCCGGCGTCGGGGCGATGAAACTGTACATGACGTACAAGGCGCGGCGGATCATGGCCGACGACGACGTAATCCTTCGAGTCATGGCCGCGGTCGCTCGCGCCGGGGCGATCGTGAAGGTCCACGCGGAAAACGGCGTCTTGGCGGACGCGAACGTGACCCGCTTCTACGCCGAAGGTCACACCGACGCGACCTGGTTCCCGCGCTCGAAGCCCGATTGGGTCGAGGCGGAGGCAATCGAACGTGCGGCGTTCTTCGCAAGCCGAACGGGCGCGTCCCTTTACGTGGTCCACGTATCGAGTGCACTCGGGCTCGAGCAGATCCTGGCAGCCCGCCGTGCGGGCGTCACGGTCTACGCCGAGACCTGTCCGCAGTACCTCGTGCTCGACGAGTCGGTCTACTCCCGTCCGGACGGGCACCGTTTCCTCTGTTCGCCTCCGATACGCAGCGGCGCCGACGGTGACCGGCTGTGGGAAGCAATAGAGCGGGGCGAAATCGACGCGGTCGGGTCCGACCACTGTCTCTTCACAACCGCCCAGAAGGACGCTCACCGGAACGACTTCGCCCGCATACCGAACGGGCTCCCAGGCGTCGAAACACGGCTGCCGATTCTCTTCTCTGAAGGCCATCGAAAGCGCGGGATTCCTCTCACGCAGATCGCTAAGGTCGCGGCCAGCAATGCCGCTCGGCTCTTCGGATTGGCGCCCGCGAAGGGCGCGATCGTTCCGGGTGCCGACGCGGACCTCGTCGTGGTCGAACCGGATCGCCGGCGGGAGCTGGGCTCGAGCATGTTGCACATGGGCGCGGATTGGACCCCGTACGAGGGGATCGAGGTCGAAGGCTGGCCCCGGACAACGATCAGCCGGGGTCGCGTCGTCGTTGATGGCGAGACGTTCAAGGCGGACGCAGGCTCCGGACGCTACATCGCCGCGCGAGCCTCCGCCGCGTCGCGTGGCGCCCCTCACTGACAAGGAGAGCTGAGCTGTGGACCTCGGACTTCGGGGAAAAGTGGCAATCGTCACGGGCGGGAGCGAGGGCATCGGCTACGCGACCGCCAGGCTGTTGTCAGAAGAGAGTGCCGCCGTCGCGATCTGTTCGAGGCGGGAGGACGCGATCGACTCGGCGGCCGCGAAACTCGCCGCCGAAACAGATGGCCGGATCGCTGGCTACCGGGCGGACATGTCGAGCCTGGACGATATTCGCGCGTTCGTTGCCGCCGTGGACCGCGACTTTGGCCGGATTGACATCCTCGTCAACAGCGCCGGCGCATCCATCTTCGCCACGTTCTTTGACATTCCCGATGAGCGATGGATGACCGACATACAGACGAAGCTGATCGGATACGTCCGCATGTGCCGCGAGGTAATTCCGATCATGCGGCGCGGGGGAGGCGGCCGGATCATCAACGTCGCGGGCAATGCCGGCAGGCAACCGCTGACCTACCACATGCCGGGCGCGGCCGCAAACGCCGGCATTCTCAACTTCACGAAGTCGCTGTCCGAACAGGTCGCCCGGGACGGAATCATTATCAACGCGGTCTGCCCGGGGCCCGTCGAGACCGCCCGGATGCAGAAGACGTTCGACCGGCTCGCGGTCGACTGGTCGGTGTCAATCGAAGAGGCGCGCCGACGCTACACCCAGAACCTCCCCCTCGGCTACATTCCCACGCCCGAAGAGATCGCCAGCACGATCGTGTTTCTCGCGTCGCCCAGGGCGGCGTACATCACGGGAACGAGCGTCACGATCGACGGCGGAGTCACGAAGGGTATCTAGGTCGAACCATGTCCTGCGAAGGCTATGCCGCAAGTCCGGGATCCCGAGGGTCTATGTAGCGCTCCCCGTAGTGTCCACGAGCCTGCGACTGGTCGTTTCTTGAGTGATAAGCACGTGAGCGCGGCGACCTGCGAAGGCTTCAGCCGAAACGTCGATGTCAATCGATCCAGGTACTAGCAATTGACAGGAGCCGCTGATGGAGACGATCGATCGAGCCGCTGCTGAGTTCCTTCACGGCGGGCCTTTGAAGATGTTCCTCGGGGGCGAATGGCGTGCCAGTAGCGACGGTGCGATCACGAACGTCTCCTATCCCGCCACAGGGGAGGTCGTCGGTAGCGTGGCCGAGGCGACCCCGGCCGACGTCGAAATCGCGGTCAAGAGCGCCAAGGAGGCATTCGTCGACGAGCGCTGGAGCGGCTTGCGGCCCGACGAGCGCGCGGCGGGACTGCTCGCCCTCGCGAGTCTCGTGGACCGGGACCGTGAGATCATGGCGGTGCTCGAGACGCTCCACACCGGAAAGCCCATCCGCGAGTCTCGCGGCGACATCGCCCGTGGTCTCGACGGGATCCGCTTCTATGCCGCGTCCGCCCGAAACATGCGCGGCGAGACGATTCCGGTCAGCAACGACTTCCACTCCTATACGGTTCGCGAGCCGGTGGGCATCGTCGCATGCATCGTGCCGTGGAACGTGCCCTTCGTACTGATGGTCTCGAAGGCGGCGCCGGCCCTCGCGGGCGGCAACAGCGTCGTCGTCAAGCCGGCCACGGCCACGCCGTTCACGGCGCTATACCTCGCGAAGCTCTGGGAAGAGGCCAGGCTGCCGGCCGGCGTCTTCAACGTTCTGACGGGCGCAGGCTCCCGGGTCGGCGAGGCGCTGTGTCTCCATCCGGACGTCGCCGGCATAACCTTGACCGGCAGCACCGAGGTCGGGCTGCATCTCGGATCGCAGGCGGCTCTCGCGAACAAGCGAACCATGCTCGAGCTCGGCGGCAAATCACCCGATATCGTGTTCAACGACGCGGACCTCGAACGGGCTATCGCCGGTGCGGGCGCTGCGATCTTTTACGGGCAGGGCGAGATCTGCTCCGCCGGCTCCCGATTGATTGTGCAGTCGGATGTTCATGACGTCGTGGTAGATGGCGTCCGTGCGTACGCCGAGGCTCTGAAGATCGGCGACCCACTTGACCCTGAGACCCAGATGGGATCGCTCATCTCGGAGGCGCATCTTCAGCGCATCCTCAAGACGGTCCGGGACGCGGTTGCTGATGGAGCACGGATCGTGACCGGCGGCGATCGCGCTGTCGTGCCTGCCATGCCGCGCGGCGCGTTCATGGCTCCTACCGTGCTGGAC
>Ga0182027_10014944_pt1 | contig 10716 bp, 8 predicted proteins | sample 712E1DmetaG_FD_121300 | JGI IMG/M metagenome (GOLD analysis project Ga0182027, IMG submission 121300) | Permafrost microbial communities from Stordalen Mire, Sweden - 712E1D metaG (Illumina Assembly) | ecosystem: Environmental > Terrestrial > Soil > Wetlands > Permafrost | place: Sweden...
AGAAATCTAGTGCTTTTTGTGCTGCATTTTCCTCTGCGTCTCTCTTGGATTTGCCTTCTCCTTCACTAATTAATTTACCGTCAACATAGGCGCCAATTTTAAATTTCTTAGCATGTGCCGGACCAAATTCATTTAAAACTTTGTATGCAGGTGAATTTAGGCGTCTAGATTGTACCAATTCCTGTAAAAGGCTTTTGGGATCTTTAAAGGATTTATTCTGTACAATTTCAATCGCTTTTGGCAAAAGTGCAACTTCTAAAAATTTTACAACCGCATCGATTCCTTGATCAACAAATAGAGCGCCTACGAAACCCTCAAAACAATCAGCGAGTAAGCTCTGATTTTGTCTTCCCTTAGATTCTTCTTCGCCTTTGGATAGTCGCAGGTAGCTTCCGAAATCCAATTCTCTTGCGATTGCGGCCAAGCTTTTTGTATTAACCATTAAAGATCTAATATTGGTAAGCGCTCCTTCTTCGAATTGAGGAAAGTTTGTATATAAATATTGGGAAACTACAAATGAAAGTATGCTGTCTCCTAGAAATTCCATTCTTTCGTTTGAAGAAAGTTTTTCTTTCGTTTCATTAAGGTAGCTTCTATGCGTAAATGCTTGTTCAAATAGTTTTTTGTCTTTAAATTCCGGTAATTTTACAATCATTTTTTTATTAATTTTCCTAAAGCTCCGTTTATAAACGACGGGCTGGTATCTCCTCCATATTCTTTTGCGAGCTCAACTGCCTCATCGATTATTACTTTTGCCGGCTGAGCTTTTTCAATAAATAGTTCGTAAATCGATAATCTTAAAATTGCCAGATCAGTTTTATTTATTTTGGAAATTGGATATTCAGGAGCAGCTTCTACGATCTTTTCGTCGATCAGGTCTATTTTTGAAAAAATTTCTTTGGCGTAATCCCCCACTGTTTGTCTTCGAAAATCCATTTTGAAAAGATCTTCGACAGCTTTTTGTCGTTTTTTGTGACGCGGATCAAGAGGGTTTTTCATTACTTACTTATCTTCTTTTTTTCCAGCTTCACTGGATTTCGCTTCGCTCAACTTTTTTGTTTTTTTAGTTAGGTCCAAAACCATCTTGCCTTTATAATATCCGCAATGTTTGCAGATTTTATGTGCCAAAATTGGAGCTTTGCAATTTGGGCAAACAACAGTTTTAGTAACTGCAAGTCTAATCGCTGCTCTTCTTTTTCCTTGTCTGGCCCTAGAGTGTCTTTTCTTTGGTTCTTGTGGCATGTTAGTATTTTACTTTATTTTATTAAAACTTACAACAGGCATAAGCTCAATAAAGTTTTAAGTTATAGGCATCCAAAACCAAATGTCCATCTTCTCCTTGATTAGGATCTCCCCTGTAAATAGTTACTCCGGCATTAATCGGTTTATCGTATTGATCTAATCGAGTAAATTCATCTGCCCCAAGTCTTTCGTGCTTCTCTCTAAAGGCAAGAATAGTTAAGTGATGCGACACAGCCAAAACCCCCTGTTCAGAATGTTCTCTAATTAGAGTATCGGTCCATAATCTTAGTCTATCCTGAACGTTTATAATATTTTCTCCGTTAGGATATCTGTACCAGTACGCGCCCTGCATTTGTCTCAGTTGTCTTTGGTCAGGATGGAGAACATTAAATACTCGCCAATCATTGTATAGTAAAGCTATTCCATGATCTTGTTCAACAATTCTTGGTTCTGGTACTACTTTTACTCTTGAAAGGTCAGGCCATCCAAGTATCATATTATCTAACGTTTGCTGCGTTCTTTTATATGGAGAAACGAATATCACATCTGGAAGTTGAATTATACTCTTTAAATTAGCAGCCATTCTTTGAGAATTCTCTCCGGCGCCTTCTGCTAATGGAGTTTCATGGTCGGCAAGGCCTAATGAAAATTGTCCCTTAATCTCAACGGCCAATCGAAGTGATTCATCGGAGTCCGGTGTTTTTTCGTATGCCCGCAGGAATTGTCTGTATAAGGGATCAGCCGCTTTTTGAGGCTTAAGCGCGTTATAAGCAGATACATCGTGCCTAACAAGTGTTAAAGTTTCTGGCCATTTCATGGCTGCAGTATCTCATAGTGGGAAATAGCTGTCAAGGATTTAAAAGTTAATCAGGGGAAACATGTTCTAAATTTGTGTTCAGCTTGCAATGGGAAGATGGACTTAGAGGTTGGAGTCAGTTTCTCCTAAAAACGCTTTGCGTAGCTGAGGATTTGCGGGTGGTGTTTCAAAAGGTACTGGTGTTCGATTCACTTGGTCAGACGCTGTTGATAATAGATCGTCTACAGTGTATCTATGGCCTGCGATATCGTCAACTTCCCAGCTATGACTCGTATCTTCTTTTTGATCTAAGCCATAAATTGCTCCATCATATGCTCCAAAACAGCGCTCATCTTGGGCGTGCAATCCTTTTCCTGCGGGTAATCCAGCTCTGGCTACTGCATCCCTTGCTGCTTGTTCCTCAACAGTAACTGGCGCGTTGACCATTATTGAACGAGATTTTTCTATTTCTTGTGGAGCTCCCATAATGTTTGAATTATATTTGAGACGCGAATGGAAGTCAACGATTAATCAGGGGAGACGTGTTCTAGATTTATTTTATTTGTTCTTTCTAAAAGCATTGGATATTTCGAAATCTCAGGGAAAATTTTAATTGCCTCTTTTTTAGTTTTTTCAATTAATGCAAAATCAGAAAAACTAGCAACTTTTAAAACTTGCCTGCCGTGCTGTGATGTGCCAAAGATTTGCCCAGGACCTCTTAATTTTAAATCAAGTTCTGCCAGCTCCGCTCCGGAATAAAGCGTCTCTAGTGCTTTTAGCCTTTCAATGGTTGTAGGATTTTTGCTCGATGTAAATAAAAGACAATACGATTGCTTATCGCTCCTGCCTACTCTGCCCCGCATTTGGTGTAGTTGAGCCAGTCCAAATCGGTCGGCTTCTTCGATTAGCATTACAGTCGCATTGGGAATATCAATTCCAACTTCAACGACAGGAGTAGAAACTAAAATATCAAATTCTTTTGCTCTAAAAGCATTTAGAATTTCCTGTTTTTCTTTTGCTTTTAATTTTCCGTGCAAAAGTCCTAATTTTAAGTTTGGAAAAACATCTGTTTTTAATCTTTCAAATTCTTTTGTTGCCGCCTTAATCGTAACCATGGTTTCCGATTCTTCAATAAACGGACAAACAATAAATATTTGATCTTCCTGTTCTTTGATTTGTTTTTCAATCCAAGTATAGGCTCCGTCTCTTTTTTCCGGCGGGACAAGCCAAGTCTTAACTAGCTTTCTGCCAACAGGCATTTGATTTAGAATAGATAAGTCCAAGTCTCCATACATTGTTAAGGCAACAGTCCTTGGAATTGGCGTAGCAGTCATGGTTAGCAAGTGAACGTTCTCCCCTTTTTCTTTTATAATTGTTCTTTGCTTTACTCCGAATCTTTGCTGTTCATCAACAATTACTAAGCCCAATTTTTTAAATTTAACTTTTGAATAAACTAAAGCATGAGTGCCAATTATAATATCGAAATCACCTATTGGTTTTTTTGTTGATCCTGTTGTCAGCTCCACTTTAATCTTAAACGGAGATAAAAATTCAGAGATAGTTTTGAAATGTTGTTGGGCAAGAATTTCCGTCGGCGCCATAAAAGCAGATTGAAATCCATTTAAAAATGCTACATACATTGCAACTGCTCCTACTACGGTTTTGCCGCTGCCGACTTCTCCTTCCAATAGTCTATTCATAGGTTTTTTTGAAGTTAGATCATTTGAGATTTCCCCAATCGCTTTTTTCTGAGCGTTGGTTAGTTCAAACGGAAGCTGTTTGATAAATTTATCTATTTTTTCTTGAAAACTTTCCCAAGGTTTTTTGATTGTGTTTTTCTCCCAAGCTTTTTTTCTAATTAATGCGGAAAGTTGTAATTCAAACAATTCATCAAATGCTAATCTCTCACGGGCTTTCTCCGCCTCATTCAAGTCATTCGGAAAATGAATTTTTTCAATTGCGCTTGAAAGGCTCATTAAATTATTATTTTTGATTAAAATATCCGGTAGGAATTCATTAATCTGACTTTTTTCTTCGAGCAATTTAAAAACTTGACGCCTTAACCATTTGGAGGAAATTCCTCTTGTTTCCGGATAGATTGGAACAAGTCGTCCCGTATGAATTGTTTGGTTATTAAAAATAATTTCATAATCCGGAGCAATCATTTGGATTTTATTTCCATCCATTTCGGCTTTTCCGGATAAAGAAACTAAATCTCCTTTGGTAATCGCTTTGGTTAGAAAGGGTTGGTTAAACCATAAAACATCAATGCTACCCGTGTCGTCTTTAATAGTCGCTCTTTGTAGAGTTTTAAAACGTCTGGTATATTGATTGCGGATTTCTTCAACAGTGCCTTTGATTGTAATGATCTCGCCGGCTTGGATCTGACCAATCTTTGACACAAGAGAATAGTCGTCGTATCTAAAAGGGATATGAAACAAAAAATCCTCTACTTTTGAAATGCCCAGTTTCTCTAAGCGTCCGGCAAACATTTTATAAGCGCGGGAAACCTGGCTAACTGGTGTTTGTAAATCCATACTTTACTTTGGTGGCGGAATGAAGGCCAAAACCGATGTGCCGATTAGAGCAATTGATGCGATTATAACGATGACTTTCCAAATCCACTGATGTTTACGAAAATTTTCCATATATTTATTTTACCACACTATCTATTTATAATTCTCAAGAATTTTTTCTTCCCAATTCTAAGTAAGTGTTCTTTATCAAGTTTGATATTAATGTTCGGATCCTCAATAATATCATCATCTAGAGATACTCCCTTTTGCTCTATCAATCTTTTCGCTTCGGAATTGCTTGATACTAGTTTTGAATGAGTTAGAATGTCAATTAGCGATAATTCAGGAACTCCAAAATTATATAGTTCGATATCTGCTGGAAGTTCTTTGTGCTGAACGGTTTTTTCAAATTCCAATTTTGCTTGATTAGCAGCTTCTTCGTTATGTAATTCCGTGACGATTAAATGCGCTAATTCTTTTTTTATGTTAATTGGATTTTCGCCGGTTTTTAATCTTTTCTCGTATTCCCCTACTTTGTTCATTGGTAGATTTGTCGCTAAAGTAAAGTAGCTCATGATTAATCCGTCATCGATTGCCATCGCTTTTGCAAACATATCGTTGGGTTCGTCATTAATCCAAATTACGTTGCCTTGGGTTTTGCTCATCTTCTTCCCATCGGATCCGACAAGAAGCGTAGTCGCTAGAACAAAAGATTCTTTCTGCCTTAAATTTTTTTGCAAAGTTCTGCCGGCTTGCATGTTAAAAGTTTGGTCTGTGCCACCAACTTGAATATCGGTATTCATAAAATAGCTATCGTAGCCTTGCATAATTGGATACAAAAATTCATGCAATCCAATTCTCTTGCCCTCATTCAGTCTTTTTTTAACTAGCTCACGACTGACAAAATCATTCCCGGAAAATTGCTGACATAATTTAACTATTTCTTCAAAGCTTAATTTTTTAAGCCACTCGCTGTTGTAGACGATTTTTATTTTGTTAAAATCTAGAACCTTTTCTGCCTGTTTTTTATAAGTTTGAAAGTTTTCTTGTATTTGTTCAGAAGTTAAAACGGGTCGTTCGGATTCTTTGTCAGAAGTGTCACCAATGAGTGCAGTAAAATCACCGATTAAAAAACTGACATTATGACCTAAATTTGCTAAGCGATTAAGAGTTCTTAGGGGAACTGTATGCCCAAGGTGAATCTTGGTTGCAGTAGGGTCAATACCCATATAAATATTAAGCTTCTTGTCTGATTCCAAGGCTTTTTTAAGCTCATTTATATTTGGAATTATATTGGCAACGCCTCTTGTTAACAGTTCATCAATTTCATTCATAGGCTCAGTATAGCAAATTTTACAATGGCAAGCTAGATTTTGATCAAAGGCCATTTTTTGCTATACTTATTGTTATGCTGGATTACCAAGGGAGATCTAGAAGAAGAAACAAATACTTTATTCTTAGTCTGCCAAAATTCGGATTTAAATTTAATCGAAAATTCGGTAGAAACCTCAATAGTTTTAATCGGGTTGGTAATACTCCAAGAATTGTTTTATTTAGCCGCTTAGCAAAGTTTGCCTTTTTCGGTCTAATTGGTTTAGTAATTATTATGGTTGGGTTGTTTGTTTGGTATGGCCGAGATCTACCAACGCCAGGAAAACTAATTGCCGCCCAGTCTAACCAATCAAGCGGAATTTATGACCGTAATGGCGTACTGCTCTACTCTGTTTATCAAAATCAAAACAGAACTTACGCCACACTAAAGACTATTCCTAAATTTTTACAGCAGGGAACGATTTCGGTAGAAGATAGAAATTTTTATACCAATAACGGATTTTCAATTACTGGTTATCTTAGGGCTGCGCTAAACATAGTTTTCTTAAGAGGATTATCTGGGGGATCAACTCTTACTCAGCAGTTGGTTAAGAATGTGCTTTTGTCTCCGGAAAGAACATTGCCTAGAAAAATAAAAGAATTAATGCTTTCGATTCAGGTGGATAGAAAATACACAAAAGACCAGATATTGGAAATGTATTTAAACGATGTTCCTTATGGTGGTACTGCAATTGGAGTGCAAGCTGCTGCTCAGTTGTATTTTAGCAAAGACGTAAAAGATTTAGATTTGGCTCAAAGTGCGTTTTTGTCAGGCCTTCCGCAAAGTCCAAGTGTCTACTCGCCGTTTAGTGGCAATAAGTATTATGTCGATAGAACAAGGGTTGTTCTATCCTCCATGGTTCGGGATGGTTATATAAATCAAAAACAATCAGATAGTGCTTTAAATGAAATTAAAAATGCTAAATTCTCGGAAAACAGCATAGGAATTAAGGCTCCTCATTTTGTTTTTTACGTTAAACAACAGTTAGTTAATCAGTTTGGAGATCAGGTAGTTGAAAGTGGCGGTTTAAAAGTAAAAACAACTCTTGATTACAATATCGAAAAAGGAGCTGAAGGAATTGTTAAAGACGAAATTGCCAAAGATAAAGATTTAAAAGTTGGAAACGGTGCAGCAATGGTTACAATTCCGAAAACTGGCGAAATTTTGGCAATGGTAGGATCAGAGGATTATTTTGATACTAAAAATGACGGTAATTTTAATGCTGCAATTTCCTATAGACAACCGGGATCTTCTTTAAAGCCGATTACATACGCTACTGCATTTGCTAGGGGTTATACGCCGGCTACGCTTTTAATGGATACGCAAACAAATTTTAAAACGCAGGACAGCGAAAAGGATTATATTCCGGTTAATTATGATGGGAAATATCGTGGTCCGGTTCAGGTGCGTTTTGCTTTATCAAATTCTTTAAATGTTCCAGCCGTTAAAATGCTAGCGATGGTTGGAATAAAAAACGTCATGCAGAATGCCTACAATATGGGTATTGATAATTGGCAGCCAACCGACGCTAATATGGCAGATGTAGGCTATTCGTTGGTCTTAGGAGGCAGGGATGTTCGATTAGTTGATGAAATGGAAGCATATGGAGTTTTTGCCAACGGTGGAGAGAAAATGCCCTTAGTTTCGATACTTGAAGTAGACGATGCGAATGGAAATGTTTTATATAAATATAATCCTCCATCTGCGCAGAGAATTTTTTCTCAGGAAGTAAGTTTCTTAATTTCACATATTCTTTTGGATAATACCGCTAGATCCATGGAATTTGGATTATATTCGCAATTGGTGGTTAGCGGTCATCCTAGCGTATCGGTTAAAACAGGAACTACTAATGATATTCGAGACAACTGGACAGTCGGATATACTCCGTCTTTTGTGGTAGGCGTTTGGGTTGGTAACAATGATAATAGCCCGATGAGTAAAGTTGCGTCAGGCATAACCGGTGCCGCGCCGATTTGGAACAGGATTATGAGCTCTGTTTTAAAAATGAAAGGTAAGCAAGATGAGCCGCCACAAAAACCCGATGATGTTATTGCCATGCAGGTAGATGCATTAGGCGGCGGTCTACCTAGGGATGGAAAACCGACCAGAAGTGAGTACTTTATTAAAGGAACTGAACCAACCGGTCAATCAGCAATTTATCAAAAGCTGGAATTATCAAAACATCAACAGGGAAAGTTAGCCAGTCCTTCGGAGGTTTCATCTGGCGATTACGACACGAAAGATTATGTTGTTTTTAAAGAAAATGATCCGATTTCAACCGATGGTAAAAATAGATGGCAAGATGGAATTAACGCTTGGATAAAGCAGACTTATGCAGCTGATCATCCGGAATATTATCCTCCAACGGACACTTCGGATTATCAGGAGAGTTCAAATCCTACATCAACTCCGGTTCCGGCAACGAGTGAAACTCCAACTCCAACGCCGACTCCATAGCCTATCTTACATAAGCTTTAAAATTTTTTTGCAAAGAGGCGATAATTTTTTCTCTTATTTTGGAAACTTCTTCATTAGTTAGATTCTTTTCAGGATCTTGATAGCTAATGTGAAATGTTCGCGAATCTTTATATGAATCCTTTAAGTTAACTTCAGTAATTAAATTGCTTTGAGATTGAATATCTTTAATCAAATCTTCGGTTTTTATGTCAACGCTTACGGTAATCGATAAATCTTCAACGATTGGAGGAAATTTATTTAATGGTTTATATGCTTTTTTTAAATTCGCATGCTTCAAAATTAAAGCAAAATTTAATTCAAAGTCAATTAAATGCGTTTCTAAAATTTCAATATCTCCTAGATATTCTTTGTCAATATAAAGAGATGCGCCATTCCCTGATTTTTCAGATTGCTTAAAGCTTAAATTTTTAATTCCTAAATCAAAACAAAGTTGTTCGATTATTCCCTTTATTTCGTAAAAAGAAATTTTACTTTTCTTAACAATTCCTGCAAGAGTTAGAACCTCATTCGGTAAATTGTTTGCTCTTTTATTATAGACATTGGCTATTTCAAAAATTTTTATTTCATCGACGGATTTGTTATCAGCGATAATTTTTAAAAGACTTGGAACAATCGTTTTTCTCATGTAAGTAAATTCTTCGTTTAAAGGATTATTAATTTCAATTGCATCCGTAAGTGGTCCTTCAAATAATTCCTGTGAGACCATGGAATAGGTATAGGCTTCGGTAAAGCCCCAATATTTCAAAGCCTTCTTAGCTCTTGTTTCAAAGTAGAATTCATTAGCGAATTGATGCGGAATAATTTGTGTTTGAGCTGGTAATATGCTTGGAAGATTGTGGTATCCGTAGATTCTAGCAACTTCCTCAATAATATCTTCCTCAATTTCCACGTCGCCAATTCTAAAAGATGGAACAGATACTTTAATTTTTCCGCTTACTAATTGCGCTTTAAATCCTAAGCTGGAAAGGGAGTTTAATGCTTTTTCAGGATCAATATTTACGCCAATTACCTTATTAATTTTTTCAAGTGAAACTTCGACACTCTTTCCCTCGAGTTTATTTGGATAAATATCGATGATGCTGGATATAATTTTACCTTTGGCAATTTGCTCATATAGTTCGATGCCATACAAAAGCGCATCTAATGCTAATTCTCGATCTAGATTTTTTTCATTAACAACTGCAGCTTCTGTTCTTATGCCTAGAGACATTGAAGCCTTCCGAATTTTTAAAGGTTGATTATTATTAATAAAATAAAGAATGCGTTTTGTCTTTTCGGTAACAACGCTATTCTCCAAACCCATGATTCCTAAAAGATCAACAATTTCATCTTTATCATTTGCCGCTACAATTTCTCCACCGCTTAAGGTATAAGTTTTTTCATCTAGAGTTTTGATGATCTCGCCTTTTTTGGATTCCCGTATTGTTAGCGCTCTCGTGCTTAGTCTGTCAAAGTCAAAAACATGGGTTGGATGTCCAATTGTTTTTGAAACATAATTTGTAATATCAATTAAATTATTAAGACTGCGTGTGCCAGATGCTTCTAGTCTATCTTTAATTTCCTTTGGTGAGTCTCCAATTTCAACGCTCATTACAACCGCGCAAAGTCGATTAACAAGTTTTGGATTATTTTTAATTTCAATTAGATTTATCTTTGGGGCTTGCGGTTTAGTAAGGGTAGGCGGTGTGAATTCTGCTGCAATTCCGTTTTGTTTTAAAACAGTTGCGGTTTCGCGGGCAATGCCTACCACACTCATCAAATCTGGTCTGTTTGTTGTGACTTCAATATCATAGGTATAATCATGCTCTCCATATTTTTCAATTCTCTCAACAGAAACACTAGATAAAGAAAGTAGTTCCCCGATTTTATCCGGAGTTGCCTTTGTCTTTACGTATTCTTTTAGCCAGCTGTCTAAAATTTTTATATTCATTTAAAATTGTTGCAAAAATTCAAGATTATTCGAATAAAGAATTCTCAAATCATCAATTTTTAAGCCCTCCCTCATCATTAAAACTCTCTCTACTCCCCAACCAAAGGCAAACCCCGTGTATTTATTGGGATCAATCCCGCCGGCTTTTAAAACATTTGGGTGAACCATTCCTGCTCCTCCCATTTCCAGCCATCCGGCTTTGCAAAGCTTGCAACCTTTCCCCAAACAAACCCCGCAACTTACGTCTACTTCAAATGACGGTTCGGTAAATTGAAAATGATACGGTCTAATTCTTGATTCCCGCTTTTCTCCAAACCAGGATTTAACAAAATAATCTAAAGTCCCCTTGAGATTAATAATTGAAATATTTTCATCAACCACT
>Ga0182027_10014945_pt1 | contig 10716 bp, 7 predicted proteins | sample 712E1DmetaG_FD_121300 | JGI IMG/M metagenome (GOLD analysis project Ga0182027, IMG submission 121300) | Permafrost microbial communities from Stordalen Mire, Sweden - 712E1D metaG (Illumina Assembly) | ecosystem: Environmental > Terrestrial > Soil > Wetlands > Permafrost | place: Sweden...
CGAAAAGAGGAAGCGGGGATCAAGGTGGGCGATGGGGGCGGTGCGGGCGGCCTTGGTGCGCGGAGGCTTGCCGGCGAGGTGGAGCTTGGTCTTGATCTGCGAAAACGAGAAAGGCACGGCGAGCGGGTTGCCGAATTGAGCAAGGGCGTCGATCCAGGGGCCACCGGGGTAGCCGAAGCCGAGGAGCTTGGCGACCTTGTCGAAGGCCTCGCCGGCGGCGTCGTCGAGGGTGCGGCCGACGAGCGTGTAGGTCCAGGAGCCGTGAGCGGGGCGGCAGAGATAGAGGTGAGTGTGGCCGCCGGAGACGACTAACGCGAGGGCGGGTTCGACGAGCTCAGCGTTCGGTTGGGACTCGCGTTCGAGAAGCAGGACGGCGTGGATATGACCTTCGAGGTGGTTGACGGCGATGAGGGGCAGGTTTTGAGCGAAGGCGAGAGCTTTGGCGTAGGTGATGCCGACGAGAAGTGCTCCGGCGAGGCCGGGGCCGCTGGTTACGGCGATGGCATCGAGATCGGCGAGGGTAACGTTGGCCTGGGCCAGTGCTGCGCGGACTACGGGAACGATGGCGCGAAGATGCTCGCGGCTGGCCAGCTCGGGGACGACTCCGCCGTAGCGGGCGTGGGTGGCGATCTGGGAGGAGACGACTGAGGAGAGGATGCGGGAGCCGCGCTCGACCACGGCCGCAGCAGTCTCGTCGCAGGAGGATTCGATGCCGAGGATAAGGCCGCGAGCAGGCATATGTTTAGTTTAGCGGCCACCTGCGGTGGGGCAGACGCCGCTTGCGCGGCCAGAGTGGAATTGGTGAGTGAACAGGACGAGCGGGGCCGGTTGGGGCGAGAATGGAAGAGATGTTGCCAGTTACACGCCAATTCGAGGCGGCTTTGCGGGTGGTAGCGGAGCTGCGTGCGGCGGGGTATGAGGCGTACCTGGCGGGCGGGTGCGTACGCGACCTGCTACTGGACCGTGAGCCAGAGGATTACGACGTGGCCACGAGCGCCACGCCGGATGTGGTGCTGGGGCTGTTTCCTCGGACGTTTGCGGTAGGGGCGCACTTCGGGGTGGTCTTAGTTGCCGACAGCGATGAGGAAGGGTATGCGGTGACCGAGGTGGCGACCTTCCGTTCAGATGGGGCGTATTCGGATGGACGACATCCGGATGCGGTGCGGTACACGAAGAACGCGGAAGAGGATGTGCGGCGGCGGGATTTCACCATCAATGGGCTGCTGCTGGATGTGGGCCGGCTATTGCCTCAGGGGATCAATGGATGGGTTAAAACCCATCCCTACCAGCCCGGTTCTTCGGCGGGATTTGATGTACGGGCTGAAGCCCATACCCTTCAAAGCGAAGAGCATTCCTCAGGGGCTAAAGCCCCCATCGATTTTGATGGCGTTGAAACCGGGGCTGAAGCCCCGGCCTACCACCCTGATCCGTTTTCGGGTTCTGGTTTGCGCTTGGCGGTAATCGACTATGTGGGTGGATTGGCGAACCTGGATGCGGGTGTGGTGCGGGCCATCGGGCGAGCTGAAGAGCGCTTTAAGGAGGATCACCTGCGGATGCTGCGCGGGGTGCGGTTCGCGGCGCGGTTTGGATTTGAGCTGGAGGCGGGGACGGCTGCCGCGATCCGCAGGCTCGCCGCGAAGACGGAAGCGGTGAGCAGGGAGCGGGTTCGTGACGAGCTGACGAAGATGCTGACCGAGGGGCGGGCGCGCAGGGCCTTCGAAGTGCTGGAAGAGACCGGGCTGTTGGAAGAAGTACTTCCAGAAGTGGCGAAGATGAAGGGTGTGGAGCAGCCGCCGCAGTACCATCCCGAGGGGGATGTGTGGACGCATACTTTATTGCTGCTTGACCAGTTGGATGCGGGGTGCTCAATGACGCTGGCGTGGGGAGCGCTGCTACACGATGTGGGCAAGCCGCCGACCTTCAGGAGAGCGCCGGATCGGATCCGCTTTGACGGGCACGTGGAGGTGGGCGTGGCCATGGCGACGGAGATTTGCCGGCGCTTCCGGTTTTCCAATGAGGAGATACGGCAGATTGTGGCGCTGGTCGAGAACCATATGCGGTTCATGGATGCGGCTCGAATGAAGACATCGACGCTGAAGCGGTTTTTCAGGCTGAAGGGATTTGAAGAACATCTTGCACTGCACCGGATGGATTGCCTGGCCGGGAGCGGAAGCTTGGAGCATTGGGAGTTTGTGCGGGAGCGGTGGCTGGCGATGCCGGAAGAGACAGTGAGGCCGCAGCGGCTGATTACAGGGCGGGAGCTGATTGCGGCGGGATACAAGCCGGGAGCAGGATTCAAGGAGATACTGCGGGCGGTGGAAGATGCGCAACTGGAGGGGACGATTGAAACTGCTTATGAAGCGATGCGGCTGGTGAAAGAGCAGTTTCCCATTCCATGACTGCATTTGCGAACCGCGGTGCGTTGAATCCGACCTTGAGCGGAGACTCCCCAATGTGCGAGCATCGACCCATGCACTCGACTCCCAAACTCCACTTAAATCGAATCTTGTGCCTTGCAGCGGCAATCTTCTTTAGTTTGCAACTATACGGACAGCCAACACCGACCAGCGATTCGGGCCGGGTTTCAAAGGTGTGGAACCCGGACGCCGGGGATGGAAGTTATCGCAATCCCGTTCTCTATGCCGACTACTCCGATCCCGATGTCATCCGCATTGACAACGACTTTTACATGGTTGCATCGAGCTTCGATGCTGTTCCTGGGCTGCCGATTCTGCACTCCCGAGACCTGGTGCATTGGGAACTCATCGGCCATGGATTTCAGCGCCAGCCGCCGATAGACGTCTACCGGACGCCGCAGCACGGCAATGGAGCATGGGCGCCGAGCATTCGTTTTCATGCGGGGGAGTTCTACATCTTCTATCCCGATCCGAATTATGGGATCTACATGATCAAATCACGATCCATACGCGGACCATGGTCCGAGCCGTTGCTCGTCAAGGCCGCCAAGGGCTGGATCGATCCCTGTCCGCTGTGGGACGACGATGGCATGGCCTACCTGGTGAATGGAGTTTCGGCCAGCCGTTCCGATATGAAGTCAACCCTGATTCTGAGCCGGATGTCGCCTGACGGAAGCAAGTTATTGGATGAAGGGGCCATCATCATCGATGGGCACAACCAGGACCCAACCCTGGAAGGCCCGAAGATTTACAAACGGCACGGTTATTACTATGTTTTCGCTCCGGCCGGAGGCGTGCCCGCAGGATGGGAGGTTGTTTACAGATCCCGGTCGATCTATGGACCCTATGAACGACGCATAGTTCTGGCGCAGGGAAGCACATCCACGAACGGACCTCACCAGGGCGCATGGGTGAATACGCCTGAAGGGGAAGATTGGTTTCTACACTTCCAGGATCAGGGACCGTATGGGCGCGTGGTGCATCTGGAACCCATGCATTGGGGGAGCGATGACTGGCCGGCAATCGGCATCCACCTATCGGCAGCCGGAACCGGGGAGCCGGTGACGCAGTTCAAGAAGCCCAAGATACGCGAAGGCGCACCCAGCTATACGCCGGCTGATTCGGATGAGTTCAACGGTTCGGCGCTTGGCCTGCAATGGCAGTGGCAGACGAATCCGGAGCCGGGATGGGCCTTTCCCATGCCGGGTATCGGGGCGTTGCGCCTGATCAATGTGCCTACTTCCGGAGCAGACGTGAATCTGTGGAACGTGCCCAATGTGTTGTCGCAGAAGTTTCCGGGACCCGTATTTACAGTTACCGCAAAGCTGCGTTTTACCGCACGCTTTCCCGGTGACCAGACAGGGCTTGCCGTACTGGGCAGAAGCAATTCCGCCGTCGTGGTGCAAAACAACGGCCAGGGGCTTCGCATTCGGCAGTTGACGCGGCAGAACGCGGACCGGGGCGGGCCCGGCACGGAGTCGCCGGAGATACCCGTGCTGGGAGATACCTTTTACCTGCGCGCAGTAGTCGGCGAGAAAGCGATGGTCAGTTTCTTTTACAGCCTGGACGGAAGGGAGTTTCATCCGGTTGGAACTGCTTTCCAGGCGACAGCCGGCGCATGGATTGGCGCAAAGATTGGAATCTTTGCCATCGGCATAACCACGCACGGAGAGTTCGGTTACGCAGACTATGACTGGATCCGTTTTGAGCGATAACAAGTAATGCAGTATTGCTTCCCAGTCGCTCACTCGCTCCAGCTTTTTGCGCGTTCCACGGCGCGATGCCAGTGGGAGCGGCGTTTGGCCCGTTCAGACGAATCAATCCTCGGCTCAAAGCGGATATCGCCTTGCCGCTTCAAGCGCAACTCTTCCGGGTTGGCCCAGAAACCAGCCGCCAAGCCGGCCAGATAGGCTGCGCCCAAAGCGGTGGTCTCTGTCACTTGTGGGCGAACCACAGGCACGCCCAGCACATCGGCCTGGAACTGCATCAACAGATTATTTACCGCCGCCCCGCCGTCAACGCGGAGTGCGGCCAGGGGCGTGGTCTCGCTCTGGACAGCCTCGAGCACATCGGCCACCTGGAAGGCGATGCTTTCAAGAGCCGCACGGGCGATGTGGCCCGGCGTGGTGTCGCGGCGCAGGCCGATGAGCAATCCAGAGGCGTGCGGATCCCAGTGGGGCGCGCCCAAGCCTACAAAGGCCGGCACAAACACCACTCCGCCCGTATCCGGCACAGAAGCCGCCAACTCCTCCACCTCGGCCGAGGAGCCGATGATGCGCAGGTTGTCACGCAGCCACTGGACAACGGCTCCGCCAATAAAGATGCTGCCCTCAAAGGCGTACTCAAGGCGATGTTGCGCGCTGGCTGCCAGCGTGGTAATCAGACGATGCTGTGAGCGTACGAATTTCGTGCCGATGTTCTGCAAGAGGAAGCAGCCTGTTCCATAGGTGTTCTTGGCCTCGCCCGCGCTCCAGCACAACTGGCCGAAGAGCGCCGCCTGCTGATCGCCGGCGATGCCAGCAATGGCCGCGCCGCCAAGGCCCAGGGTAGTAGTCACTTCGCCCACCTTCTGGCTGGACCAGACAACCTCGGGCAGCAGGCCAGCGGGAATGTTGAAGATGTGCAGCAGCTCCGGGTCCCACTCGCCCGTGACGATATTGAAGAGGAGCGTACGCGAGGCGTTGGTTACGTCGGTTACGTGGCGCTTGCCGCTGGTCAGGTGCCAGATAAGCCAACTATCCACAGTGCCGAAGGCCAGCTCGCCACGCTCAGCACGCAAGCGCGCTCCAGGTACGTTGTCGAGAATCCAGCCGACCTTGGTGGCGGAAAAATAAGGGTCCAGCACCAGGCCGGTGCGGCTGGAGACATCTTCTCCGACGCCGCTCTCTTCCAAAGCCGAGCAGTGTGCAGCAGTGCGGCGGTCCTGCCAAACGATGGCCGGATGGATGGGCTTGCCCGTCGCGCGCTCCCAGACGATCACCGTCTCGCGCTGGTTTGTGATGCCAATGGCCGCCACGTCGCGCGGGCGAGCGCCAACCTTGCCCAACGCTTCAACCGCGCAGGCGAACTGGCTGGTCAGGATCTCCATGGGATCATGCTCGACCCATCCCGTCTGGGGGTAGAATTGCTCAAACTCATGCTGCGCAGCGGCGGCAATCGCGCCCGCCTCGTTGAAGAGAATCGCGCGGGAACTGGTCGTTCCCTGGTCCATTGCAAGGATGTAAGCCATAACTACTGCACCTCCCCGACATAAATCCCGAAGGGGGCCAGCGCAATCTGATCTAGAGAGGCCGGATCGGCGGCGCCGGGCGACTTCAGCAGGGTTTTAGTTTTACCACTTGAGCCGGAAAGGCTGAGGTTCACGGTCTGTGGGTCAGAGGTGAAGTTTACGGCCACCACAACTGCCGGCGCTCCGGGCGCCTGACGCAGCCAGCTCAGGACTTTTGAATTGGAAGTGTCGAGCATGACGTTATTGCCGCGGGCCAGGGCCGGATTGGTCTTCTTGAGGCGGATCAGGTTGCGATACCACTCCAGCAGCGAGTCGGGATTGGCCTTTTCGGTCTGCACGTTAATGGTATCGGCGCTGGGCGGCACAGGCAGCCAGGGCGCAGCCTTCGAGAATCCGGCGTTCTCGCTCGCATCCCACTGCATCGGGGTGCGCTCGCCGTCGCGGCCTTTCTCTTTGGGCCAGCCTGTGACGCCGATGGGATCCTTCACATCTTCTTTGCGAGTGGGCGGCGTGGTCTTCATGCCGATCTCGTCTCCGTAGTAGAAGAGCGCCGCACCGCGGCTGAGGAAGAGTACCGTGGCGATCACGCGCTGAATCTCCGTGTCGTGCACGCCGTCGCCATAGCGTGCTTCAATGCGAGGATTGTCATGGTTGTCGAAGAGCAGCAGCGGCGTGTTACCGCCAATCCGAGTTTCGACGTCTGTGAGCTTGGCGCGGAACTGAGCCACGTCAAGCTTGTTGATAAAGCCCACCTGCGTATCCATAGGCAGATGAAACGCGGGCTTGTCAGAAGGCCCGTACATCTTGGCCAGCTCGGCGATGTTGGGCATATAGGTCTCACCAACCAGCACACGCGTGCCGGGAAAGTTGCCGGCGCTGAAGGTGTCCATATGCGCCCGCATCTCCTGCACGACCGAGTGCAGACCGGGCAGGTTGGAGGTTTTTGTATCGTCGAGCACCGGGTCGCCGTAGGCGTTGATCCGCGGGTTGCCATCCTTGTCTTTGACGATGCCTTCGTCGGTCAGATTCGAATCTTCAAAGAGCGTGTTAATGGCGTCAAAGCGGAAGCCGCCAACGCCGCGCTTCAGCCAGAAACTGATGATCTCCTTAAAAGCCTCGTGGACCCTGGGATTGTTCCAGTTCAGGTCCGGCTGCTGGATATAGAACTTATGGTAGTAATACTGCCGCGTCTTCTCATCCCACTGCCACGCCGAGTGGCCGAAGTACGATTGCCAGTTGTTCGGCGGCGCTCCTTTGTCGGTTGCGGTCTGGCCTTTACCGTCGCGCCACATATACCAGTCGCGGTAGGGATTGTCCGCCGAGGCGGACGACCGCGAATCCAGAAACCATTTGTGCTTATCGGAGCTGTGGTTCATCACCATATCCATCAGCACCCGGATATAGCGTTTTCCGGCCTCGGCCACCAGGCGATCGAAGTCCTGAAGCGTGCCGTATTGCGGGTCGATGTTTTCGTAATCGGAGATGTCGTAGCCGAAGTCCACCTGCGGCGAGGGATAGCAGGGCGTCAGCCAGATAGCGTCAACACCCAGGTCCTTCAAGTAGTCGAGCCGCTGGGTAATGCCGTTCAGGTCGCCGATGCCGTCGCCGTTGGAGTCCTGAAAACTGCGCGGATAGATCTCATAGATAACGGCATTCTTCCACCAGTCCCGCGCGCCGGTAGATTGCCGCGTTGGTTGGGTGGGCGCTGTTTGTCCTGCGGCGATGAGCGCCGCGGCTACCAGAATCAGGGCGATTGCGCAGCTTGCGATTCTCTTATACCGATGCATACGGTCTCCTTGTTTTGCTCCTGCCGTGTCCGATTCGGTAACGGTGCGAACCAAGCCAAATTATCACACCGGCGCATGGAGTTGAGAGTATGTTTTACAAATGGCATAACAGATACCGGGTGTGATCCCTTAGGGGATAAATAAATGGGTTAAAACCCATCTTTACCAGCACGGATAATTTGCAGGGTTTATGTGCCGGGGTTAAGGCCCCGGCCTACCAGCCAGTACCCTCCAAGCTGAAGCATGTACCTTCAAACTGACCCACCGCGTCGCCCCATTTTTTGATTAGGCGGTAGATGCCGTAGACTTCATAGCACGGATGCAAGCGCAGATTGAAAACCTCGTAAAGTTGCAAGCGGTAGAGTTGGAGCGCGCCCGGTTGACGCAGGAAGCGCGCGCCCTGCCTGCCGAAATCGCCCAGGCGGAAGCAACGCTGGCCACTGCAGAGCGCCAGTCTGCTGATTCCTTAAGCGCGCTCAATCGCGAGGAGACGCTGCGCACCCGCCTGGAGCGCGAAGCCAGCGCCCACCGCCAGAAGGCGGCTCATCTCCGCGCTCAGTTGGATACCGCCGTCACCACTGCTCAGGTTGAGGCCCTTGAACATGAGCTCAAATTCGCCTCGGCAGAGATCGAGCGCCTGGAAAACGAAGAGTTCGCCAGCCTGGAGCGGAGTGAAACGCTAGAGACCGCACTGGCCACCGCCCGGGCCAGTGTCGAATCGTTTGCCGTAGTTCTGGAAAAGACTCGCGATCGCGTCGCACTCCGGCAGCAGGAATTCAACGCTGAACTGGCCACATTCAACGCCGATCGCGAAGTTCTCCGCCAGGCAATCGAGCCAGAGTGGCTCACTCGCTTCGACCGCCTCTCCGGTTCCCGCGGCACCGGCCTGGCTCGCGCTGAGAATCAACAGTGCAACGGCTGCCGCATGGGCGTACGCCCGCAGACCTGGAACCAACTCCGCGAGGGCGAACTGCTTACCTGCGACAGTTGTGGCCGCTTGCTCTACTGGGACCCGGCGATGGAGCCGGCACCCAAGGCTCCGCAGCCTGCTCATGAATCCAAATCAAGAGCCTCAAAAACACAGGCCAGGGAGTAGTGCGGCGAGTCTGAAATTCGCTGCTTATCCGAAGTACGATTGCTGTGCGCAAATCGTCGAAAATGCAAATCCCCTTCAGAAGAGCATCCGCAGACCTTTCAACTCCCCTTCCCGTCGACGACGACCTGTCGCCGGAGACTCCCGGTTCCGGTCGCCACGGCGACCTTCGTGCAGGATGACCGAATTACCCGAATAAAGGAACGAAGCAATATTCTATGCGGCCAGCATTACTCCGTGAACCTTTTTAAACATCTGGACGATTCGTTCGATCTCAGTCGCGGTCTTCTCTTCCGGCCATTTCTGAACCCGCGAGACGATAGCCGCCAGTTCTTTCAGCAAGGGCAGGGTCAACTCTCCGAGTATGCCAATCAGTGTGCGTCTCATAATCAGATCGTCTAGGTGGACGACTCGCTCGTTGAGTGCGATGTATTCGATCTCGCGGCGTGAGTAGCCGGCATGATGAATGAGCAGCGCATCAGGCCCGGCCTGCATATAAGCAACAACGCGATCCGCAATGGTTCCATAGCGCTCCTGCAAGGTCAGCAGCCGCTCCTGGGGCAATCCGGTTCCCTGCAACAGCCGGGGATAACCCTTACCACCGCCAATGGGAAGGTCGGCCGAGCTGCGAACGCGCGGGCGGCCCAAGACGCGCAAAATTTCGTCACAAACCTGCTCGGCAAGCGAGCGGAAGGTGGTCCACTTTCCGCCGACCAGCGAGTAGACCGGGAAGTCGATTCCGTTGCCAGCAGGCAGTAAAGGAAAGCTGTGGTCCCGGCTGACCTGGCCTGGCGTCAATGCATTGCTGCGCGGCAGCGGGCGAACGCCGCAGAAGCGGAAGACGACATGCGACCGGTCGACATGGATTGAAGGGAAGGCCTGCCGCAGAGATTCGAGAAGATAATCGACTTCACCTTCGTCGCAGGCAGCATCGGGATCATCCGTGGGAATATCGGTTGCACCGGCGATGACCTTGCCATCTACCACATAAAAGATGCAGATGCGTCCATCCCGGTTGACGAAGTAGATCATGTCATTCATGGTCGCCGCCACCAGTTCAGGGTGGTCAAGCACGATATGGGAGCCCTTGGTGCCGCCGATGAACTGGCTAGGGCAACCGAAATCGCGATTGGTGAAATCGATCCATGCGCCCGTGGCGTTGACCACAATCTTCGGCCTTACTTCGCAGCACTCGCCGGAAACCTCATCGTGCAGGACGACGCCGCCGCCCGCCACGCTCTGCGCCCGGACGTACGTCAGCGCATGCGCACCGGAGAAGGCGGCTTCAGCGTCCTGAACCAATTCGAGGCATAACCTCTCAGGATAGGTGATCTTTGCGTCGTAATAAGTTGCGGTGCAGATCACATCAGGATTCAAAGCAGGCCGAAGCGCAAGGGCCGCACGGCGGGATCGGAACCGATGCCGCGGCATGGGAGATTTGCCAGCGAGAAAGTCGTACAGCGTCAGCCCGGTCTTGACGATGAGCGCTCCCCGATTGCCTGGCTTGGTGGGCCAGTTCAACAGATTTCGGATTCCAGTAACAATCCCTGACATCCAACTTGTAATCGGAATCGTGGTAGGCAACGGCTTGACGTAGTGAGGGGCGTTCCTAAGCAGCCGGTTGCGTTCCCGCAGAGATTCGCGCACCAGGCGGAACTCCGCATTCTCAAGATAGCGGAGGCCGCCATGAATAATCCGCGTCATGGCGGCACTGGTCCCGGCGCAGAAATCGGTTTTTTCTACCAGCAGTACATCAATTCCCTGTAGCGCCAATTCGTTGAATAAGCCGATACCATTGATGCCGCCTCCCATGATCAGAACGGAGACGTCGGGGTGCTTTTTAAGCGAGGCAAATTCTGGTCGCGTCATTACCGGTCGCATCCTAATTTGTGAGTTTTTAGAACTTTATCACGGAACTCCCTTCGTTGTCGGTGCGCGTCTAAAAGGGGATCAAGCACGCGAATAATCAGCCGTGGCTGAGTTGAAAGGCCAGTATGACGAGCGCATGTTATAGGCGATGTATTTAAGACAGGAGATAACGTGTTCCAGGTCGATACAGATCAGTCGATGGCAGGAAGTTTATCGACTTACAACCCGTATATAACCGCAGTCATGGAAAGCTCGAAATTATAGCTGTCTTAGAGCCGTCATAAAAGAAAAGTGCAGGCCCTATTGATTCGGGGCCTGCAC
>Ga0182027_10014946_pt1 | contig 10716 bp, 7 predicted proteins | sample 712E1DmetaG_FD_121300 | JGI IMG/M metagenome (GOLD analysis project Ga0182027, IMG submission 121300) | Permafrost microbial communities from Stordalen Mire, Sweden - 712E1D metaG (Illumina Assembly) | ecosystem: Environmental > Terrestrial > Soil > Wetlands > Permafrost | place: Sweden...
ATCCCATTGAAGCCAAGCGGCGCCTGGCGTTTTTCCCCGATGAACCGCGCTTGTTTGATTACTTGACGGTTGCCCAGCATCTGACGTTCACCGCCCGGATTTACAACCTGCCCCACTACCAGGAAACCGCGCGCGCCCTGTTGGAGGAATTGGAGATCGCCGACAAGGCGGACAAGCTGCCCGGCGAATTGTCGCGCGGCATGAAGCAAAAACTTGCCATCGCCTGCGGCTTCCTCCACGCGCCCAGCGCCATTTTCTTCGACGAACCCCTCACCGGCCTCGATCCCCTTGGCATCCGCCGCATGAAGGACTCCATTGTCAAGCGGGCCGCCGCCGGCGCGGCCATTTTGATCAGCTCCCATTTGCTCCATCTGCTGGAGGAGGTTTGCTCGCACGTTCTCATCCTCAAGGACGGACGAAAAATTATTGACGGAACCATGGACGAAGTCCGCCAGAAGTATTCCGAAGTCTCCTCCGGCGCCAACCTGGAGGAAATCTTCTTCCGGGCGACGGGCGAAAACAAAGGACCTTGATGGGCCGCGCCTTGCTCTATTACGAATGGCATTCGCGCTGGAACCGTCTGCGCGCCCGCCTGCAACGCCTACGCCAGCCCAAGTACCTTTTTGGCGCGCTGGTGGGCGGCCTCTATTTTTCCTGGTATGTGTTCGGCGCGTTGCGCGGGCGCGCCATGCCGGGCCGGACGCCGCCGATGCCGGCCCTGGCGCAACCGGCCCTGGTGGAATCGCTGGCGGCGCTGATCTTGCTCGTCGTGCTTCTCCTCATGTGGATCATTCCCCACGAGCGCGCCGCGCTCCTGTTCACGGAGGCGGAGGTCGCTTTTCTTTTCCCGGCGCCCGTCGGACGGCGGACTTTGATTCATTTCAAACTGCTTAAATCCCAGACCGCCATCCTGTTCAGCGCGCTTTTTATGACGCTGATCGGGCGGTGGGGCGGGGGAAATTATTTGTTGCGGGTCATGGGCTGGTGGGGGTTGCTTTCCATCATCAATCTCCATTTGCTGGGAAGCTCCTTCGCCCGCACCCTGCTGCTGGAGCGGGGAATTTCCAACTGGCGCCGCCGCCTCTTCTTCCTGGGCGGCGCGGGATTGGCCGCCGCCGGAGTCATCCTATGGGCGCGCCAGGCGCTGCCGCCGCCCCCCGATCTTTCGAGCGCGCCGGACCTTTCCGTGTTCACCGGCTACGCCGGGCAGCTTTTGCGATCCGGCCCGCTGCCGTGGTTGCTGGCGCCTTTCCGGTGGGCCGTCGCTCCGCTGTTCGCGGCGAACGCCGGGGAATTCTGCCTCGCCCTCGGCCCGATGCTGGGCATCATCGGGCTGCATTATTGCTGGGTCATCCGGTCCAATGTGGCATTTGAGGAGGCGTCGGTCGAATTGTCCCGGAAATTCGCGGATCGCATCGCGGCCGTGCGCGCCGGCAACTGGCAGGCGATGAGCAAACCCGGCAAGAGCAAGCGGCCTCCCTTTTTATTGCGGCCCGAAGGCTGGCCGGCGGTGGCTATTTTTTGGAAAAACCTCATCAGCGCCGGGCACTTCTTCACCGGGCGCGCCTGGTTTTCTCTGGTTTGGATCACCGTCTTCGCGGGCATCATCCTGCGTTCGACCGGCCGGCATGAGGGCGGGGGCGCCGCTCTGGCGATTTTGGCGGTTGTCCTCGGTTTGATGTCCCTGCTCTACGGCCCGGCGATTTTGCGCCACGATTTCCGGCAGGATTTGCGTGTGGCGGATGTCTTGAAACTCTATCCCATGCCCGGCTGGCAGGTGGTGCTGGGGGAGATTCTCGCTCCCGCCGCCATTCTGGCCGCGGCGCAATGGGCGCTCCTCCTGCTGGCCTTCCTCCTTTGTCCCGCCAGCGTGGGCGGCGAGCCGGCGCCGATGGTCCTGCGGATCGCCGCCGCCCTGTCCGCCGCGCTGGTGCTGCCGTGCGTGGATTTCCTGGCGCTGCTCCTGCCCAACGCCGCCGCCCTGATTTTTCCCGCGTGGGTCCAACTGGGCAAGGACACGCCGCGCGGCTTTGAAACGATGGGCCAGCAGTTGATCCTGATGTTCGGGCAGATTATAGTATTGACTCTATCCATGCTTCCGGCCGCCCTGGCCGGGGCGGTGGCGTATCTCCTTGCCTGGTGGCTCCTCGGCAAAATGATGGCTGTGGCGGTGGTGTCCGCGTCGCTGGCCGCCGCCCTGCTCCTGGCCGCCGAAGCCGCCTTGGGTGTGTTCCTCCTGGGGAAGGTTTTCGAGCGTTTCGACTGGAGCGAAGGTTCCCCGGAGTGACGCTGCGGAATATCCCGCAGATGCTCCCGGAGCAACCCGCCGCAAGCAAAGGTGGAACCACGGATTCCAGGATTTCACGGATTCAGAGTTCCCCATCCGCGCCTCCCTCGGAAAAAAATCTCAACAGAAGCAAACGAAGGAAACGAATCCCGATTCCGAATCGGGACTTCGTTTCCTTCTGTTCCAGCGGCCTCACGAGCAAGCGAGCGGGACCGGCGCAACACCTGCCTGATACGGCGTGTCGCCAATATTGCGAGGGAACCGGGCAGCAATGGTTCGCCAGGTCACCGAGTGTAAAGGGACTTCCATAACTCCGGGGAAGCGCGAAAATTGGTTTTGCGGAGAAGGTCGAGAGCAGCAGGAAGTTTCAGGAGTCCGGCGTGAGAGGCGTCGCACAAGACCCCCAATGTGCCGGTAACTCTGAGCACGGTCATCCGCCGCGAGCGGCGCGCAGGGCCGCGAGATCACGCTCCAGGTCGTCCTCGCTATAATGCAAGTAGGCCTGAACCAGCTTGAGAAACGATTCGGTTTCCCAACGCGAGCCGTGGCCGAGCATCTCGCCGACTTGATGCGCCGTGAGAGCGCCGGAACGATAAGCTTCAGCCGCGACGGCTTCCAGCGCGCGCCGGGGAACATCCTTCCAACGGGAGCGCAACGGGACGGACACATTTTCAGGAATTTCGATTGCGACGTTCATTCCATGAAACAATAAGGGCAACCTGATACGGTTGCAAGACATGGTCTTGCGGTTTAGCGGGATGGGGTTCTCAGGTTTCAATGCCCTGCAGCCTCCCGCCGGGCAGCACCCGGTAGCGATGGCCGCGCCACTGGATCTGATTGCCGGTGAACGCCGCCACCCACACCGCCAGGTTTAACAAATCCTTCACCGGCACCATCCAGAACCAGCGAAAATGCGCGCGCGCGCCGGTCAGCCGCCATTCCTGCTGGACGGCGGTGGCGATCCGAAACAGGAAAAAGCACAGGCAGACCGGCAGAACGGCGCCGGCGCCGGCAAACCGCGATGGCAGGCTCAGGGCCAGCCACAGGAGCGGCCAAAAGGTCGCGTTGTCAAGTATGCTGAAGAAAAACAGCAGCGGCCGGCAGACGCGGATGGTGCGCGCCCACCGCACTTGATGCGCCCAGGCCTGCGCCCAGTTCCTCGGCGATTCGTGGCAATCCACCACCACCGGCGAAAAAACAATGCGCCTGCCCAGCCGGGCTATTTGCCGCCCCAGTTGGTAATCGTCGGCCAGATAATCCGCCAGGTCCGCAAATCCGCCCATGTCCCGCAATTGCTCCGCCCGCAAGGCCATGACCGCGCCCAGCGCAAAATCCACTTTCTTCAAACTCTGCGCCTGCAGCACGGAACTCCAAAAATCCGCGTTGATGGCGATGGCTTCCCAGCGCGTGGCCAGCCCGCCGGGATTGCTCAACCGGTAAAGACAATTGACCAGTCCAACAGCCGGGTCCGCAAAGGCCGGGGCCAGGCTGGCCAGAAAATCCTCCGGCACCCTCACGTCCGCATCGCTGATGATCACCAGCGGATGCCGGATGAGCGGCTCCAATTGGCGCAAGGTGGAGATTTTCCCGTTGACCCCCAGCGTGGCGGGGCAGAGGACCAGTTGCGCGTCGCTCCGCGAAAACTCGGCGAGCAATTCGCGCACCACCGCGCAGACCGGATCGTCCGCTGAAGCGACGCCGAACAAAATCTGCGCCGGGCTGGGATACTCCTGCGCCAGCCAGGAGCGAAGGCAGGATTTGGTTTCCGCCTCGCAACCTTTCAGTGGCTTGAGCACGGTGCAGCGGGGCAGGGGAGGGCAAACGGCGGCGCGCTGGTGCAAAGGAAAGCGCGCCCCGGCCACCCATCGCCACAAGGTCAGCCCAAAGCTCAAGAAGCTCAGGAAAGCCAAAATGCGCAGGAAGAAATGAATGCTCAAAGCGGACGCCTCAGCGCGATTAAATCTCGTCTACCGAAATGACGCGCTGGATTTCTTCCAGCGTGGTTTCGCCGGCCAGGGCCAGCCGCAGCCCGCGCTGCCACATGGTTTGCATCCCCCTTGTGATGGCCACGTCCTGCAACGCCCGCGTCGGCAGCTTGTCCAGCACCGCCTCGCGAAAGTGCTGGTCCACTTTAAGCAGTTCGTTGACCAGTGTGCGCCCGGAAAAACCGGTGTTCAGGCATTGATCGCACCCGACGCCGTGGCGGAATTGCGCGTTTTCACGGTCCGCCAGGGGCACGTTCTTCATGATGTGCGGCTCCGGCTCGTAAGGCTGCGTGCAATAAGGGCAGTTCTTGCGGATCAGCCGCACGCCCAGGATGCCGGTGACGCTGGAGGCAAGCAAAAACGGCTCGATGTTCATGTTGATCAGGCGCGCGAACACGCCGGCCGTGCTCCCGCTGTGGATGGTGCTGATCACCAGATGTCCGGTCAGCCCCGCCTGCACCGCGATGTTCGCCGTTTCCGGGTCGCGGATTTCCCCCACCATGATCACCTGCGGGTCCTGGCGCATCAGCGAGCGCAAGGCCTTGGGATACGTGAATTCCTGCGCCAAGTTCACCTGCGCCTGCGCCACCATCGGCAGGCTGAATTCCACCGGGTCTTCCACCGTGGCGATGCTGATGCTCGGCCCGTACTTCTGCACCAGCATGTACAACGCCGAATAGATCGCCGTCGTCTTCCCGGAACCCGTCGGCCCCGTCAGCAGTATCAAACCGTTCGGTTTGCACACCAGCTTGGTGAATTCGCTCAGGATGTCCGGTTCAAATCCAAGCGACGCCAGGTCAAAACTGCGGTTGCTCGGATCAAAAATCCGCACCACGATTTTTTCCCCGCGTGTGGTTGGGAAAATGGAGATGCGCTGTTCCATCCCGCCCAGCTCCGGGTCCGCCGGCGCGTGCCCCTCCTGCGGCAGCCCGGTTTGGTAGGTCACCAGATTGGCCAGGACCTTGAACCGGCCCGAGATTTTGTCCATCAAGTCCAGCGGAAGATGCACCAGCTCGGTCAGCACCCCGTTGAGCCGGATGCGCACCGCCAGGGTGCTCTCCCACGGCTCGATATGGATGTCGCTGGCCCGGGCGTTCACCGCGTCCATCAGGATGTACTTGACGAGAGTGCCGATTTCGATGTTGGACTCGGCCGATTCGGATTGCAAATAACGCAGCGTTTCGCTCATAGGTTTCCTGGGTTGTCACAGGACTTTTTCCAGGGTGTTGACTAAGCCCTTTTGCGGCCAATGTCAGCAACATTCGCGACCAAGACGCTCAAGACCCGAATCATTGCGACATGCGCAACATGGCTGGTCAAAGCATGCTTTTCTGATAAGCGCGGTTCAAGCGAAAGAGCGGGCGGTTCGGCGGCCCGAATATGCTTAACATCTTATCGGGAAAAGAGCGCCACTGCGTTTCGCCCGCTTTGTTCAAAGTTGTCTTGTCCGGGGCCAGGCGCTCAATGCGGTAGCGAATGGCGCGGTAGAACTCATCCTCGCCTCGTTTTTGATATTCCTCCGGCAGTCGGGTTCTCAGCAACCGCATCACTTGTTTGGCGTTCAAGCCGCCCGCGCTGGAAAATTTTTCCGCCACCGCAATCATGTTGAGAGTGTGGCGTGCCAAGAGATCAAGACGATCAAAATCCTCTTGGAAAAGCGCTCGAAGCTCCTTGTGATGATCTTCCGTCGCCATTTCGCGACAGGCCAGATAAACTTGGCGGAAGCGGTCGCTGGCAGAATGACGGGTGATGAGGCCGCTGGACATCAGATCGCCGATCACACCGAAATGATTGTTGCTTTGGGTCAACGCGAGGGTGTAGCGGCCGAGCCGGTTGGCCTGTTCGCTCTTGAGGATGTAAGCCAGCACCATTTTCTGTTGGCTGGTCAACTGCGGGTTGCCGGTCTTTTGAGCAATGAGACCGTCCATGAGGTCCAGCCATGCTTCCGTTCCTTCGTCCAGCAGTTGGCCGGATGGAATGCAAAGGGAGAGTTCGTCGGCAGAGTGGAAAAGATAATACGGAAGATCAATTTGGTTGGAGAGGGCGGCATTGACCAAATCCGACATCCCGATGCCTTTGCCTTCCCATTTACTGTGCATCTTGAGGATGTCTGCCAGGCGCGGATTAGGCGCGCGGGGGTTGGCGAAGATGCGCCGAACGGGAATCGGATCATCAGCCTTTTCCAGAATCAACTCGTGCGGCAGGCGGCCGGGATTGCGGATGGCAAGGGAGGTTCGGGGTTTTATGGTGATTTGGACCGGACGGTTGATGGAGTAGTCGCGATGCGCAAGGGCGTTGTTCACCGATTCCCGGATCAGTTTGTCCGGGTACTCTGCGACCATCGTGCCGCTGGCTTCCGGGGAGACGCCGGTCTGGATATTCCGAAGCGCCCAACCGTGGGCGGCCTCCATCAACTGCAAGATATTGTCACGAAACGTCTTCTTATCCTGGGCAATCTCGTTCGGAACGTCCACAAAGGCGTCCAGATGGCAGCGAAACAGGAGAGGATCCTCAGGGTGGGCACTGCATACCAGAACCCCCAGAGTGGTGATCTGGCCGTCTTTGAGCATGAAACGCTTCTTCTCCAGAAACGGAACCGCTTCTTCCAAGTTGCTTTTGATAATTTCAATGGGCGTGTTCTGGCCCTGGTTGATCAAGAGGACAAGCTCGTTGATTCGTTGGAGGCTCAGATCCGCCAGCCCAACGCCTTGAACCGGACGCAGTTCGCGATATGTTTCCATCTCGCGCTTGCGTTCTTCCTGTTCCTTGACCCGGTGCTGCGGGATCTTTTCCGTCCGGTCCAACACGCGCTCTCTTGCTTCCTCCTTATAGCAGCAGAATTTTTGGTCCTCTGGAAGCGGACTCACCCGAATTACCGCAATCTGACCCGCATAAAATGATTTTACCTCAAAAAGCAAGCAGTCGCCCACGTCCATTGGATTACACTGCGTGTCTTGAAAGGCACGGCGCAAGTCCGCGACGTTGCCGCTGTTCTGTTCTGTGTAGCCTGTAAATGCATAGCGGCGAGGCGGTCCTTGTTCGTCTTTAATCCCCAAAACGACTGTGCCGCCTCGGGCGTTCAGAAACCCGCAGACCGATTCGCGAATGGAATCCCATGCATGGCCGCTCGCCGGAACGGGCTTGATCTCCAACCAGTCCGCCTCCAGCGATTCGTAGAAGCCGCCGCGCACACAGCGTTCCAGCTTTGTCAAAATGGGCGCCAGATCATCCATAAATCCAGTCTAGCATTCATTCCCGGGTGGTCGAGACTTTATTCATGTCAGGGTGCGGCAAAGCTGCCAAAATGGGTCTTCAGTTACAAGCGAATGTTCAAGCCGGCGAAACTCGGTTTCCCCTGCTGGAATCAGAACTCGAATTCTCTCTTTGACACTTTGGACACCAGCAGGTCGTGCGGCCGCCAATGGCGGCGTAACGCAACGGGGCGCCGTCCTTGGGACAGAGGCCGCCGCGCTTCCAGCGCCGGTCAAAAAGCCAGGTGGGCGGCAGGTCGCCGTAATCCACGCCCACGGTTCGCATCGCGGCGCGGGAAACGGATTTTACGGTGTGATGGAGCCTTTTGGTTTCCGCAGGGCGCAGTTTCCCGGCGGGTCGGCGCGGATGAAGGCCGGCCTGCCAGAGGATTTCATCGGCCATCCAGTTGCCAATTCCCGGGAAACCAGCCTGCAAAAGCAACACGGCCTTGACCGGCGCGGCGCGATGGCGGCTGAGGAATCCTGCCATGACGGGGAGGGAAAAACCCCGGTCGAGCAAGGCCGGAGGCAGACCGGTCCACCACGGCGGCGCGGCGCGCCCGCTGTGAAAAAGCACGCGGCCAAACTGGCGCGGATCGCTGAAAACGAGACTTCGTTTTGAGAGCCGCAAGACCAGATGGTCATGCCTGCCGGGGGAGAAGGGGGTGGCGCGGCACGGGACGGCCCGGAGCTTGCCCGTCATGCCGAGGTGAATTCCCACCCAGGCGCTTTTGGAAAAGCGAAAGAGCATTTGTTTGCCGCGGGCTTGCGAGTCCAGGAGCCGGGCGCCGGAGAGAGCCTGCCGCAGGGTTGCCGGGTTGATCCCGCGAAAAACTCTTGTCGTGGCGTGAAGGTGGACGGCGGCGACTTTTTGTTTTCGCCCCACGTCCCATTGTTTGCGAAAAAACTCAACTTCGGCCAGTTCAGGCATGGGCAGGCATGATAAAGGCAAAAGGATAAATGCAAAATCGAAAAGGAGGCACAACATTCGCAAGGGGCGGAGGTTAGGACTCCTTCCGAGCCTGGCTGGCGGCGGCGTTTTCCACGATTCTTATTTCCTCCTCGGTGAGGCCGTAAAGTTCATAGACAAGAGCGTCAATCGCAAAATCGAGTTTCTTGATTTCCGATTCCACGGCGGCGAGGTCGGCGGCGCCGGCTTCCCGGGCCACCGCTTTCATCAAATCGCCGATGGCCCGAAGGTTGTCGCTGGCGGCCGGGTTGAAATAGACCAGCGGTTCGAGCGAGTTGACCAGCAAGGGATAAACCGGCTCCGGCTTCCTGCCCTTCGTCCATTTCTTCTGCCGCGAATGTTCGCCCAGGAACCGCCGCCAGCAGGCATAAACGAATTGCCGCAGCGCGTCGTCCTGGAACGCCAGCCGCAGCACCGGCACAGGACGCGGTTCGCCATCCGGCTTTTCGGCCACGGAGGCGGCGAATGTGAGATTCCCGCCCTCCGGTTCCACGGTGATTTCATGCACGAAGCCCGTGCGCTGCACGTCGTCAATCAGGATCTCAGCCTTCACCGCCGCCGCGAAGTCCTTTTGCAGGTAGTGGGCGAGATTGCAGGGCGCGCGGTTCTGCGCGTGCGCCAGCAAACGATGCAAAACTTCCGGCAACTCCGCACGCTGGCGATGCGCCACTTGAATAGCCTCGACGCGCTCGACCATTTCCTTTTCCAGCTTCGCTTCACGCTTGTTTCTCGGGTCAATGCGTCTTACGGGCAATTGCTCAAGGAATTGCGTGAAGTAGCGGAAGTAGCCGCCGCGCATGATCGTGCTGACCTGTTTGAGATAAAAATCCAGCAAGCGGCTGTTCAACAAGCCCAGGAGATAAGCGGAGGTTTCTTTCGCGTCCTTTTTCAAGGTGATTCCATAGCCGGAGGTGAAGGCGAATTCACCGGCTTCATCGAAAGCAAATGAAGAATGAGCCGCGATGTCAGGCACGAGAATCTTAGGGAGCAACATGAGGTCCACATTTTGCAAGCGGCCATACGCATACCATTGGTCGCCCCGCATGCGGCCTTCTTCGCGTTCTTCCAGCACCTTTCTGTTTTGGCGCAGATAATCGCAGGCCAGCGGGAATCTCTTCTGAAGTTGCCTTTCCCCAAGTAACTCCGCCCGACCGGCCTTAATTTGATAGGGTAGAATGACCACCTTGCTGCAAGTCTCCAGGACATAGCGCCGAATGTCCTGCCCTTGCAAAAAGGGCGCGACGGCTTTGCGTTCCAACTTCACCTCCCGCTGCAATTGCTCCGAAAATGCCGTGACGGTCGAATCGTTCGTTGAAACCAGTTCCAAAACGTAGACCGGATTCGCGCTGGTGCGGATGCCTTGCGCGATCCGTTCGGCCACATCGCGAAGCCGGATGGCGTTTTGGTTCAGCTTGGCAAAAAGTTCCGCGCCATTTCCCAGCACGAAATTCCATTGCCCGCCCGTAAAGGTGGCCGGCGCGATTTTGCCGAAAGCGGCCGCGCCCGTCGCCCGCCAATCCTCCAAGTCATCCACTTTGATGAAGTGACTTTGTGCCTGCGGAGTTTTTTCCAGCAACAGCAGGCAAGTGTAAGTGCTGGCTTGCGCAAAAACCTGCTGGTCGCCAAAGGAGACAATTTGACGAACGTGGTTGCCGTCACTCAAAAGTTTTCGCACCGGCGCGCCATATTCGGCCTGGAAAAACTTGTGGGGGCAAATGTAGCCCAGGGACCCATTGGCATTGAGCAACTGCAGGCCGCGCTCAATAAAGCAAACATAAATGTCGAAGTTGCCGGATGCTGCCGCCCGGTAATTTGCTTTCAAAAACTCCGCCGCTTCCGGCGCGTTGGCCTGCATCACCTGAATGCGTTCGTAAGGCGGATTGCTGATGATGACATCAAAGCCGCCGCGTTGCATGATTTCGGGAAACTCCGCCCCCCAGTCGAAGGCCGCCTCCCCGGCCACACCCTGGTCGGCAATCAGCGAATTGCCGCGCTTTAGATTGTGGGTCAGGTTGGGCAGCAGATTAAGAGGCTGGCCGCCACGTTGTTTGCGCTGCAACCGATCCAGGAACGAATCGCGGTTGACGGTCATGTAGCGCAGCCAGAGGTTGAGCTTGGCGACTTCCACGGCTTGTTTGTCGAGGTCCACTCCAAAGATGTTCTCGGTGAGGACATGCAGGGGTGCATCCAGAACCTCTTCGGCCAGGGCGAAATCCGCGTCAA
>Ga0182027_10014948_pt1 | contig 10714 bp, 10 predicted proteins | sample 712E1DmetaG_FD_121300 | JGI IMG/M metagenome (GOLD analysis project Ga0182027, IMG submission 121300) | Permafrost microbial communities from Stordalen Mire, Sweden - 712E1D metaG (Illumina Assembly) | ecosystem: Environmental > Terrestrial > Soil > Wetlands > Permafrost | place: Sweden...
TATCATTGATGTTATCTGAAAAACTAAAACATATTCCCGTTAGTATTTTGCAGGTTGTTAGTGCAGAACAGGCCTGGCATTATCATATAATACCTTCAGCAGTCCTGAATAATCACATCGATTTTTACATTGATGAAAGTTTTTATAAGCCTGAAATTGAAGCTGAAATAGAAATACTTTTTGGTAAAGCCGGCAAATTCACACCAATAGCCGGCTCAGACATTAACCTGGCTCTTTCCAAAATATACCCCCGGAATCGTGATCAGAAAAATGTAAAAGTGCGCCATAAATCGGAGGACTTTCTATATGAACTGATCCTGGAAGCAAATTCCATTGGCAGTTCGGATATTCATATTGAAAGGTACGAAGAGGAATGCCGGGTCCGCTTCCGTATCGACGGGAAACTGATTGAACGTTATAACATCAGCAAAGATGAATATCCGGCGCTGATCAATAAAATTAAAATAAAATCCAATCTGGATATTGCAGAAAAGCGGCTACCCCAGGATGGAAGAATCTTTTTCAAGGAAGAAAATAAAAGTATTGATATCAGGGTATCTGTCCTTCCTTCCATGTTTGGTGAAAAAGTGGTTATGCGTCTGCTGAATAAAGAAACCACCGATATCGATATCAATACACTCGGATTCGATGCTGTCCAGCTAAACGATTATCTTGAAGGAACCCGAAAGTCGCATGGCATAATCCTTATCAGCGGACCAACAGGATCGGGGAAAACAACTACACTGTATGCCACGCTGAAAGTATTGAACCGACCTGAGGTTAATATTCTTACCATTGAAGACCCGATTGAATATACCCTTGAAGGTGTCAACCAGGTACAGCTAAAAGAATCGATAGGACTTACATTTTCAAGTGCGCTCCGCACATTCCTTCGCCAGGACCCGGATATTATCATGCTGGGGGAGATACGTGACGGAGAAACGGCACAGATGGCTACCAGGGCTGCTCTTACAGGTCATCTGGTATTATCAACAATACATACAAACTCTGCTATTGGTACAATTACACGCTTAAATGACATGGATGTACCGGGTTATTTGATAGGTGGTACGCTCAATTTATCAGTTGCTCAAAGGCTTGTCAGGGTTTTATGCCCCAATTGTAAACAGGAAGTGCCCTTCGAAACTTCTTACCTGCCACGCAATTACAAACCTGCAGTGGTACCCAAAAACCATCATGTTGCTATAGGCTGTGATGATTGTTATTATACTGGCTATAAAGGTCGGAAAGCAGTTTATGAAGTAGTCCCGATTAACGGAGAGATAGCCGATCTGATTCGTGAAGGAAAGCTTGATAGCCGGTACATTAAAGAAAAAACCCAGGTTAAATTTTTGAACGAATCGGCATTTGAATTATTTTGTCAGGGAATTACATCCATCGAAGAAATATACCCTATTTTATTAACAGGTTTATACTGATCGCTATGCGTTTTAAATGGATACTTCTAAGTTTTTTTTGCTTCTTTCTATTTTTTGAAAATGCGAGCATATTTTCACAAAATGCAAAAATATCAATAGATTCGATATTGGCTTTGAAGGTATTTGATATTCCGGCGCTTGATGAAAAAGTAAGCATATCGGTCTCTAATGTACCTCTGCAAGAATTCCTGCGTGCTGTAGCAAATAGCTCGGGGCTTAATATAGATGTTCAGCCCAATCTGGATTACATGGTGATCAATAATTTTGCAAATGTAAAAGTTCGGGACATGCTTGTGTATCTTTGCAGGCAGTTCGGTCTTGATTTAAAAATTATAGGAAATATTATTACCATTGTAAAAACACCTATTGAATTGGCTCCTGTGTCAAAGTCAGTGAGGTGGGATTCTGTAAGGAAGGTTGTATCGATTGATTTTTCGAATCGCGCTATCGATCAGGCAACCAAGGAAATTGCTCAAGAAACCAATTGCAATATTATTTTATCTCCCGGTTTATCAGGTAAAACTATTAGTGTTTTCATTCAATCGAGTCCGTTGGAAAGTGCCCTGAATAAACTTGCTTTTGCCAATGGTATGGAACTCCAAAAAACAGATGATAATTATTTTGTGCTTGAGGCCCAGAAAGTACCCGATGAACAAACCAATGTGAAACAAGTAAAGGGTCAGCATCGTCAAACCGGCAATATAAAATCAGATGGTTTTGTACTACAGATTGACACGCTTACACGCGATAGTATCAATTTCTATTCCGAGAATGCCCCGATTCCAATTGTATTAAAAGAATTGTCTGAAAAAACGGGAATGAATTATTTTATTTCTCCGGGATTGGATGTTTCGGTTTCCCTGCAAATACAGGGTGAAAGTCTGGATGGTGTTTTGAATAATTTGTTTAGCGGATCACAAATAAGCTTCAAAAAGATGAATGGAGTTTATCTTTTCGGTGAGAAGAACATGTTTGATTTTAATGAGCATAAAGTTATTCAGTTACAAAACCGTTCCATTGATAAATTAATGGCAATGTTACCGGAAGACCTGACAAAAAATGTGACAGTGAAAGAATTTCCTGAATTGAACAGTTTGTTTGTTACCGGAACGGCAAATCAGGTAGCAGAATTTGAAAGGTTTATTAAAGAAATTGATAAGGTAGTGCCGGTTATACTCATTGAAGTAATTATTCTTTATGTGAGCAACTCATACGGCGTTTCGACCGGAATAACTGCAGGATTGGGGGATAAACCTGTTTCAACCACAGGAACAGTGCTTCCAGGGGTTGATCTGACTTTAGGTGCCGCCAGTATTAATAAAATTCTCAACGATATAGGTTGGGCAAATCTTGGCAAGGTATCTCCCAACTTTTACGTTGAATTGAAGGCGCTTGAAACCCAGAACCTGGTTGATATTGAATCTACCCCAAAGTTAGCAACACTGAATGGTCATGAGGCAACGTTATCAATTGGCCAAACATCATATTATGCTGAATCACAGGTTAATATTGTGGGGTCTTTAAGTCCGCAAACAACAAATTCTTTGGTATATAAGCCGTTAAATGCTGATTTAACCATGAAAATTAAACCTTTCGTTTCGGCAGATGACCAAATTACCCTTGAATTAGAAGTTAAACAATCTGATTTTACCGATCGTATTGATAAAACCGGACCTTATGGAAGTACCAACCGAAGTTTTACATCACTCATTCGGGTTAAAAACCAGGATATGGTTTTGTTGGGAGGGTTAAAACTAAAAAACAAAAAAGAGACCAGCTCAGGAATACCAATATTATCCAGAATACCGATCATAAAATGGTTTTTTAGCAGTCGTGAAAAATCACACGCCGATTCCAAACTTAGCATATTAATAAGACCAACAATCCTAAATTGAACCTAGAAGACGCAATAAAGAAACATCTTGTAAACCAGATCGCCGGTATTACAGTGCATTACTCAAAATCGGATGAGTATGCAATTTCTTTTGTGTTGTTAAAATATGTCAAGGGTAAAGTGAAAATTGAACAAAGTGCATCGGGAATAATGAATCTCGAAAATCTTGCTGAAATCCTGGATAAGAATATACCAATTTGGCTTACGGTCACAGGTCGACCGGTAATTTCAAGAAAGTTATCTACGGATCCGGGCGAAAATTACCTTCATCTTATTTTACACAATGCCCGTGAGACTGAATTTACAGTCTCATTAGTTAAGGAAAGTACCGGTGAAATATTTGCATCAGCCATAAGAAAAGAAAACCTCAATATATTGGTTGATGAATTTCATAGGTTTGGTTATAAAATTTTAGGCTATTCCATTGGACCTGCTTTAGTGAGCATCTTATACACATCCGGCCTTCTTAATAAGGAAAAAATTTCCGTTTCGGGTTATCACATCCTGTACAAGCATGATAGCCTCTTTGAGATCCAGGCCAGGGACAGTAATGTGATAGAAAGTTGTCTTATCGGAACAGACCGTATTGATTCAGATCTGGTTTTGCCCTTTGCAGCGGCACTGGCTTATTTAATCAATAAGTCCGGTTTTGATAGTCTCGTAACAGAATCTCCGTCAACAGATGCCGAATCTATTCTTTATAGTAAATTCAATCGGACTTTTATTCTTGGATCATTGGCAGCGGTGTTTGGTCTCTTACTGATAAATTTCCTGGTTTTTAATTACTTCAGCAAGAAAGAACAAATTTTAACAACCACTTTGTCATACCAAAATACGGTATTTGCTGAATCCGATTCGCTTCGAAAAGAGATTACCTTGAAAAAAAACCTCATAGACCAGATGGGATTATCTCAGAATACGACCTATGGATATTTTGCCGACAGGATAGCTGCTTCGGTTCCCAAAGGGATAATTCTCAGCAGCATGGCAATTAATCCTCCAACGTCCAAAATAAAAACCGATAAGCCCATTCAATTTGAAAAACTGATCAGAATTAAAGGTGAAACCAACGGCAGCATGCTGCTGAACGAATGGGTTAAAGCTTTAGGGAAATACAACTGGATTAAGAATATTGAAATTATCGGCTATGAGAAACTTGAGGACAAAGGAGAATTCGAGATTAATATTAATTACAAATGATGAAGGGCTTGTCTGAAAAATATAAATTTTATCTGTTGGTTGCAGGATTTATAGTTGCCATGGTTATCTGTTATCAGGTTGATTTTAAAAGTACTTTTCAAAGTGCAAACAATTGCAGATTGATGAAAGAAAAAGCTCGTTTGGCAACCGAAATGCCTCAAAAGGCGGCTAATATAAGAAACGAATTGACAAAACTTAACCGGCAATATTTTGATAACATCCGGAGTCAGAATGATGCACATGAAGTAATACTTGAAAAATTGAGTGAGCTTTCATCAAAATATTCGACTTCGGTTACGGGATATCCGGAAAGACATATTTACCAGACAACTTTTGTTCAGGCAGAAACACACACTGCCATAATAAAAGGAGGTTTTATTAATTTACTTCATGTTCTTTATGATCTTGAAGTGAATGAAAGGGTTGGCCGGATTGCATCGGTTGAATATTATACAGAAACAGATTATAAAACCAAAATCACAAATCTTTATTCCAGAATTTATATTCAGAATTTCAGAAATCTTAAAAATAATGATACTCAATAAAATTTCTTTAGGATTGTTGTTTACAGTATTGGTTTGCTCGTGTTCGGTCTTTACAGTGAAAGACATTACGAAGTCACCTGTAATCCTTTATTCTCCTGTAGATGGAATTAAAACCTATACCCAGACACAAACTTTCTGGTGGAGTCCCGTAGACGAAGCTGATGGATATAATTTATTAATTGTCTCACCACGTTTCGATTCGATTGCCAGTCTGATTGCCGATACAAACGTTGTCGGTAATAAGTTCATGTTAACACTGGCACCGGGTAAATACGAATGGTCTGTCTCTGCATACAATTCCGGCTACTCAACATATAAACCACCCATATTCTCATTAACTGTCACCATTGATTCAACAAACAATCTTAATAATCAGACTATTGTTCTCTCTTCACCTGCCGATTATGCCGATATAAACAAAACAACCATTTTATTTAAATGGGTATCGATGAATATGGCAACGTATTATATTGTTAGTGTCAGGGATAGCGTTTTCGGCACTGAATATTTTGGGTCGAGGACTAATTATGATACAATTTCTTTTACCCTGCCCGAGGGTAAGTACACATGGGGCGTGCAAGGACATAATGATCTGACACAAACAAATTTCAGTAAACGATCATTAATAGTTGATACCACTGCACCTGGAATTCCAATAATAACAGTACCTGCAAATGATGGAGATACTATCAACACCAGTCCATACCTGATCGAATGGGAACATTCAAAAGGCTCCCTCTCTCCAATTTCTGACAATATTTATGTAGCAACCGATTCATTATTTAAAAATAATAATACTTCATATACTTCTACTACGCTAGAACAATCAGTTTCGGATTTAACAAATGATAAATTTTATTTTGTGAAAATAAGATCTTTTGATCTGGCTGGAAATATGGGTGGTTTTTGCAGGACCCATAAATTCTTTTTACATAAGCAATAGAAAATTGAGTATTGGAAATTGATTCAAAAAATGAAGAACAAAAAAATGTTGTACGTCTTAGTTCCCGCTGTAATCCTTATATGGGGTGCAGTAGTGTTCAGCATTTTTAGCCATATACATAACCCCGACACAAGTTTTGAGCATTATAGTTCACCTGCATATTCGAAAGTATCGGAAAGTGATTCATCAAAATACCAGCTGATCGCCAATTATCGGGACCCATTTAATGCCGGTATGAAAAATAGTAGTGAAGATGAAATCAGTGAACAGGAAAAATTGAATAAAATTCAAAAGATGAACCAACAGGTCAACTGGCCAAATATTGAATTTTTAGGTAAAATTTCACATAATAAAAAATGGGTGGTATTGCTTAAAGTCAACAATTCAAATATACTGATGCAGGAAGGTGACGAAAAATTAAATATTAAATTATTGAAAATGTATAACGATTCAGTACTTCTGAATTTTCAAAAAGATAAGAGGGTTTTTGTAATATCACGCCGTAAATAATTAATTATTAGTTACTTAATGAATAATTACCTTTGATATGCATGATTTATTTATCAAAAATTTAAATACCGGACCAATGAGTAAATTCATATTGTCAATCACTTTATTTATAGGTATTTCAAGTATTAATGACATTTCAGCACAATCAGTCGATTGGCAACAACAGGTCAGGGATATAATGATTAGTTACAAGGATTCTATTGTCAAGGCCCAAATACTATTAATTTCGGAAAATATTAAGACATCAGACAATTTAACGTATTACTGGTATGGCAATGATGAGATCAATACAAATATGGGTGGATATACAGGCGCCCTTTTAAATGGCGAATATAAGGTTTATAACCTATCCCGGAAACTTATTTCTCAGGGTTTTTTTGAACATGGTTTGAAGACTGGAACCTGGAAATACTGGAATGCAAAAGGTGTTCTGAAACAGACTATGGAATACCGTGAAGGATTGCTAAATGGCGAACTGGCACTTTATGATGCACAGGGTACTCAGACTGAAAAAAGAACTTATAAAAATGGAATTCTTCAAATAGAATCAACAGGAAAGCTGAAGATATGGAAAGGAAATAATAAAAATCAGGAAACAATAAAAGATTCGGTGGCAACAGATTTCGTTAAATAGAATGATACCTAAAGGATTAAAAAAGAAGCTTAACGCAAATGCACTTTATCTTGCAGTTATGATCTCTTTTATAGCAGCGGCTCTTGCCTTTTCTTTCCTGTTGTCAAAATATTATAGTTTCACAGAAATAAATAATTATAAAGCCTATCAACGTTTGAGTGATAACACCCTTTCAGCAGTAAATATCATTATGCAGAAAGCCGATTTTATCCCTTTTAATATTGAAAAAACAGTACCACTTTTCGACGATTCCTTAAGCAATGTCCGAGTTTTAAAAAAGCAATGGGGTGTTTATCAGGTTGCTTGTTCCAGCGCAAATTGGAACCAGATTTCGGTACAAAAAATTGCAATGTACGGGCAAGTGAGCAGTGGAAAAAATGTTACCGGATTGTATCTTGCCGATCACGGATATTACCTGGCTGTAGCAGGAGATACTTATTTATCCGGCAGGGTCTTCCTTCCCAAACTCGGTGTCCGTAAAGCATACATCGATGGAAAGTCATTCAAATATGACAAAATCGTTGATGGTTCTATCCTAAATAGTAAAGGACAACTTCCATCCTTGACGGCAGATCTTAAAGAATACATTAAAAAAACCTTGTTCAAATCTAACAATGCAGTTGATTCTTTGGTTGGTCAAAAAGTACTCAACGAAGGAAAACTCCAAAATAGTTTTTTCAATAAAACATTGAGGATTTACAGTGGCGAAAGTATAAATCTTACAAATACCGAAATCGAAGGCAACATCATAATTTATTCAGAAAATGAAATCACAATCAGTAACAGTTGTCACCTTGAGAATATAATATGTGTTGCTCCTACGATTATTGTCGCATCCGGATTTAAAGGTAAAATTCAACTTTTTGCTACAGATTCAATCATAATAGAGAAAAATACTACGCTTGAATACCCAAGTTCCTTGGTATCAGCAGGGATTGAAAAATCATATTCTCGGATTCAAATAGCTGAAGGAAGTAAAATTGAGGGCACTGTTATGGCTTATGCTGATATCACAGCCAGTGGCAATGTCACAGTCAAATTAGACAAAGGATCAGAAATCTATGGAACAGTATATTGTGCAGGTAAAATGGAGCATCTTGGTAAGGTATATGGCAGTCTATATTGTGATTATTTTTTTCTTCAGACCAATCAGGGATATTATGAAAACCACCTTCTCGATGCATGGGTTGATCCAATAGCTCTTGAACCAAAGTTTTCGATGGGGACTATTTTTAACGCAGATTCACTTAAACTAATAAATAACATTATAAGTTGGTTGAATTAATAAGATACAAGCTTAAAGGTACTATTTTAGAGCCAATGATAGCCCTGATGATTATTATGTTGTCGATTACATCCGCCTTTACAATTGTTATGCAAGCCAACAATCACAATAATGTACATCAGATTGCCAGGGCTGATGCTTCAGCTGACGAAGTTCTGTTTAATGCCATTAGAGATAAAAAATATTTAGATGAAGAATTAAAATTACGAGGTCTGACAATTGAAAAATCAGTTGGCTGGTTTGATAAGCCAAATCATCTGTTGCGCGTAATAATAAATGTTTATGATAATAAGAATAAAATTTTAGCAACGCGGCAACGAGTGATTATTTCAGAGGATACGAATGCAAAGTAGAGCTAAAATAGAATTAAAAGCATTTACCGTTTTGGAAATGCTGTTTGTTATGATGCTAAGCGCTATTGTGACCGGCCTGACTTATATGTATTTTACACAGTTCAGTCATTACCTGAAAAAATCGACTACATCGGATAATACCTACCTAAATTATAGTATGTTCAATTTTGTGTATATGAAGGATCTTAATGATGCAGAAACCATTCATTATAACGGGAAGGATAAAATATCTCTTGTAAAATCAAATGAAGAAATAACGTATCAGATTGATGAACAATCTATAATACGTGGGACCGATAATTCCCAGGATACATTTAAATTTAAGGTAAACGAACTGGAAATTCTTGAAGTAGAATCGCATAAGCAGCTTGTAAGCAGTATCCGGTTCGAGGCTGTATTTGACACAAACAATTCTTTAACCAATTATTATTTAAAAGAATATCCTTCAGAAATTCTATTTAGAAACTACGAACCCAAAAAGAGAAATGGAAATTGATATTCGAAATATTAAAACGAAAAAGCCGATTGGGACTAAGACTCAGGTAAAAAAGATCAGTTTGGATTTTTTACAAAGAGATATTAGTTTCAAGCGCAAAAAGATCAGTGATACGAAAAAGGAACGATTTTACAATCAACTTGGAGTATTGATTGCATCAGGTATAGATTTGGGCGCTGCTCTGCAAATCAATATTGAAGATGAACAATCCGTATCGGTAAAAGAAACATATAGCAAAATATTACAGGATGTAATCACCGGATCCGGTTTCTCAGATGCCTTGTATAGTACAGGCTTTTTTTCGGATTATGAATATTATAGTATAAAAGTAGGTGAAGAAAGCGGTCGATTGCAGGAATCGTTAGTTGAACTGGCAGGATTCTTTGAATTGCGCTCACAACAACGAAAACAGCTTACAGGAGCATTATCATACCCAATATTGGTAATGATAGTAGCCATTGGGGCTGTTATATTCATGCTCAATGTGGTTGTTCCTATGTTTGCAGGTGTATTTCAACGATTTGGCGGTCACCTTCCTGCAATTACTCTGGCTGTGTTGGGTGTTTCAAAATGGCTGAGCGGACATCTCATAATATGTTTGTTGGTTATTGCTTCTATCACTGCTTCATTTCTCTATATCCGAAAGTTTGAATGGTTTAAAAAATATTCATCCTATGGTCTTTTGCGCGTGCCTTATTTGGGTAAACTCGTGAGTAATATAATGCACGCTCGGTTTTGCCATTCGGTTGCTCTGCTTACATTGTCTCAAGTGCCTCTGCTTGATGCACTCGATATGGTCAAAAAAATGATAGCCTTCTATCCTTTCAAAGAAGCTATTGGTAATGTTCAACAATATATAATCAATGGCAAACACATGTATGAAGGAATGGCAGAGCAAAAGGTTTTTGATCATCGGCTTGTATCTATCACCAAGGTTGGAGAAGAGGTAAACCAGATCGGTCAGCTTTATTCAAAGCTTTACACACAATACACTGCCGAAGTAAAGCACATGACCGGTCAGTTGGGCAATATGCTCGAGCCGCTGATGATTATAGTGGTGGGACTACTGGTTATGGTTATTCTTATAGCAATGTATCTTCCGCTGTTTCAATTGAGTTCTTCAATTTATTAAAAAAACAAAAGCCACTATCAATAGGGGATACTTCAAATCGATTGATATTTATCCCCCGCATCTCATTAAGAGATAAAAAAATTAAAAATCGTTTTGGATACAATTCCGGGTACTCAAAATAAAAAACCCCTCGATAAACAAGGGGTTTCAGAATAAAATCGTGCCCAGGACAGGACTTGAACCTGCATGCCCTTTAACAGGCGCCAGCCCCTCAAGCTGGTGTGTCTGCCAATTTCACCACCTGGGCATAAGTATTTAAAAAATTCCGCCTGCGAATATAAAA
>Ga0182027_10014949_pt1 | contig 10714 bp, 12 predicted proteins | sample 712E1DmetaG_FD_121300 | JGI IMG/M metagenome (GOLD analysis project Ga0182027, IMG submission 121300) | Permafrost microbial communities from Stordalen Mire, Sweden - 712E1D metaG (Illumina Assembly) | ecosystem: Environmental > Terrestrial > Soil > Wetlands > Permafrost | place: Sweden...
ATGTCATATTATGGGTGCATATCTGGTGCGCCAGTCAAACTGGCAAGATGTAAAAAGTGAAAGTCCCAACATTCAAAGGTTTAGCAAACCGGAATGACCCCCAATTCATGCGCTTGGGACAGCAAGGGCCCATGCGAAGCGTTGATCGGGGATAGAGCAGGTCAGCCATTGAGCTGCGAAACACACGACAAACTTCAGAGTGCCAACGTAGTCAGTAGATACGGAAGCCAACATGTGGCCAGTCGCTACGCGACCGGCAACAACTCTGCGCAGTCTGAGACCCTGTACATGCTCGGAAACAGCTTGCACGGGAACTGGGGGAGCCCGCGTCTGCCCGGAATGTACACCGGGCTGCGTTGGGAAGTCCAAGGACGTAAGCCAATGATAAACGGACGCAGGCAGTCGGATGGTGGAATAGTACCTGAGAAGTCTCCGAACAACCCGCAAGGGGCGATGGGGATGGATGGAAGGCCACCAGTCAAGGGGGAAGGCGCAAGAGCACCCATCTCTCCGGACACAGAGCCGGACTGAAGGGATGCAGGCGGTGCTGGAGCGCATACGAAAGGCGGTGCAACGAGACAAGGAATCCACGCGTAATATCGTTCGGGAGCGACTTGCCAATGAGATTGATACCCAATTGACAGAGGAACAAAAGACAAAATTAGAGTAATCAGCAAATTTGCTTGATTTATGCTAAACTCATCCCAGTCGCCCATGCGGCTGGGATTTTTTAATATGAGGCATTATGGCAACTCCTACGCAGACATTAAACTCCAATGATTTCCGCAGGCAATTGGAAGAGGAACTGACCGGGAACATCCTGCCATTCTGGATGGCGAAGACTCCCGACAAAGTCAACGGCGGCTTTTATGGGGCAATAACCAACGATCTGGAAATCCACAATGAAGTACCGCGCTCGGCGATCCTGTGCGGGCGCATCCTATGGACATATGCGGCAGCTTACCGGAAGCTGGGGGATAAAGAATACCTTGGCATGGCCAAGCGAGCTTACGATTACTTGCGGAGTGCCTTCCTGGACCCCGAATATGGCGGCATCTACTGGAGCGTGGATGCCAAAGGCAAGCCGATTTTCGACCGCAAGCACCATTACGCCCAGGCCTTTGCCATTTACGGCCTGGCAGAATATTACCGGGCGACCGAACAATCAGAGAGCCTGGCGCTGGCGCAGAGCCTGTTCCATCTATTGGAGGAGCACGCCTACGACAGGCGGTATGGCGGCTATATCGAAGGCAGCAGCCGGAAATGGGAGGCGCTGTTGGACATGCGCTTGAGCGAGCGGGAACTGAATTGCCGCAAATCCATGAATACCATGCTGCACATCCTGGAAGCCTATACCAATCTACTCAGAATATGGGAGGATGCTACTTTGAAGGCGCAACACCGGGCCGTGATAGAAACCTTCCTGGAGCGCATCATCGATCCAGCCAACGGCCATTTCAAGCTTTTCTTTGACGACCGGTGGAATTCGCTTTTGCCGAACGTCTCCTACGGACACGATATCGAGGGCAGCTGGCTGCTGCTGGAAGCGGCCGAGGTGCAGGGCGACCCGGCTCTGGTGAAAAGGGTGCGCCAGGCCGCCGTCCGGATCGCGGAGGCCGTTTACCAGGATGGCCTGGAAGCGGATGGCAGCCTGCCGTATGAATCCAGCCCGCAAGGTCTGGTGGATAGCGACAAGAGCTGGTGGGTGCAGGCCGAGGCGATGGTGGGATTCTACAATGCCTTCCAACTTTCCGGGCAGGAGCGCTTTGCCCAGGCGGCCCAGGGGAGTTGGGAATTTATCCGGGACAACATGGTGGACCGGGTGCACGGAGATTGGATCAAGAAGCTGCACCGGGATGGAACGGTGGATGTGAGCAACTACAAAGTGGGGCCGTGGGAATGCCCGTATCACAACAGCCGGGCGTGTTTTGAGATGCTGGACAGGCTGAAGTAACGGGGGCTCCGCGCGGAGAACGCGGAGTTCTAGATTTATAAACGCCCTGTGGGAAAACCCGCAGGGCGTGATATTTTCAAGGGAGTGAGGAAATGTAGGTCGGATTGACAATCCAACCTACAGGAGGGCACCGATAAGAGCGCCGACCAGGGCACAACCAACGTTGACCAGATCGTTGTTGAGCCACTTCCAGCCACGGATCTGGACGGTTTGGGTGCCGCAGGTATGCAGGGGATGTTTCTCGGTCTCCTTGTCGCAGTGCGGGCAGCGGTAGATGGCCTGGACTGTGGCGCCAAGCAACGAGTCGAACAGCGAGCCAAGCAGACCGCCCAGGACAGCAATGCCGATGACGAACCAAAAAGTTCCGGAGGGGCGCACCAGCCCGGCGAGGACGGCGATCAGGGCAGCGCCACCCAGGGCTGCCAGCGTACCGTAGACGGAGATGCCGCCGGATGTGCCGCGTTCGACCGGTTTGCCGCTGGTGATGAGGCGCGGCATGGAGGGATTCAGCACGCCCAGTTCGGTGGCCCAGGTATCGGCATTGACGGCGGCCAGGGAAGCGGCAAAGGCCGCCCAGGTCCAGGAGGCGTGCGGGAAGAAGAAATTGAGTCCGGCAAAGACGGAGGCAATGCCGCCATTGGCCAGCACCTGGCCGATATCGCGCTGCCCACCCTTGTCGAATTTTTCGTTCAGGGAGGCTTTGCGCTTGGCGAAGGTGCGGGTGAGGGCACTGGAAGAGACGAAGAAAGCCAGCAGGAGCACGGCCCACTGCCAGCCCCCCAGACCAAAAATAACCGTGCCAACCAGCAAGGCCCCCCAGGCCCCCGAACGGCTGAGGCTACGGGTACGCAAGGCAGCAAGGGCAATTCCAGCAGCGAAGAAGAAACCCAGGATAAGTTGGAGCATTGTTTTTCTCGACGGAAGGGGATGTGTTAGCCGGGAGTAATGACGATAAACAGGACCGCCAGCAGGAACAACAGGGAGGAAACCAGGCCGCTGGTCCAGAGGATAAAGGCCATAGCACGGCGGTCTGGATTGCGATAGAGCATCAGCCCGGTGCCCCAGCCGGCCAGGTAAAAGAGAATGCTGAGGATGGGCAGCAGGATGAGCGCCAAGCCGGGCGAGGGCGGCCGGGCCGCGCCGGAAGGCAGGAAGCCCAGCGAGACGTGCCCGATGGCCGGCGCCATGAGACTGACCCAGGCCAGCAGGCCGATATTGACGAAGAAGCCGGCCAGCCAGAGGTAGCGCGCCAGAGCGCTATCCCAGGCCTGCGCCACCACAAAGGAGGGATAGACTGAATTCGGCAGGGCAGGCGAGAGGCTGCCCATCTCGATGGCATGCTGGATATCCTGAAGGAAATCGGCCTGCTTCTCGGGGCTGATGGCAAAGATCTGCCGGGAGGTGGCCACCAACAGCAGGGTCTTCTCGTCCGAGGCCAGGAACTCGATCGTGCCAAGATCGGGGTGGTGGCTGAGACCGAGCAGCGAGCCGGGCAGGCGCAAGAACGGCATTGGGAAGGGCCGGCTCATGGCCGAAAGCGGGCGGACCCATTCAATATCCGTGACGGGAATCTGCTCGACGCGCAGGCCCCAGGTGAGGGTGAGCTGGTCACGGTCGAGGCTATAATTGGCGCGCACCAGGGAGTAGAGGCGATAGACCAGGATGGGGATGGGGATGAAGACCACGAAGGCCGCCACGACCAGGCCGATAAAGAGCAGGCCGAGCGCCTGCCGGTAGGCCAGCAACGCCAGGGTAACCACGATGGCGGCCAGCAGCAGGATCAGGAGAATGTGGAGATTGCGACCGCGCCGGCGAGGGGGAGGAAAATCGGCGGGGTTCATTGCCTGGGAAGGGCCTGGATGACCGTCCGGATGGCCTGGCAAACCTGCTCGACCATGCCCTCGGTCATCACGCTGGAGAAGGGGATGGCCAGCCCGCGCATACCCAGGTCTTCGGTGACGGGGAAGTCGCCCAGGCGGTAGCCAAAGCGCTCGACCATGAAGGGTTGGAGATGGATGGGGGCGAAGTAGGGACGCACCGGGATGCCGCGCGCTTCGAGGGCGTGCGCCATGGCGGTGCGGTCAATGCTGCGGGCGAACTTGATCACGTAGACGAACCAGGACATGCGGGTGGTGGAGGAATCGATCTGATACTGCTCGACGCCGGAAATACCAGCCAGGCGCCGACCATACCACTGCGAGACCTGCTCGCGTTTGGCAAGGAGTTCCTCGATGCGCTGCATCTGGGTGACGCCCAAGGCGGCCGACATCTCGTCGAGCCGGTAGTTGTATCCGAGGTAGGTGTGCTGGAGCCAGGTATCGCCGGGGGCGCGGCCCTGGTTGCGCAGGGCGCGCATGAAGCCAGCGGCCTGGTCATTATCGGTGACGATGACGCCGCCCTCGCCGGTGGTGATCTGCTTATTGGGGTAGAAGGCGTAGACTCCATAATCGCCCAGGCGCCCGGCCTTGCGGCCCTTGTATTCGGAGCCGAGCGCTTCACAAGAATCCTCGATGACCGCCAGGCCATAGAGGCGGGCGATCTGGTTGATGGAGTCCATATCGGGGGGCTGGCCGAACACGTCGACCGGGAGGATGGCCTTTAAGTGCAGGGGGAGATGGGAAGAGGGGACTGGGGAGGAAGCGCCCAGGCGGGGAAGCCACTTTTGGGCGGCTTTACCGCCAGCAGAGAGGTCGCGGGCGGCTTCGGACAATTGGTTTAGATCGATATTGCCGGTGCGCGGGTCGGCATCCACGAAGACTGGGATGGCGTTCTCGAACAGGATGACGTTGGTGGAGGAGATGAAGGAGAAGGGGGTGGTGAGAACCAGGTCGCCAGCCTGAATGCCGGCGGCGCGCACACACAGGTGCAGGCCGGCGGTGCCAGAGTTGACGCCGATGGCATGTTTGGCGCCGGTATAGTCACAGAAGTATTTTTCGAAAGCGGCAATCTGCGGGCCCATGCTGAGGTTGGGACCTTCGAGGACATGGATGACGGACTGGATATCGTCAGCGGGCAGACCTGCCTGATGGAGGGCGGAGGCAACACCGGCGCGGTCGCTATCGGCCAGGTCAGGGGAAGACATGGTTATTTTTTCTGGGGAGGGAGTGGGTGTACTCAAAATCAGCCTTTCGATAATTCAGGGTTGGCGGGGTCGATGGGAGGGGCGATGATCGCAGGAGGCGTGGCCCCATCCAGGCCAAGATCAACGGCGTCTTCCATGCGGATCTGGCCGCGCAGGAAGGCGCCTTCCTCGGTGGCGAAGGCGGTGGTGACGATATCGCCCCAGACGCGCCCGGTGGAACGGATCTCGACCTTCTGGGCAGAGATGTTGCCCTTGACCGCCCCGGCGACGATGACGCTGACGGCGCGGACGTTGTCGCAGGTAACCTTGCCGGTCTCGCCGACGACAAGCAGGCCCTTGAGAGCAATCTGGCCTTCGAAGGCGCCTTCGATGCGCACGCCGCCGGAGCCGCTGAGGAAGCCCTGCCAGACGAGCCCGACGCCGAGCACGGTGGTGATGCGCTCGACAGAGGGGATGCCAGGGGAGGAGGAGGGATCGTTTCTTTTAAACATAGGATTGGGGCTTATTTTATCATCGATATGGGAAGGATGAATGAGAACGGAAAACGTAATAAAAGAATCACCATATCCCCCAGGAGGGAAGCGCGGGACAGGCGGAAACGAAGGGGCATGAAGAAAAAAGAAGAAAAGTAGGCGGAAATTGTAAGAAGGTGAGAAATAACGAGTTATGGAAAACCAACAACGAGTTGCCAATAATGGCTTATGAATTACGTTTTACGCATTAAGTCTCAATCCTGAAATTCCACGGCATCGATTTCCATGGCTCTGGCACCGTATACAGGCCGACGCGCGGGCCGGTCAAGATGGAGGATGCGGGGGGAGGCGGGGCGGGTTCGATGGTGAGGGGGGAATCCGAGTCGCACAGGTCGATGGCGTTGAGGGTGTTGTCGATGGCGAGGGCCTGGGTCAGCTTGGCAGGCCCGAGGGTGTCACGGCCCTGGCGCCGGGTGAAGATAAGTTCCTGCCCATCCAGCGGCTGGATGGCACGCAGCAGCACGGCTGCCGGGAAGCCTTCCGGCTCGGTGACGGCGTTGAGCATCCAGTGCATTCCATAGGTGAAGTAGACGTAGGCGTGCCCAGGCGGCCCGTACATGACGGCGGTGCGGGGGGTGCGCCCGGCTTTGGCGTGACAGCCCAGGTCGCTCTCGCCGACATAGGCCTCGGTCTCGAGGATGAGGCCGGTGAAGCGCAGGCCATCCTGCAGGCGGACGAGGCGCATGCCGAGCAGATCATGGGCCACGGCGAGGGTGGGGCGGCAGTAGAATTCGCGAGGGAGAGGAAAAGTGTTTAACACGAAGGACGCAAAGGGTAACACAAAGGAAAACAAAGTGTATGAATAAGAATTAAACACGAAAGACACAAAGGTTTAAATATTAAAGCTTTTCCGTCGCGAACCTTTGCGGCCGTGGTGGTTAAAAGGTTTTTATTATGCTTTTCCGTTATGGCAATTTGTGACCTCTGCCTGCATTGTGACACAGGCACAAGTGTGGTTAGATGGTTTGATGTTGCGCTTAATTTGGTTTCGGAGGGGTGAGGTTTTTGGTGGCTTTGTAGCGAACGTCACGTTGTAAGGTAAGACGCAGGCCTTCTTCCAGGCGGAAAGCGGGTTTGTAGCCGAGTTTTTGGCCGGCCAGGGTGAGATCGGCACAGAGGCGCGAGACGCCGGCGGAGGTCTGGGAATTGTAGACCACGTTGGCGGTGCTGCCGGTCACTTCCAGCATCAGTTTGGTCAGGCCGCGCAGGCTGGTTTCAACCCCGGAGCCAACATTGATGACCAGGCCGTTGACGTTGGGGGCGGTGGCGGCGGCGATCATGGCAGAGGTCACGTCATCCACGTAGACATAATCACGGGTCTGGCTGCCGTCACCATGCACCACCAGGGTGCCACCACGGGTGGCCTGGCGCAGGAAATAGGAGACCACCGGCGGGTGCGAAGCGGGGATATGCTGGCCAGGGCCATAGGCGTTGAAAATACGCAGGGAAACCGTCTCGATGCCCCAGAGCTTGCCGATGGTGGAAACGTAATATTCGGCAGCCAGTTTGCTGACGGCATAGGGTGAAGACGGACGGGGGGTCTGGCCCTCGGTCATGGGCTGAAGATCCTGTTCACCATAGATGGCTCCGGAGCTGGCCAGCACCACCCGGCGGATGCCGACGTCGCGCAGGGCTTCCATCAGGCTGACGGTGCCACCGACATTGGCAAGGTTGTATTCACGCGGGTAAAGGATGGACTCGGGCACGGAGATGCGTGCAGCCAGGTGGTAGACGCAATCCACCTCCTGGAGCAGGGTCCACAGCTTGGGACGGTCATTCACGTCGCCACGGGTAAAATGAACATCCGGGTCAAGCACCTGCGGATCACCGGTGGAGAGGTCGTCGAGCCCGCGTACCATGTGGCCTTCACGGGCAAGCTGGTTGGCAAGATGGGAACCGAGGAAGCCGGCCGCGCCGGTGATGAGGAAATTCATGGCTAAATTATACTCTTACCAGGGAATATAGCAGGTGGGGAAAGGAAATCAATATGATTTCTTAATGGATTTGCCCTTCGACTGCAAGCCTCACAAAAAACGTTCGCTTCTCCGCTTACCTGTACATGCGGTACTTGCGCAGGCAGGACGAATCTGCCGAGGGAATAAGGTCCATGGGATGTAACATGAATTCGGAGACCGCCAGGTGCGGCGGTCTCCGAATTCATATTTATGGCAGAGGAGAGGGTGAGGGGCGGAATGAAATTCCACCTTACTTCTTCATGTTCATTTTGGCGAACTCGGCACCACGGCTGAGGGCTTCGATGTTCTTGGGGAGCAGGTTCTTGTGACGGCCGGGCATGTGATTGTTCAAGGCGGTTTCCATGTCGGCCAGGGTCAGCACGCCCATGCAGGCCAGCAGCGCGCCAATGGCGACCATATTGGCCAGGCGCGGGTTGCCAATCTCTTCGGCAATCTCATTGCAAGGAATGGCGAGCGTGGTGATGTCGGTGCGGGCAGCCGGGCGGTCGACCATGGAAGAATTGATGACCAGCGCGCCGCCGGGCTTGACCATGGGCTCGTACTTATCCAGGGAGGGCAGGTTCATCACCAAGGCGCCATCCGGATTCTTTACGACCGGCGAACCGATCTCCTCGTCGGCAATGACCACCGTGCAATTGGCCGTGCCGCCGCGCATCTCCGGACCATAGGAGGGGATCCAGGTGACTTCCTTGCCTGAGTCCATGGCTGCGTAAGACATGATCTGGCCGGCAAACATGATGCCCTGGCCGCCGAAACCCGAAAGGATGATCTCACTGTGCATATTTTTCTCCTAGTGCCGTTGCGAGGAGATTGCTTCGCCAACCTTCGACTTCGCAAAGAATGCTACGTTCAGGACGACTCGCAACGACACGATAGATTAAATCTTCGCTGCCGTAATGGCCGGAGCGACCTTGTAATCGCCCAGCGGATAGTAGGGGAGCATGTGCTCTTCGAGCCAGGTGAGCGATTCGACCGGGGTCAGGTTCCAGTTGGACGGGCAGGTGGAGAGCAGTTCGACCAGCGAGAAGCCCAGGCCACGCACCTGCGCTTCGAAGGCGGTGCGGATGGCCTTCTTGGCACGGCGAATATTGGCCGGATCGTGCAGGCTGCGGCGGACGACATAGCCGGCTCCATCCAGAGTAGCCAGCATCTCGGCCATGCGGATTGGATAGCCCTGCAATTCCACATCCCGGCCGTTGGGCGAGGAGGTGGTCTTCTGGCCGGGCAGGGTGGTGGGGGCCATCTGGCCGCCGGTCATGCCAAAGTTGGCATTATTAATGAAGATGACCGTGATGTTCTCACCACGGGCGGCGGCATGGATGATCTCACCGGTGCCGATGGAAGCCAGATCGCCATCGCCTTGGTAGGTGAAGACGATCCGGTCGGGCAGGACGCGCTTGATGCCGGTGGCCATGGCGGGGGCGCGGCCGTGCGGGGCTTCGACGAAATCGGTCATAAAATAGTTATAGGCGAAAACGGCGCAACCGACCGGCGCGACGCCAATGGTGCGGCCGGTCAAGTTCATCTCGTCCAGCACTTCGGCGATCAAACGATGGGCAGTGCCGTGGGTGCAACCCGGGCAGTAATGGGTTGGCATATCGGTAAAAGATTTGGGGCGTGCATAAACCAGGTTTTGGGGAGCTATTAATGTGGCCATATGTACCTCTATTTATTTACCACGTCATCCATGCGCTGCAGCCAGACTTTGGCCGGATCATCCACGATTTGGGGAGTCTCATGGGCCACGCGCTGGATCTCGCCCAGGATTTCATCGGGGAAGGGCACCACCCCGCCCAATCGCCCGTAGAACTCGATGGGCGTGCGGCCATTGACAGCCAGGCGAACGTCTTCGAGCATCTGGCCGGCGTTCATCTCGACCACCAATAATGTTTTGGCCTGGGCGGCCAGTTCAGCCACGCGGGCGTAAGGATAGGGGGCAACCGTGACCGGCCGGAACAAACCGACCTTGATACCCTGCTCGCGGGCGGCCCGCACGGCGGAAAGCGCCACCCGGCCGGCGGTGCCGAACCCGACCACGATCACTTCGGCATCTTCCAGGTAGTATTCCTTATATCTAATCTCATTTTCCTGGACCTGCTGCCAACGCTTGAGCAGGCGGATATTGGTCTTCTCTTCGTCGACCGCTTCCAGGTAGATCGAGGAAAGCACACGGCGCGTCCGACCTTCCGAGCCGGTGGTGGCCCAGGGGAAGGCGCGGCGCTGGACCGGCCGCATGGGCGGCAATTGGACCGGTTCCATCATCTGGCCGATCGACCCGTCCAACAGCAGGCAGGCGATGGTAAGGTATTTTTCGGCCAGGTCGAAGGCCAGCGGCAGCAAATCGACCGCTTCCTGGACCGAGGCGGGCGCCAGGACAATGGGATGGTAATCGCCATGCCCGCCGCCCTTGCAGATCTGGTTGTAATCGCCCTGCGAGGGGGCAATGTTGCCCAGGCCGGGTCCGCCGCGCATCACGTTGACCAGCACCATGGGGATTTCAGTGCCGGCGATGTAAGACAGGCCTCCTGCATCAGGCTGATACCGGGGCTGGAGGAGGAGGTCATCACGCGCGCACCCGTGCAGGCTGCGCCGTATACCATGTTGATCGCGCCCAGTTCCGCTTCGGCCTGGACGAAGGCGCGACCCAGTTCAGGCATGCGGCGGGACAACCACTCGAGGATCTCATTCTGTGGGGTGATGGGATAGCCAAAATATGCTTCCAGTCCAATCCGGACGGCGGTCTCGGCTATCGCCTGGTTTCCTTCCCAGAGTTCACGTGCCATATTAACCTCCCGCCGCAGCCAGTTGGGCGGCTGATTTGGTCACCTCGCGGTAGACCGTGATGGCAGCATCCGGGCAGACGATGGCACAGATGGCACACCCGGTGCAGCCCTCTTTGAAGACTTGCGCCGGGTGGTAGCCCTTGGTCGTCAGACGCTCCAGATTGAGCGACATGACTTGCGGTGGACAGGCTGCGATACAAGATTCGCAGCCTTTACAATAGAGATCGTTGACTTCAATCCAACCTTTTGCAGGCATCGATTGGGTCTCCTTATTGAGAAATGGGATGCTTCCCAGATTGAGAGTACTATTAATTAGATTATGCTGTTGTCTGACAAACAAGGGTAGTGCCAAGCGTCATCATTCGGGAATACAAAGCTCCTATCCG
>Ga0182027_10014950_pt1 | contig 10714 bp, 8 predicted proteins | sample 712E1DmetaG_FD_121300 | JGI IMG/M metagenome (GOLD analysis project Ga0182027, IMG submission 121300) | Permafrost microbial communities from Stordalen Mire, Sweden - 712E1D metaG (Illumina Assembly) | ecosystem: Environmental > Terrestrial > Soil > Wetlands > Permafrost | place: Sweden...
GCCCATGGAGACGGTGGCGATCTTCGTCGAAAGGAAGGAAAGGCCGGTGTTGAAAATCCAAACCACCAGCACGATCCAATACATCGTGATGGCTTCGCGGCCGGTGTTGCGCGGGAAGAAGATATGCGGCTGTCCGTGCAGGATATCGTAAATATCGAGAATCTTTTCGGCATGATCGCTGAAGGGTTCGCCCGGCGTCTGCTGAATATGATAAATGCGGAAGAACAGCACGATCAGGCTGAGGGCCAGCACCAAAAGTGTGCCATAGGTGATGCGGATGCGCCACTCGCGGCGCGAAAGGAAATCCACGATGCGCCGTCCGAGCGAAGGTTTTTGCGGATCGCGCAGCCACAACGATCCAACAAACAAGGCCAGGGCGATCAACCAGAGAAAAAGATTGAAGGTAGTAAAAAGATTGCCGGAGAAAAAGAAGAAGGCCAGAACTGCAAAAGGAATGGAAATCAAAAGGGCGAGACGATGAAAGGTGAGGGGATCATTGCCATCCGACGATTCAGAATGCGGAAGGAGTTGCCATTCGCGGCGGATGATGGCTCCCAAAAGAATACCGAGTGCGATCACATAAAGAACGATGCCCGTTGCTGCAGGAGAAGGCGGCTTGAGCAGCGTTTGAGCAAGAAGAGTCAAGCCGAGCGCAATCAAGGAAAGCGAGGGAAAGGGTCTTGAAGGCTGAAGGATGAAGGTTGAAGGTTGAGAAGAGGTGGTTAATGGTTCATGGTTAATGGATGATGGGGGGAGGGATTGCGCCCCGAAACCTTCCTGATCACCGGATTGGGGCTGGCCTGCTGCAAGAGGCGATTCGGGAATCTCTATCTTTGGCTTGCGCCCAAAGGATAATTTGGATTTGACGTAATCCAAGACAGAAGGTTCGTTAAATTTTGGATCATTATCGTTCATATCATTCCCATTCACGGCTTATTTTTTTCTGGCGATCACAATCACGCTTTCGCCCCAGCGCACCGGCAGGAAGACAAAGGTGCTGATGGCTTGAAACCCACCGAGAGAACCGAAGAATAATTTCTGCACGGAATTTGGAAGCCAGGAAACATAAGGCACATTCCAGAAACCATCCGCAAAGGCGCGGACAAGCCCCAAGCCGGCACCCTGAATCAGGCCAAACCATTCGGCAGGCGGCTTGAGCGAAATATGAGTCGGGTCGAGATAACCGATCCATTGATCGCCCTTCCACGGTTTGAGAAGCGAATCCAGATTGGGGGTGGCGAGGATGAGGATACCGCCCGGCTCAAGCACACGGCCAATTTCGTTAATCGCCCGGGCGGGATCGGGCAGGTGCTCGACGATGTGCTTGATGATGACAACGCCAAAGGATGAATCCACAAAGGGCAAATCCTGGGCGCTGGCAGTTTGTAGGTGAGTTTCTTTCACGATAGGCTTGGAGCGGGCAACGGCCCAATGGTTCAAATCCATGCCATAGGTTTCAAAGCCGTCCTCCAACTGCCCCACCAAATGTCCCAGCCCCGAGCCGATCTCCAAGAGACGCGCAGAGCGCCGCCCATAGCGACGCGCAAGAACGGCAAAGAAGCGATTCGACCACCAATACTGGCTGTATTTGGCAAACGAAATGCCGGCGTAGGTGTGGGTGGAAAAATATTTTTCGTCAAAGGACATGGGTTAGGTCAAGGCGGAAGGATGAAGGCGGAAGGCGGAAAACCGAAGACCGGAAACGGAAGATGTAAGATGTTAGAAGTAAGACGTAAGAAGGAAAACGCAAAACGAAAGGCGCTATGGATGTGGGCGTCTTATTTTCTCCTGGCGATGTAAAAAGTGAACGTGCCATTCCCAACCGGTTCAGGCGAGGCATACTTCTTCACGTAATGTTCCGTCAGCCAAAGATTCCACTTTGCAGGAGCAATGATCCAACGGCCGGTCAGAAGGCGTGCAACCACCGACGGAACGCCAAAATAATGTCCCCATTCTAACACGCGCATTGCAGACGGGGAAAAATAATGCCACCAGCGCACCAACTCAAAGCCGGCATTCTCCAAACGCGCCTGCCAGACATCGGGTTCATCGGCATGAGCGACGCGGGAAATCTTGCGGAACCATTCGATATAGCCCTTACCGAGCAGGCGCGAGATGGATAGTTCGGAAAGGTAGCGCGTGTTGGGCACACAAAAATAGAAGGGGGCGCCCGGCTTGAGCACACGGGCGGTCTCGGCCAGAACGGCTTCAATGTGCGGGATATGCTCCAACACGGAGTTACTAAACGCACTGGAAAAATAGCCGGCCGGAAAAGGAGAACGCGAGCCATCGGCTTCGACCAAGGCACGATAGGCGCCATGGCGGAGGGCTTCATGAATCGGGCCGTGCCACGGGTCGAGACCCACATCAATCTTTCGATCAAAGGTCAGGGAGGCGAAATGACCATCACCGCAGCCGATATCATAGACCGGCGCGGGCAAAGGCAAATCCTGATAATAGGATGATTCGACGGCACGCAGAAAAGCGCGGAAATAGGGGAGGTCACGCAATTGGAGGAAGAGAAAGTCCTTCGATTGACGATTTACGATTGACGATTTGCGATTGAGGATTGAGGATTGGGGATCTTCGTTTAGCAGATTGGTCATTTCTTTCCAATCAAATCTTCAAACAGTTTTTCGTATTCGGCCGCGACGGTATCGGGAGAATAGGCCTTGCGGATGGATTCGAGGTCGCCATGGAATTTGCCGGGTTCATCCAGAACTGCGATGATGGATGCCGCCAAAGAATCCGAATCGCCAATCTGCGAGACGCGCCCCATGCCGTGCATCTGGACCGGCATGCGCACGCCGGGTAAGGCGGAGGGAACGCAAGGCACGCCGTTCAGCATGGCTTCGATCTGAACCAGGCCAAAGGCTTCGGTTGAATTAAGGGAAGGCACCACCAGCACATCCAGATTGGGATAGAAAGCCGACATTTGAAGCGGATTGAGATTGCCGAGAAAAGTCCAATGACCGGCGGTCTCGTATTCGCGTATACGCGGCATCAGGCGGTCAGAGTAGGCCTGTTCGCCCATAACGTTTTGATATTGTCCGGCAAACAAGACCTGTGCTTGCGGATATTCCTTTAAGATGAGGGGCAAGGCATCGAGCAGAACCTCGACCCCCTTTTCGGCGGCGAAGCGGGCAGCCATGCCAATGACCGGCTTGCGATCCGCACAATGATTTGTTTCTGCAAAGGAACGAACGTCATTCTCACTTGAGGGCGGGAGTTCCACGGGCGGAAGGATGGTGCGAAGTTTGAATTTATAACGCGATAGACAGGAAGAGTGATCGGCGTAATCCTGCGTATAGGTCACGATGCGATTCGAGAGGAGGGCGGCCATGTTGTTCTGCCACTGCACCACGAGATTGACAAAACGATTGAAGAGACCGGGCGGAAGCAGGAGATCGCAATGATACGTAAGAACGGCAGGCTTGCCGAACAAGCGGGCGCGCATGGCTACGCCGGGCGCATCGAACTGGGGAAGATGCAGTTGCACCACATCGTGATCGGCCACCAGTTTGGTGGCAACCCAGCCAAAGGTTGGGGCGATGACACCCTTGCTCAAGCGAGCCATGACCGGGACGCGGATGATCTTAACCCCATCGAGGTTCTCTTCGCGCGGGAGGAAAGGATCATACTGGGTGGTCATGACGGTGACCTGATGTCCGCGCATGACAAAAGCACGCGCCAAGCGCTCGGCATAGATGGTCAAGGCGGAGGTATGAGGACGATAATAGGTGAGAACGGTCAGGATTTTCATAAGGCGCAGGGATTATACCCCACAGAAAATGAGAAAAGTTCCACAGTAAATGGAATATTAAGGGGTGATTAATTCGGGATTGGGGAAAAAGTGAATGGTGAATAGTGAATGGGAAATGGATCATGGGTCATGGAGGATGAGGAGATATTCGATACTCGTTATTCGATATTCGAGGAGGGAGGGCGAAGAGGCTGGGGAAATTTTTAACCACGAAGGCACACAGGTACGAAGTGGATCGTCCACGAAGATGGATGGGAATCGAGAATTGGGAGTCGGGAATGGATGATGAAGGATGGTTTGACCGAAGACAGAAGACGGGCCCTACCCTGAAAAGCCTCGGCTAGTCAGCACGATGATCTTACAGATAGGGCTTGTTTATTTCGGCGAGCTTGGCTTTTAATTCCGAAAGCAATTGATTCCCAAGAGCCTTTCGGGATGGATAGAGATCATGCAATTCCTCGGGGTCGGCCACAATATCATAAAGTTCGACGTGGTCTTTTAGATTCAATTCCTTATAGCCAAAGTAATATATGAGCTTATAGTTTCCCTTGACCTGCGCCAGGGTTGCATTGGTAATGGGCGCACCCTTGGCGGGTTCCAAAAGCTTCATCGTGTAGATTTTCCGGTTGGGATCGGAAGGCTCTTTGGAAAAGGGCGGCAACACAACGCCTTCCGACCAAGCCGCGTTTTGGGCCTTGGCCACGTACAGCAGGGTCGGCAGCACGTCCGCCGCGCTGGTGAGCGAATAAATGTCCGTGCGCGTGGTGCGCCCCGGCTCGAAGATCATCAACGGAACCCGAACCACCCCCTGATATAACGAGGGGTCGCCGTGACCCACAATGCTGCGCTCGAACAACTCGCCATGATCCGAGGTCAGAACCACCCACGTATCCTGCAACAACCCCGAAGATTCGAGACGATCCATCAGCTTCTTAAACTGGTCATCCACGTAAAGGATAAATTCATCATAGCGCTTGCAATTGGCCTGCATATATTTCATGTCGCCGGAGGAGCGGGTAAATATGTCCGGCGGTTTCTGAATCCATTTCAAGTCATCATTAAGAAAACGATTGTAAAAATCCTGACGGGTGCGATAGGGATCGTGAGGGGGCATGAAATGAAAATATCCCAAAAACGGCTGAGGGATCTTTTCCACCTGCGCCCCCAGCCAATCCACCGCCTGCTCGAGAGTGAAATAATTATCGTACCTGACCGCAGGCAATCCAAGAGGAAAGAGCGAACCGAGGTCCCCAATCCTGCTTTTCTGGTATTCATTGTAAAGACTCCATAGAAGCAGGGAATAAGAGAAACCCGTTTCCCCATTTTTCATGACACGCGACCAGGCAATGGTGGCGGTGTCCGCATCGTGCTTAAATAATTTATCCACAAGGCCATCGCTGGTGATGAGAAGCTGATCCAGGGGAATGTAGTCATTCAAATCGGGGGCAAATTGATCCAGGAAGGCGGTGACCAGAGGATTGTGAGAGTAGGCAATACGATAGTAATCGTCGAAGGCCGAGAAAATATTCCTATTTAGGTAACTGGCATCCACCGTTTCGTACAGATTCATGGCACGATGTTTCCAGGGCAAGACCCCGGTCAGCAAGGAGGCGGTACCGGGAGTGCTGAAATTCGCACTCGCAAAATGGTTATGATAGACAACCGCACGCTCCGCCAGCTTATCAATATTGGGGGTCGTCTTGCGACCATAGCCATGCAGCGAGATATGATACGCAGAGAACGCATCAAACACCACCACCAGCACATTCTTTCCCCCGGCCGCCGCAGGCACGACCGGCTCCAAGAGGCGGAAAAAAGAGGGGAACAGCACACCCGCCGAGGCCATGCCCGCTAATTTGAGAAAGTCTCTTCGACCAAGGTTTCTTTTCACAAGGAAGCTCCCATTAAACATTTCGAACGATCACGACCACCAGGGCCACGGCATCCAGAAAGAGATAAAAGCCGCTCAACAAAGTGACCCGCTCGCTGAAGGCTTGGAACGCCTTGTAAAACTTCTCATTCCGCAGAATCAACAAGGCGGGAATCAAGGTTGTCGCAACCACCACCAGTAAAGCCGCGGCATAATAAAAGCCGAATGGAAGATAAAACTGGGCGAGGAATTGAGTTAAACGCCCCGGCAAGTGCAAACTCCAAACCACATACGACTGAGCGATGATTTCCCACAACATGGCAATGCCGGCCAGCAGTCCAAGCAGGGAAATGCGCCGAGTCTCCTGCCATCGAACTGAAACCAAAAAGCCCAACAAGGCAGTCACGATGAAAATCAAGAGGGTATCCAAAAAGGAGAAAACCAACCCATAAGACATTTCCCCAATAGCGCCCCAAATGCCTCCGATGCGGCCCATCAACAAGGAAAAATCCTTGAACGCCAGAATGAGGGTCCAAGCATGAGGCAGAAACGCACAAACCAGAAACAACGTCAACAAGCCCTGTCGTGAATACCGTTTTATCGCCATTTTTCACTCATAAATATGAGTCTCCCGTGAATAACGGAAAAGATCATAAACACAACCCTGAGAGAACGCAGGACATAGGACACCACGTACACAAAGGAGGAAAAGAGTTACCTTGACAGTTTTTCCCTTTCTTGCCTTTATGTTCGGGGATGAGTTTCCGGATAAAAACGGTAGAACCATAATTATCAAGGGCCACAGAAAGCCAGACTGCCAGCCATTAAAATAAAGCCTGGTTCTCCTTCACCCAGCGGAATAATCTCTCGATGCCCTGCTCCAAACCAATCTTCGGCTCCCAACCCAATTCGTTCCGGGCCTTGCTAAAATTGGCATAAAAGACGCGTTGATCGCCGGGACGCCAACCGGCGCGGGCAACTTCGATCTTGCGGCCCAATAATTTTTCAAGCAGAGGGCCAAACTCCGACCAGACCGCCAGCACATTACGCGCCCCGCCGCCCATGTTGTAAACCCGGCCTTTGGCAATATCAATCTTTTCAAGCGCGGCATCGTAGGCGTCGAGCAAATCATCCACATGCAGAACATCGCGCACCTGTTTGCCATCACCGTAAATGGTGATGCGACGCCCGGTCACGGCGGCAATCGTCATCCAGGCCAGCCAGCCCTGGTCTTCAATCCCAAACTGACGCGGGCCGTAAATACAGGATTGACGGAAGACCACCGAGCGCAGGCCATAGATACGGGCATAATCACGGACATATTGATCGCCCGTGCCTTTGGAGCAGCCATAGGGCGAATGAAAATCCAGAGGCTGAGTCTCCGGACAGCCATTGACCAAGTCGGCGTAATGCCAGCGGGTGGCGTCCTCCGCGACCGCGACATCCTCCATGCCGCCATAGACCTTATTGGTGGAGGCATAAATAAAAATCGGATCGCGGCCCGAAAGACGGGCGGCCTCGAGCGCGTTGAAGGTGCCGAAGGCGTTGGCTTCAAAATCGGAGCGCGGATCTGCCACCGAGGTGGTGACCGCCACCTGCCCGGCGAGATGCACGATCACATCCGCCTGACGAGCGGCTGTCCGGATGAAGGCGGCGTCGCGCACATCCGCGACCTGCATGTCAAAGGATTTTTCGCCGAAATCCTTTTTCAGCCAATCGAGATTGCGCGGCGCACCGGCGCGGCTGAGGTTATCGTAGATCGTCACGTGCGCGCCGCGCTGCAGCAGGCGATGAACATAATTCGAACCGATGAAACCGGCGCCACCGGTGACTAGGTAATTAAGAGCCATCATTTCTCCTTGTCAAACTTAAAAACTCAAACACGAAACATGTTCCTCTCAACGCTCATGGAGAATCTATGAGTTGACATTTTTAACGCGAAGCACGCAAAGTTCGCTAAGTTTTTTTCTTTGCGGTCTTAGCGGGCTTCGCGGTTCGTTCTTTCAACATCCCGAACAAGAAGCCTCCGCCCGCATGCCTCACTCACTCTTGTTCCTAAATGCAGTCAACTGCCGATAAATTCCAGAAAGAGACTGCCCATCACGGATCAGTGCATACCCGCCCAACACAATGGCGGTCAGATAGTTGATGAGATGGCTGGTCAAAGCCACAGCGAGGGAAGTAGGTCCATCGTGGGAAAGCAGGGTCAAGGCCCCAGCCATGGCGCCTTCATAGGTTCCCACCGCACCGGGCAATGAAGGCACGGCATTGCCAAAGGCGCCCGCACCGAGGCCAAACATGGCCCAGATCGGCTGCACCTGAGGAAAGAAGGCGCGGGCCAGCAAGTAAAAAGTGACGAGCGACATGCCCCAATTCAACAGCATCCAAAATATAAAGCGGGCGAAAAGCCAACCGTCGGTCAAGACGCTGAGACCGGTCAGGAACGATTCGAGGATACTGCCGCCAAAGCGCTGAACCGAGGGCCAACGAGCACTGATCTTATGGAAGGTATCCAGCGCCCATTGATCGTTGCGGGCCAGGATGTACATAAAAAACAAACCCGCAACAACCACAACGCCGAGAACGATCGCAATACGATCGGCACCCTGCACGCCAACCACAAACGGCAAGGAACTCAGAAAGAGGGCGGCCGTGATGGCCAAATCCACCGAGCGCTCGATCACAATGGTCGGCAAGATTTCCACAAATTTCAAATCTGTCTTGAGGCTGAGTATATAGGCGCGCCCGAGTTCGCCAAGACGAAACGGCAAAATGGCATTGAGCAAATAACCCACATTCAAGCTATGGAACACTTCCCAATACGGAGCGCGCTCACGCAGCAAGGTACGCCAGACAAGAGCACGTACATATAACCAACCGAAGGCCAAACCCACTGCAACGATAATGATGCGATAATCCGCCGCGCGCAGGGCGGCGAACATTTTAGGGAGGTCCACAAAATATAAAATGGCGGCAATCAGCAAAATGCTAATGAGCGCGCCGGGAAGCCAGCGTTTTACTTCCTTCATAATTCTTCACCGGAGAGACACGCACACACAGAGATTTCATTTCGACCCTGCGTCACTGCGACTCCCCGGAACCTTCACTCCTCTTCCAATTTAAGCACAGCCATGAAGGCCTCCTGGGGGATCTCGACGTTCCCAACCATCTTGAGGCGCTTCTTGCCGCGCTTTTGTTTCTCCAAAAGTTTCTTTTTGCGGCTGATATCGCCGCCATAACATTTGGCCAGCACATCCTTGCGGGTGGCCTTGACGTTGGCACGGCTGATGACGCGCCCGCCGGCCGCGGCCTGAATGGCAACATCGAACAACTGGCGCGGGATGATCTCCTTGAGCTTGGTGATCATGCGCTGACCTTTGTAGTACGCGTCCTTCTTATGGACGATGGCCGCCAGGGCGTCCACCGCTTCGCCATTGACGAGGATCTCGAGCTTCTGCAATTCATCGGGACGATATTCCAGAAATTGATAATCGAGGGAAGCATAGCCCTTGGTACGCGACTTCAATTCATCAAAGAAGTCCACGATAATCTCGGAAAGCGGGATTTCAAAATTAAGTTGGACGCGGTGCGGGGCGGGATATTCCTGGGACTTGAAGATACCGCGCCGCTTCGTCACCAGTTCCATGATCGGACCGTAATAATCGGTGGGCGTGATGATCTCAATCGTCATCCAGGGTTCACGGATCTCGACAATCTGCGATTCGTCCGCGGGCAGATCGGCGGGCGAGTCGACCGTGATGACCTGGTCGCCGATCATCAAGACTTCATATTCCACAGACGGAGCCGTAAAAAGCACATCGAGCAGGTACTCACGCTCGATGCGCTCCTGAATGATCTCCATATGGAAGAGGCCGAGGAAGCCGGCGCGAAAACCAAAGCCCAAGGCCTGGGAGGTCTCAGGCTGGAAGGTCAAAGAAGCATCGTTGAGCTGCAGTTTATCGAGCGACTCACGCAGTTCAGGATAATCATCGGCTTCGACGGGGTAGATACCGGCGAAGACCATGGGCTTGGGATGGCGATAACCCGGAAGAGGCCCGGCAGCGGGATGAGCAGTAAGCGTCATGGTATCGCCGACACGGCAATCGTGAATAGTCTTGAGTCCGGTGGCGATATAACCGACTTCGCCGGCGGTCAAGCTTTGCACGGGGGTCATGACCGGGGCAAAGATGCCAATCTCGACCGGCTTCATATCCGCCTGGGTGGCGAACATGTGCAGGGTATCCGTAGGTTTGATGGCGCCCTCGATCACGCGGATATAGGCGATGACGCCCTTGTACGAATCGTAGTGCGAATCAAAAACAAGGGCACGCAGAGGCTTATCCGATTCGTCTTTAGGCGGGGGCACGCGGGCCACAACGGATTCCAGCACCTGTTCCACATTCAAGCCATCCTTGGCGGAAATGCGAATCACGTCATCGGCGTTCACACCCAGCAGCGAGGCGATATCCTCGGCAACTTCGGCGGGGTGGGCGGAGGGCAAATCAATTTTGTTGATGACAGGAATGACGACGAGATCGGCTTCCAGGGCCTGATAAAGATTGGCGAGCGTCTGGGCTTCGATGCCCTGGGTGGCATCCACGACCAGGACGGCGCCTTCACAGGCCTTGAGGGCGCGGCTGACTTCGTAACTGAAATCCACATGACCGGGCGTATCAATCAGGTTGAGTTCATAGGCATCCCCGTCTTTGGAGACATAATTCATGCGCACGGCGGAGGCTTTGATGGTGACGCCCTTTTCGCGTTCGAGGTCCATCGAATCCAGGATCTGTTCGGTGGTATCACGGTCGGAGACGGTGCCGGTTAGATGCAGCAAGCGGTCGGCCAGGGTGGATTTGCCGTGGTCGACATGGGCGATGATGCAGAAATTGCGAATATGTGTGGTCATGGAAGCGCGGAAAGTATAACCGATTTGTATGGTTGGAAGGTTGAAAATTGGGAGGCTCTCTAGGAGTTGCCGTGATTCTGCACACGGATTGGACGGATTTCACGGAATTGCACGGAGAAAGCATTAAAAAATCCGTGTTTATCCGTGTAATCCGTGTACAAAATGTTTTAATCAC
>Ga0182027_10014951_pt1 | contig 10714 bp, 14 predicted proteins | sample 712E1DmetaG_FD_121300 | JGI IMG/M metagenome (GOLD analysis project Ga0182027, IMG submission 121300) | Permafrost microbial communities from Stordalen Mire, Sweden - 712E1D metaG (Illumina Assembly) | ecosystem: Environmental > Terrestrial > Soil > Wetlands > Permafrost | place: Sweden...
AAAGTCTCATCCAAACAGAGTACACAATCTAACAGCTCTTCGTCATTTACCATAAAGAAAAAATTTGAATGAGTTTATTTACTCATTCCTAATATTTTATACATTCCGGTGCCACACTTCTTGCACTTTCCCTTTAAAGCCTTTCGACCGTTCTTCATTGTTGTTTCTTTAGAATCAATCATTTCAGCCTTAGCCTTACATTTTACACAATATCCTTCTGCCATAATTTCACCTTCCTATTTTTTACCGAAGTAAAACATCTTGTCAATTGCTACATCTTGACTTTGAAAATTGCCAGTACGCTGGTTCATTGAATACTCATCTGTATGTTCATGACCTACTGATTTAACTTCTTGCTTAGTCTCGTTTTGTGCTGGTTTTTCTTCAACACTTTTCTCAACTTTAACTTCAGATCTTGGTTCTTGTCTTTCTAGCGCAAATTTATCTTGCTTTGCCTTGACTTCAGTTATTCTAGCATCTAAATCATTTAATGCCCTAATAATTTCATTCATCTTAGTCGTTAATAATTCTACATTATCGTTAACCTTTGCTAATTTTCTCTCATTATATGCTGCATTTTCATCCATATTCTCCACCACATTTTCGTCCTTCATCATCTTATCATGAGGACTATTTTGAATTAATCCATTCTTAACATGCTCATCCACTTCATCATCACCATAAATCTGGTTAGCTTGCTTTATAGCTTCAAAACTTGATTCTGCAAATCCGTGCTGTTTTAACTCACGTGTCAAGTCGTTTATCCGTCGCATACGCTCAATAGAATCCATCATAATCACCAAAGTCTCATAAAACATTATACTTGTTATATTATGACACTGAGCACACTTATTTATAAAAGTTATGTTTTTGTACTACAATACAATAGAAAAACAGGTCTAAACAAGCACAAAAACAGCAAAAAAAGCATCAAAAATTAGTGAAAAGCATTATTTTGAAGTATGCTTGATATTAAACACGGTTATTTCAGTATGTGAACCTATTCTCATAGGAGGACCCCACGTACCTGTGCCTGAATTAACATAAAACATAAAATGTTCATTACCAGGCACTCTATGAACTCCAGGTAAAACATTTCCTTCTATAAACACTAAATATGAGAAAGGCCATATCTGTCCAGCATGAGTATGTCCACTAAGCATTAGATTAACATATTTACTAGCATCTTTCCATCCAATAGGCCTATGATTCAGTAATATAGTATACTTAGTACTTAGATTGTGCTCCATATTTAATGCATACAACATTGCACCAACATTCTTAGAATCTCTAGTATCATCTAAACCAACAATGTATGTTCCCTTATATTCTACTAATTCATCGCGCAACCATATAACTTTAGTATCTTTCAACAAATTTTTAACAACAGACAGGTTAGTATAATAATCATGATTGCCACTAGAAAAATATATTGGTGCTTTAATCGTATTTAGTACTAGTAAAATATCTTTATCATAATAATATCTTCCATCAAAAAGATCTCCAGTAATTACTACAACGTCAGGATTAAGTGTATTTACCTTGTCAACAATGTGTTTTAGGTATATTCCACTATTTATAGGTCCTAAGTGTATATCAGAAATTTGAACAACTTTTAAATTAACATTTTTGTTAGTATATACATTTAGTTCATTAACCTTAAACATATACGCATTTATTATTCCATAAATTGTAGCTATAAATACTATACATAATATTGCAGCACCAGTTTGCCAAGTAGTAATTGGAACAAACCTATTTATCACAAAATATACTAGTAATGCACAAAATAAAAGAAATAGTACTCCCATCCATACAGAAGCAAGCAAATATATTCCCTTAAATAATTTTGTGTGAGAATACATCTCTAATCCGGCAGCTACTAAGTAAGATAAAGAAAATATTGCAAGCAAAGTATAGAATAAATAGCCTCTTCCTAAACTAAAAAGTTTGAATAATTGTGATAATACTAAATAATTTAACAAGGTGTATATTGCAATAAATATTAAGAAGAATAGGGCAAACCCTATATACTCATCCATTAACCTCACCTTATTAGAGTGTAACATATTCTCTTTCGTTCCTTACCCTTGTTTTCTATACCAAGTATATTAATCTTTCCAATCTCACTAAGAGACTTTACATGCGTTCCACCATCAGCCTGAATATCTAAGCCAACTATTTCAGTAATCCTAAGAATAGGTATATCTGGTGGTAATGCGCCAGCAAGTTTTACTATTCCAGGAATCTTGAAGGCCTCTTCTCTTGATAAATAATAATTTTTAACTTCCAAATTCTTATTAATTATATTATTAGCTTCATGTATATATTTCTGAACTTTATCCATGCTAAATTCAGGCATATTAAAATCAATTCTACTCTTATCAACATCAAGCTGATTTCCAGTAACCATTATCTTACCATCACGATACAAAACAGCATCTATAAGATGTGATGAAGTATGCATACGCATAAGCATATACCTTCTATTCCAATCAATCGTACCATGAATCTGTTGACCGATATATAGTTTATGCGTGTCATGAAGATTATGCTTGTTAACTTTATGCAATATTTTTCCATCAAGCTTTACAACTTCAACTACATCATATAATATGTCCTCACATGATATTACACCAGTGTCCGATGGTTGTCCTCCACCCCTAGGATAAAATAATGTTTGATCAAGCACAATATATTCTGAATTAACCTCATTATTAATAGGAATAACCTCTAGAATTCTAGCATCAAACTCTTTCTGATACGAATCATCCAAGTATAATTGTTTTGTTTCCATAGCTTACCTGAATACAAATCCTGTCTTAATTGACCATAATACTAAGTCCAGTTCATCAACATCATAATGATATTTTGTAGCATAATCTTTAATTTTTTGTTCTAATTCCAAATATTTTTTTGAAGTAGTTGGATTGGTATTTGACTCGAATACTTTGAGTTCATGCATTAAGTTTATGACATGCCTATCAATAATACATAAGTCTCTATAGCCAATATTACGCAAGAAATGACTTGCTTCCTTATATCCGATGCCTTTAATATTTTTCACTAAAAACTCTCGTGAAGCCATACTATTTTGTGCTTTAATTTCTTGTGCTTGATCGTTTAAACGTTTTATTTCTGAAAGGTATTTTCTTGCGCCAATAATATGTTTAGCTTTATTATTATGGAAACGCGTGTTCCTTCGCAATAGTTCAGCAAGCATAGAATGATCTAATCGTAAAAGTTTGTCTGCATTCTCTGTATTAATTACTTCAGCTACTTTTACAGCTTTGCTTTGAGGCGTACATATGCAAAAGCATAATTCAACAAATAAGTCTTTATCAGTCAGGTGTTTAGCATTGTCTGAAAATGTTGTTAAACGCTTTTTAACTTCTAATCTACGCTTAATATATTCACCCTTAAGTTTTTTATGCGTTAATACCATTATATATAAATAATACTCCTAATATTTATAAAGTTTACAATTATAATAATCCAATTCAACCATAACCTAAATAAACTAAGACTATTTTTTTATCAATTTTTTTTAATGAAACCTTTCTTATATTCCTATAATAATTTTAATAAAGTTTATATGCTATAGTCTGAGTATATAATCATGACTGTAGAGCAAGCTATGAAAAAAGGATTAATTAAAACTTTTGAGAGATTATTTGATCTAGATAAATTTACATTCGAGAATATAGGTATAGAACAAGACGTTATCATTAATATAATGCAACTATCTAGAGATAATTATCCAAAAGAATTCTTAGCATTTCTTGATGGAGAAATCAAGAATAAAAAATTGATTATAACAGGATTATTATATCAAGAATATTATGCTTCTGATAGGGGTGCCGCTCCAATATTTCACTTTCCTAACAGATCATTCTATGGTAGCGTGCACAGTCATCCAGGATTTAGCAACAGGCCATCTTCTGCTGATAGACAATTTTTCAGGAAAATGGGTGTGGTAAATGCAATAATATGCAAGCCATATAATGTTGAAAATATTCGATTCTATAATCATGAAGGTGAAGAAATAAATATAGAGATAATATCAGGAAATGATATTAAAAAAGCATAGAATATTTAATATAATTTTTGTCTCACTTCTTTCTTCTTTCCAATTCAAACTGATAACCCTTCAATACTAAGAATGATTCTGCATGTATAATCATTAATTCTTCTAAATCATTAATTATCAAGTCATTTCCTTCTAAATAGTAAGATACATTTAATCCCTTAATCCTAACTTTCTCAATGTTAGAAAACTCATAGACTGTGTGTGGAAATTTACCTTGCTTGTGCGGATTATTAACATCATATAATCCTACAACTGCTGTCTTAAATGCATCTTTGTTTACAGCAGGCTTTCTACTGACTATAGCACAGATAGTCTTAACTTGTATTTCAGAGTTTTTAGGATTAATTATGGTTTTCATATTATATGATATCATAATTGTGTTTAAATATTTTCTTGTTTGTATTCTATCCAGTATGAATTATTAATCCCTTTACTGGCACAAAATCCGTAATGTTTAAGAATAAATACTAACCAACTCCAGCATGGAGAATAAATTAATATATCGAATCATAGCTATAATATCAATTATTTGCTTGATAGTTGCTGCAATAATATATTCAGAAGAGACGCGATATTCTTTGCATCAGAATAGTATTTGTTCTGCAATAACTGGAACTAACAGTTGTGAAACTGTACAGACAAGTAGTTATGGCAAAATATTTGGAATAAGTAATCCAATATTTGGTATCATAGGATTTCTTGCATTAGGAATATTTGCATATATATCATCTATAATTAAAAAAAGGAATAATATACTAAGAGATTTAACGATTATTGGAGGAATAATTGCTGGAATAGTTGCACTAATATTTCTGTATATACAAGCATTTATATTACATACATATTGCATTTTTTGTATAATAATTGATGTACTATCACTAACACTATTAGGATTAGCAACATATCTATTAACTAAGATCATTAGACACAAATAAATTTATATATTATAAGATAGTCTCGTTCTTAAGGGGATTTACTTGAAAAATAAAGATAACACAAACTATGCAGAATATATTGGACAAGTAAATAATGCTCTGGAAAGAAACGAAACTGTAATAATAGCTGCAAATTGTGAAGTATCATATTATGGAAAAGTAGAAAGTTACTTACCTGCAGGAGATAGAATCATTCTAATTAAAAGCGACAAGACACTACTAATACATCAACCAAGCGGTGTTAACCCAATAAATTATATGAAAGAAGGAACTGAAGCAAAAATAGTTATAGAAAATGGAGAAATATTACTTAAAGCAAGACACCTATTTTTAAAAGATTATTTAGATGCAAAAATACATAGAATACATTTTGTTAACAATCACAAACTAGAAGATGGAGGAAATATAGAAGTAGTTGGAAGCGAAAAAGATATGAGCGATATGATATTCACTAACCCATTACTAATAGAAAAAGGGTTCAAACCGTTTAGCCGTGAAGAACATAATAAGTATGGTTTTGTTGACGTATTCGGAACAGATAAAGACGGAAAAATTGTTGTTATTGAATGTAAACGAGACAATGCAGATTTCAAGGCAGTACAACAATTACACAGATACATTAATAAAATATGCGAAAGCAAAGGTATAAAGGAAGAAAATATTAGAGGAATAATCGCTTGCCCAAGAATCAGTGCTAACGCAAAAGTTATGCTTGAAGAATTAGGCTACAACTTTGTTAGTGTTACTCCACCAAAATATTTAGAGAGATACGATAAAAAACAAAAAAGATTAGGTGAATATTAATGAACGAAAAAAATATTAATCCAGAAAAGTGTATTGAACTTAACGTGTTCATAAAAAAGCTTGGACTGGCAGCAACTGGCGGACAAGCAAAAATGCTTATAAGAAGTGGAAATGTAATTCTTAATGGAACTTCTGAAACTCGCAACAAGAAAAAACTCTTCAATAACGATATAGTAGAAATTGAAGGAAAAAAGTATACAGTCAAAATATAATAATTTATTCTGTGCACATGCCTCCATTAGGTGTACATGACCATACACCACTGGAACAATGAACATAACATTCTCCATTACATAAGAAAGATCCTGCAGGACAACTAGTTAAATCATAAGATAATCGTTGAACATACCATTCATTATCATATTTAGTATTGTTTAAAGAAATTCCATCCGATATCGGTACCACCACAGGATCCGTAGTAAGTGGTGTTGTCTGACCATTTATAGTATATAATCCATAACTATTCACAGCTGCCCCTGGAGAAGTTGTTTCAACAAGGCAATAACTAGAATTTCTAAAAGATGCTTCAGGACACTTTATTCCAACAGCCATATGATTATCAGGATAATTAAAATTTAAAAGTGCTACACTAAAATTCAAGCCCCTTAATAAGTATGCTAATAAATAACTCTTTTCGCCACAAACACCTTTTTCTCTATACAATACTTGATATGGATATACTTCACTATAATTATTATCAGTACCGTAAGATATAATTTGAACTAAACTAATAGCAATCTTAGCTTGCTCATCAGTATTATTAGTGATGTTTCGTATATCGCCTACTATTGCATCTAAATATTTACTCTCCTTAGGTTCATCGATAAATTGAATCATATAATCATAATTATATGTAGTTACACCATGTCTTTTAGATTCCAAATATATATCCATTCCTTGATATACTTCAATTTTTAGCAATGAATTAGTTTTGTTGTAATGATAAGGCAACCAAATATATTTTGGACCATAATTATAATTAATACACGAACCATTGAATAATATTTGATTTTCTGGACAGCCACACACAGTTGGCAAATTAGTTAAGTTACCATTGTTACAGTATAATGGCTTAGTTTTAGAACATTGAACATATATTGTGCCATCAGAACATTTATCTACTTTTTTGCAATCAAGACCATCTTCTATATAATCTCCAGAACATATCTTTTTACAATTATTGTCATATATAGAATAATTTTCTGGACAACCACACTTTATAGCATTAGGAACAAGGTTTCCGTTATTGCATTGCATTGGTTGAACAGTTGAACAATCAAAATCTTTTGTACCATCACTGCAAATTATAGGAATACATTTACCATCTTGATATCTTTCATTAGATTTACAATTTACGCTTGTTGGCGAAACGATAAGATGAATCAAGTATCCGATAATGACTAATACTAGCAAAGTAAAGAAGATTATTCTAAAATAGTGTATAGAATGTTTCTTAATTTTTTTCTTAGGCATATATAGACTTAAATATAGTTGTATTTAAACTTTATCCTTTCAATGACCATCACCTTTATAAATAAATTCTTGTTTCTATGACTATAACAACTGAGGACTCGAGCCTCTGGAAGTTAATTAGAATCGTTCTACATTATTCTTCCATTGGATTGAATCGCTCTGGAGGATAAAATGGATTTAAAGATAAATATTGCAGACAAGTCTGGAAAAACAGTTAAGAAAGAATTAAAGGAAGACCAAGCATCAGTATTTCACGGAAAAAAGATTGGTGATAAAATTAATGGTGAAGTCTTGGATATGCCTGGTTACGAATTTCAAATTAGTGGCGGCTCTGACTTCTGTGGATTTCCAATGCGTAATGATGTTCATGGAACAATGAGAAAAGCTATCTTAATCACAAAGGGTCTTGGTAATAATTATAATAGAAAAGGTATGAGACTTAGAAGAACAGTTGCTGGAAATACAATATACAATAAGACTTCACAAGTCAACTTAAAGGTTCTAAAGCATGGAGCAGAACCTTTAATTAAACCTGAAGAAAAGAAAGAATAAATTATTTTTTAACATTTTTTAAGTTTAATATTGTAAGAGGATACAACTAAAAAAATGTTTAATTCACAAGAGAATCCTAAAATAGGTATTCCAAAGACATTATTCTACTATTCATACTATCCTTTATGTTACAAATTCTTTACAGACCTTGATTGCGAAGTAGTAGTCAGCGAAAAGACAAATAAGGCAACAATAGAAGCGGGAGTAAACACTAGCAGTAATGAACTATGTATACCATTAAAAGTCTTATATGGTCACGTATTATACTTAAAAGATCGCGTAGACTATATATTTTTGCCATATGTTATATCAAGCAGTAAAGGAACATATTATTGTCCAAAGATTATTGGCTCTCCAGATATTATAAAAGCAAACATCCCTGACCTTAATCTATTATCATTCGACGTGGATATGGATAATTTTTATTCATCAATATTTTCATCGCTTGTTGAAGTGGCGACAAAACTCAGTTTAAATCCTGTCAAGATATATACCGCGTTTAAAGATTCTGTAGCATACCAAAAAAGATTCAATAAGTATATCACGCAAGGATTATTGTTTGATGAGGCACTCGCATTAATAGACTCCAAAGATGGCAAAAAACAAGCATTAAACATAATAAGATCAGAGCAAAATAAGTCCGTAACGATTGCGGTGATTGGACATACATATATAATTAATGATGCATATATCAGCTTTAATTTGATAAAAAAGCTTAAGGAAAGAAATATTAGAGTATTGACATCTGATAAATTAACAGAGTCAGAGATAAATGATAATATAAAAAATATTGTGACACCTCATTGGAGTCTTGGGAGTAGGGTGTTAGGATCAAGCATTTATTATTCCAAAGATAAAAAGGTTGATGGCATTATTTATGTCACTCCATTTGGTTGCTCATCAGATGCATTAATTAAAGAGTATATGGATGCAAATATTCATAATAAAAAGCCTGTATTAACTCTGACTGTTGATGAACATTCGAGTGATGCTGGAATGATTACAAGGATTGAAGCATTTTTAGATATGATAGAATTGCGCAGAAATAGAGAGAAAGATATATTACATCACGAGCATATTTCTAAACATATTCCTGGAGAGGAAGTCAAAGTCTTAGAAGTCAATGAGATGTTGAATGAACTATCTGAGGATGATTCATGAAATTTGCTATATATCAAGTCGGAGATTCGGCAATAGCGACAAATGCTTTTGCAAGAAAGATAGGTATAGAGTTAATCACACTGCCTTATCCTAATAAAGAAACTATAAGTACAGGAATATTGTATGCTCCAGAATTTTCATGTTTTCCATTCAAAGTTCTCTTAGGGTTATTGATGTATGCATTAGATAATGGTGCTGAAGTATTCATCCTGCTAGCATCTAAAACTGTTGCAGCATGTCAATTAGCAGATTTTGGTATGGCACAAAAGTATATACTTGAAAAAACTGGAAAAAAATTTAGTATAATAACTTTAGAGGGTATAAATCCTGGAAATGTTGTTAAGAAATTCAAACCATACAACAGCGAGATAACACTCAAGAAAGTTACTGAAGGATTACTCTCAGCAGCCCAAAAATTATCATTAATGGAAGAACTAGAAACATTATACAGGCAAGTATACTTATCTTCAAAAAAGAAAAAAGCAGAACTCTTCAAAAATAAGTGGCTCAGAACTATCGATAAGACAGATTCTATTGTAGACTTGTTTATGTTAAGCAAAAAAATGTACAATGATTTCATAAAATATCCTGCTCTAGATATGAAAAATATCTTGAAAATTGCAGTCATAGGAGATATATATACAATCAATGAACCATTCATAAACAACAACATTTTTGAAAGACTTTGTGACTTAGGAGTATATAGCGAGAAAGGTATTAGTTTGAATGCATTTGCAGGAATAAAGATAGGAATAAATCCAGAAGATATAATGCTTAATAATGAGGTTAAAAAATATTTGCGGCACAATGTCGGAGCATTCTCTCAAGATACTATAAAGAGTGCCATCAATTATGCAGAAAAAGGATATGATGGAATAATACACATATACCCATTCAGTTGCATGCCAGAAATTACTGTTAGAAATATCTTGCCAAAAGTTAGCAGTGACTTTAATATACCAATACTATACTTACCAATTGATGAGCAAACAGGCGATGTTGGATTCACAACAAGAATAGAAGCATTCGTAGATTTGATTAATATCAGAAAAAGTAAGAATAATTTTTCAACAAACAATATTATAAGAATTAATACGACAAAAGTGAACATATGATTATAACAAAAATATATTTAGGAATGGATGTAGGATCAGTCAGTACGAACGTAATCGCAATGGACGAGAATGATAATATATTGCATACAACATATATTAGAACACACGGCAATCCACTAAAATCAGTACAAGAAGGATTAAGAATAATAGATGAGAAATTATCAAAAGATTATAATAAAGATTTTGACATTATTGGATCAGGAGTCACAGGCAGTGCCAGATACCTAATTGCAGCAATGATTAATGCTGACATCATAAAGAATGAGATTACAGCTCACGCTATTGCATCTACACACTTTTATCCAGACGCTAGAACAATAATAGAAATAGGTGGACAAGACTCTAAAATCATATTATTAGAAAACGGTATTGTGACAGATTTTGCTATGAATAATGTTTGTGCAGCAGGGACTGGCAGCTTCTTAGACCAACAATCTACTAGACTAGGAATTCCAATAGAACACTTCGGAGCAAGAGCACTAGAATCAACAACTGAAGTAAGAATTGCAGGCAGATGCACTGTATTTGCAGAATCAGACATGGTACATAAACAACAATTAGGATACACTATAAACGATATCATA
>Ga0182027_10014952_pt1 | contig 10713 bp, 10 predicted proteins | sample 712E1DmetaG_FD_121300 | JGI IMG/M metagenome (GOLD analysis project Ga0182027, IMG submission 121300) | Permafrost microbial communities from Stordalen Mire, Sweden - 712E1D metaG (Illumina Assembly) | ecosystem: Environmental > Terrestrial > Soil > Wetlands > Permafrost | place: Sweden...
CGGTTCTTCTTTTCAGCGACGATCCCCGCCTGGGCCTGGAACGAATCCGCCAGATGTCGGGCGCTCGGCTGAAAAGTCATTCCGCCGAGGATCTTCTCATTCTCCTGGGGGCGTGCCCACTGGCGGAGGCGGTCGATTTGATTATTGAATTAGCTCTGAAGCCCGAAATCGATGAGTCCTACTTTTTCGCGGTTGCCACAGTACTGTCGGAAAGCCCGAGCCCGAGTGCTGAGCGTGGTTTGGCCAGTCTTTTGGAAAAACTATGCTCTGGCGCGTTGAGCTCGCCGCACGCCCTTGGCCATTTGCCGCGAATGATCGGGCGAATCGCCAAAAAAAATCGCCTAATATGGGATTCGATCAGGCAGCGTTGCGCAAAACCCCACTCTCAATTTGAGCGCCACATTTTAATTTGCATTTTGGGCGAGGTCGGGAGTTACGAGGCGGGAATGTGTCTATGCGACTTACTGAGCGATGGCCTGCCAATGAATTTTCAAACGGCCGACATAATCAAAGGCGCGGTCACGGGCAAAATTCCGGCTGGAGGGAGCGCTTATTATCTGGAACCAAGAGAGGCCACCCAATTGAAAAAGCGTTTGATCAATATCGCTTATGCTGATCCGAATAGGCAAAGCCTAGCCATGCAGTTTCTCGGCGTTATTTTGCGATGTCGCCTTGAGCACGGATGGCCAGCCAATGAACCACTCCATCCAGACGTTGAATTGCTCAATCGAATTGGAATTCCTTGGGAATTGCTTTAGCCAGAGGCCTTTAAGCACAATGCATGCTTTTCGAAGATTAATTTTGAGAAGGCGGTCCTTGACGATGTTGTTCTCCACTGGAGGCGTTGAGACAACCAGAAGCGCAGAAAGCAGGCGGATGAACACGGGAGAACTCAACATCGAATCGAAGAACAACAGTTGCTGGCTCTGCCAGCACCAGGTGAAACCGTTGCCCGGGAAAGGCACATGCCGAGGCTTGCGGACGTACGTTGATCCTCATTTCTCGGCTTGGGTAATGGGTCGTTTCCGGAATCGACCTTGTCGTATAAAGCCGCCTGCCAGTTTCCCGAGATGACCCTTATGGTGTTCGCTTATAAAAGTGAGCGCCGAACGTGCAGCTTTTCGTTCCTCTGGTCGGTGGTCGGCGAGCGCCGCTGGCCACCTTTCGCTAGCCCGGCTAATGTCAACTAAGTTTAGGATTTTCTCCAACAGTTCTGGAACCTCTGCGATGAGTTTTAACAGTTCCGACATTCCGTGACACAAAGAAAGCTCGGCTAAACCCTTTGCAATCTGTTCGACATGGCTTTCAATAATTTTCTTGCATGCCTTTTCGTCTAATCTACCAATCCGAGCGATGGCGACTGCATCCAAGAACCAGCTTGAGGGGGTCATATCCAAGTTGATTCTCCCGCCATTTGCTAAGACAGTTAGCGCAGTTTGAGGGGACACCAACGCAATCAGCGAACCGACTTCCTTTATCTCATGTGCGTGTTTTAACAACCATGACGCAACAGGCTCACCAGTCTTGTAATCAGTAACCATGCGATGCATAAGGAGGCAAAACTCACGGGGCGGCTTTTCGAGCTGATTAGAAACGACAGCGTCTAGTGTCTTCCAGTCCATCGCTTGCACGACCGCACGCTTTTTTGCGGGATGAACACGGTTCACCAAAGCAAGCAGTCGCGCGTAATACTCCCATTCGCCAAACCGACATGTAACAATCCCTTTCACGACTTCAGCAGGGTTTAAGCCCTCGATTATCTGGTTGGAAATGGCACGTTGCCGCTTTGTCGGCTTCATGTCCAGAAATAGTCCTTCACCAAGAACCCAATGCGTCAGATCAACAAGACCGTGGAACGTCCGTATCGAATTGTGCCCAATAGCAGTGGCAAGAATCGGGGCTGCAATCTCTAATAGCTCAAGTGCGAAATCAAAGTCGAATCCTGCGAATCCTTGGATGTATTCGGAGAGCTGACCGCATTCGGTCGGCGACAAAGCACCCATCGCGTGTCGTATAGCCTCGCGTGGCAAGTGGGATGCGACAGCCGCCCGCCAAGCGTCACCTCCTCCACCACAAAGGCGACCTATGAAATTCCCCCAAGCGTATCCAGATGCCGGAGGAACTGATCCGATTTTCATTGCAAACATTTTCGTATCTATACCTTCCACGAGGGACGCACATTGTGAAGGAGAATCGTTATATAGGTTATTGATGACTTGTCCCACTGCATATGCGTCAGTCAAATCTGCCATTGTCACCCAGGAACAAAGTATTTCTTGATATTGGAGCACGAGAGAAAGCAGCGATTGGTCTCGTCGACCGAGCAATCGTGCGATTACAGAGCATCCATCACGAATTTCCAAGTGTGTTCGCGCGGCAAAGCAACGTGAAATGAGTTCGTATTTTATTTCTGGAATCAGAATATTGGTGTTATCGGGTTCCCCCAAAAAGGAGTGAAGCAACCAGGAAATCCCTCGAACCGGCAGAGATGACGTTCGAAGCGTGATTTGAAGCGCTGACACAATATCCCAATAATTCTGATCTTTCCGGATTGCGAGTGACGCTCCGATAATTGAGCCCGCAGATTGAAGATGAAGGCAGCGGACGACATCGTTAATCAGGATTGCTCGTTGTTTGGAAAGCACATCAAGCGACGAGCGCGCCCAATTCTCGCTTCTGCCAAGTTTCTGCGAATCAGACAATAAATCTTGCATAGAAGAACCTGCATCAAGTGACGCCAGTTGACGCGCTGCAATTAACACCAACAGCAGGTCGGCTTGCTCGAAATCATGAGTGGTGTTTAATAAAGCGCGAACCCTGCGAGTTCCACCACGCAGAACATAGGTGAACTGCCATGGCGTTTTTTCCTTCGCTGCCTCGTCGATGCACGTTTCGATAGGAATGTCGAGAAAACCATCGCCTACGCGTGAATCAAGCTGACGAACCAGAGGCAAAATTGTCGCACGCTGAGAGCGAAAATAATCAGCGAGTGTTTCGACCGCGACCAACGCACTCGCACGGACGGCCTCTTGCCGTTCGTTTTTTGAATCCGTTGTTCCGACGATAACTTTCAAATGTTGACGCGCGAGATCGCGTAGGCGCGTTATTAGTTCCGCCGGAAACAACTGGCTATCGTCCACGACGGCAACTGTTTTCCACACTTGCGAATTAAGTGTATCGGCAGCAGCCATCAAGCTCGGGTTTTGTGAAGCTTCAAGACGAAGAACTTGCCACCCTTTTTGATGAAACTCGTGTGCGATCTGCCAGACGGAAATTGATTTACCAGAGCCGGAATCACCCGCGATTTCGACTGAATGCAAAAGCGATAATTTTTCTAATGCGGAATTAAAATGCGGTAATCGTGGACAAACCTTTACGTCGTTTGGACCTAGGCGCTCACCAGCAATCGCAGCTTCAATTCCCCTTTGGTTTTCAAAGGTTACGATTGACCAGCCGGCAACATCAGGAGTCGCCACTAGCTGGTCTGCTAGTTGTTCAAGCGCTTCTGTAGCGGGCAGCTTGATTGCGCCTTCGCCAGTTGCTGAGGGATTGATTCTGAATACGCGCCAACGGTTTGCTAATGGTGCGATTAATGTTTGGGCCACCACCGCATCCTTCTCTGAGTATCCAACAATCACCAAGACGCGGGGGCGAACAGTTGCGAGAGCAGTTAACCTCTCCTGAAGTGCAGCGGGAATTGAACCTTCTTCATGAGGCAAGACCCATTCCAGTTCTGGATTCCCACAATCCCCGTGTGGTTTCCAAAGTTTAATAGCTTGGCTGTTAATTGCAAAGCCGAATCTTTGGCTAAATGCGCATTCCAACAATGTGTCCCAATTAAATGAGATAACGTCAATCACTTTAGCTGCGTGAACCAAGCGCGCAAGTGCAGTGTGTGGCTTCGATGGGGTCGCAGTCCGGCTATTATTGAGGTCACAGAAACTCCGCTTAAAGCTCTTATACGCAGCTTCGTTGCTCTTGATAAGCAACAAAGCCTGATTGATTTTTGTCTGATCATCAGCAACTACGGTCTTTGCGGCTTCAACTCTCACACCCAAATCTACACAAAACTGATTTAGCAAATGTGGATTTGAATCCAAAGCGTGCCAGACCAAGGGCGAAAGTTGGTCGGCAAGCGGCATCCCAGCAGCGAACGATATGCCTGCTCCCATCACGACCACTGCGTCTGATGCTCGAATCTCTTGAGCAACCAAATTGATACTGGATGTTGTCATTTCAAATATTCGCTCAAACACTCGCGCTCAAACCGGGTCTTGGCGACCTTGCCGTGATACTCGTATATGGCAGGCGTGTAAAGCTGTCCAAAGCAGCCCTCATATTCAGTGATTACGATGGCAAGAAATTCCGCGCCATTTGCTTCTTTTCGGGTGCAAGCGATTCGATGATAGCGTTTGCGTAAGCCCCTGCGGGGATGATAAACCAAGTTGGAATACCTCTTGATTGGGGATTTCCGAGCGGATTATCTGCGCTGCCGTTCCATCGCATACCGAGGCAAGGGGTGTTATTCCAACGCCCGACGCACAACGCAATGTTTTGCTCGCCACCCGGATCAAGCACTATGAGGAGCGTCCAATGGCGCCTGGGCGAATTCACTTTGTCTGGTTCGATGTAAGCCAATGTTCCATTCATATTCTTATGTTAAGTTCTTCGTCGAACACAACGTAATCGCATTGGTCGCGCATTGCAAGAATAAAAACGAAATATTTGAAGCGAGCGACCCACGCGAGCAGGCACCGAGTTGAAAGCTCCATAAAATAATTCATGTCGAGGGCGGCGGCGTTAACATTCCGCTTGAAACTGTTGTATCCTTCTGGCAGCGCTAACATGATCTGCGCGCCTTGGTTGGGTCGTTTGGGCCGAAACTGAAACAGTTCTCGCTCGGCGAAGACGACCGCCCGCTGGAAATCGGGGACGAGATCAAGAGCATCAGCAACGAAGAGACGTTTCTCAAAGACACCGACGACCGGAAGGTGCTGCGCGCCTGCCTGCGAGAACAGGCGACGGACATCTCGGCGCGGCTCAAACACAGGCGCTTGGGGGCGTATACGGTCCAGGTGAAGGTGCGCTACAGCGATTTCACGACCCTGACGCGCCAGTTTTCAGTCGAGGAACCGATCACCGAGGTGTCTGACATTTATCGGCTGGGTTGTTTCCTCCTGGGCCGGGACAAACTGGTTTCGCGCCCGCTACGGTTGCTGGGTCTGGGCGTCAGTAGTCTGCGCGAGCCGAATGGGCAACAGCTCATGCTCCTTTGAATTGGGAGGCATGAACCGAAATGCTCACTATGATTTCCGGAACATCACTTTTCATTCCGGCTCGCGGGGAGTTGTGGGATTTCGACGCACCACCAACCAGGTCCACAGACCGGCGCCGGCGCAAATCAAGGCTCCCGCCGTGATGGTCCACGGCACGCCAACGGCATGCGACAGGAATCCTGATTCGAGGCCACCCAAGGGCATCATGCCGCCGAACACCAGCGCCCAGATGCCCATCACCCGCCCGCGCATCGCGTTCGACACACTGCGCTGGACCAGGGTGTTGGTCGTCGAGAAATACAGCAGCATTCCCCAGCCGCTCAACGCCAGGCAAACCAGCGCCAGCGGATACCAGCGCACCACCGCCAGCGCCACAAGCATGGCCGAGAACAACCACAGCCCGCCGAGGATCAGGAGCCGCGGGCGAACCCGGCTGCCCCAAGTGGCCACCGTCAGCGCGCCCAACAGCGCTCCGAAGCCATTGGCGCTGAGCAGGACGCCGTAACCGCTCTCGCCGACATGCAGGATGTCCGTCGCGTAGGCGGGCAGCAGCACCGAATAGGACCAGCCAAAGACGCCCACCACCGCGAAGAGCAGCATGAGAATGCGCACACGGCGATGCCCGGCCACATAACGAAAGCCCTCCAGCATGTGCCGTCCGGTTGAATGGGGTCTTTGGGGAGGCACAAACTTGGGCAGACGCATCATCAAGAGTCCAACTATGACCGCGATGAAACTGACTCCGTTCAAGAGGAAGCACCACGCCATGCCCACGCGAGCCATCAGGAAGCCCGCCACCGCCGGGCCAATGACCCTAGCCCCGTTGACAATGGAACTATTCAGCGATATCGCGTTCATTAGGTCTTCATGGCTGGTCATTTCCACCATGAACGCCTGCCGGGCGGGCATGTCGAAGGCCATCGCCACGCCGCCCAGCGCCGCCAACACAAGGATTTCCCATATCTGGATATGGCTGCTTCCGACCAACCCCGCGAAGACAAAGGCTGTCAGCATCATCCCTGTTTGGGTGTACAAGACGACAGTGCGCTTGGAATGCCGGAGCCGCCTCAAAGGGAGAGCAGCAGCATGGGGAGCGTGCCGACGGCGGCCACAGTGCCCAACAGAACTTTGGAGCCGGTCAACTGATACACCAGCCAGCCTTGGGCGGTGCTCTGCATCCAGGTCCCAATGAGCGACACGAGCTGGCCCACGAAGAACAGCCGGAAATTGCGATGCTTCAACGCGGCGAAGGTGTCGCGCCATGACATGCCGCCAAGGACCCCGCGCCGGGGCTGCCCGGCAATATCATGCGGAACACTGGCGACCTGTGCGGGTGGTTCGGATGGTTCAGCGGGCATCGTCGTTGCTGATGGGATTCTACGCCGTCGTAATGTCCAAAGCCAGAGTGCGATGTGAGATAAAATTATGGAGCGCCAATTCAGCTCGAACGGACACAACGGAAACTCGAAGCATCGGATTCTGTTTTTGAAATTGGAGCAGATGCTGCACATTGGAAAGGAAATCAGATGAACCAAAGAAAACTCGGAACTCAAGGATTGACGGTTTCGGCGCTCGGACTCGGTTGTATGGGGATGTCGGAATTTTACGGCGTGCGCGATGACCAGGAATCCATCGCTACGATCCACCGCGCGCTCGCTCTCGGGGTGACCTTGCTCGACACGGCGGACATGTACGGCTGCGGTGAAAATGAGCGACTGGTCGGACGCGCCATCAAAGGCCGCCGGCGCGAGGTGATCCTGGCCACCAAATTTGGGAATATGCGCGACGAGGGCGGCAATTTCCTGGGCGTCAACGGCGCGTCCGAATACGTCCGCCAGTGCTGCGACGCCAGTCTGCGGCGGTTGGGCGTGGATGAGATTGACCTCTACTACCAGCACCGGGTGGACCCGAAGGTGCCGATTGAGGAAACCGTTGGGACGATGAGCGAACTGGTTCGCGCCGGGAAGGTGGATGGGTATTATCACCATGACCCGGTTTGCAATTCTCCGCAGCCGCCCAGGTTGCGACCGCTTGCCGGTTGCGCTGTATGTCCGCAATGACAACCGCGCACCTCGACTTGTCAGGTTGACCGCCGTTTGTGGCCCCCTCGACATTGACGACCCGCAACCGGCCATCACCCTGATGATGTTGGGGGAGGATTGACCGTCAGAAACACCCACACCGCTCGATTAAAATCGAAAAAGTCGGTCGTGTACTAACAAATTGTTGATTTTTGAACACATTGTGGGTCAGGAGAAAATGAACCTGCCCCAGGACGGTGATTTTGGGCTGCGGGTGCATTTTGACGGTGATGGGCCTTGACCAGATGTTGTCCCGCATGATTCAATCGTGGGCATGGATGACCCTATAGAAGTTTCCAAACGGCTTCGTGAGTTGGTGGTTGACCGAATGGCAAAAGCCGGCTGGATAAAAAGTGCTGTATTCGTTGATAGCAAGGGAGCGAGCAGTATTGATTGGACGCCATTAGGAATTGAGAGGGCGAGGCAGGTTTATTCAATCCTTACGGAATTGGGATATGCCAGGGAACGCTTTGAGGGCCATCGAGTCGGGGAGTTTGAGATTTTGGTCGAATTGCTCGGCCATTGCAGGTCGCACTATGGCAGGGATTGGCACAAAGGGCAAAATTTGGATTAGTCTTTTTTATGGGACTTGAACCAAATCTTATACGCTTGAAGGAGCTTATCTTTGCTGTGGATGATGTGGCCGAGCAGCGTCGCCTTATCAGCACGATATGTTCCCAAGGGCGTAGCGCACCCCTCAGTGGACCGCCGTCCTAAAGCCTACTGCCCGCTCAATCAATTCCTCGACCGACCATGCCTGGTCGGTGAGTTTTGCACCCACGGTGGGGGTGCATCCCAGGGTTGAATGGACCTTGCAGAAATTGTGTGCGGCCACAAACAGGCTGATCGCCGCCTTGTGGTTTTCCAGCTTTCGGGACCAGCCAAGACCGAGCCGGACAAACCGCTTGTTGAAATGCCGCACGGTCAAATTGGCCCATTCGACATGGCTTGTGCAAATTCTGTCGCGGCGGGGATTGGCCGCTCAAAAGAGCTTCCCGCCGTGCCGCATCCCAATGCCACGCAACCTCAACGAGTTGCATATTGATCTCCCTGCAAAGTTTTTGGGCCTGAACCAACCCAAGTTCTTCGGATTCCAACTGCATAGCCTCCATTGCGCGAACGATGCGGCGGCGGCTTTCAGTGTCGAGGACGGCCAAAGGATAGGACTTCTCATGGCCAGCCTTGTCATATTCACGCAGGAAAAGTACCCAAGCCGTCAGGAATTTCTCGGTGAGAATTTGGTTCATTTCCCAGAGGCTAATCAGCCTGCCAGGGAAAAAGACGGGATTATTTTGGGGGATTTTCATGGGAATTTATTGACTGGAATTCAGTCGGGGGCTAATGTCCCAGAGTGAGAATGGAATACCCAGAGTCAGAGTTTTTGAGAGATTTCGGACAATGGCACGCGTACCCGGTTGGAAACGGCGATCAACGCGCCGCCGCCGTTTTTCCCATACTTTATCCAGACCGTGAAATTTGCTCCTACCGTTTTAACCGTTTGAGGTGTGTTGTCGCAGCTATTCAAAACAATATCGAACAGTTGGTCCATGATGGGATGATGCGGCCTGAGAAGTTACCTGGAAGAACAACAGTCCACCTGCCGAATCGCCTCCTGTGTGCTCTGCACACATATTATGGCGGAGTTGATGAAAAACTTCTGGACTCGGTGCCTCCGCCCGATTGGGCTACTGTGCTAAAAATCTACGATAAGCTAAAGGATACTTAGGGAGCATCAACAATCTAATAGTACACGACCCGGCGCCGGGCCTCACGCCGGCCCAGACCCGCGCCAGAGGTCGAGACCTCATGGACTCCAATTCCGCTCGCGCTGGCCTTCACGCTCCGCGCCCTTTCCGTGAAGGGCGGAAATGAAAATGAAGGGTTCAAAGTTGCCGCCAGTCGTGGCGGCTGAGAGCGATCATGGCCGCGTGTATCGCGCATTTTTTCTGACAACGCTACAAACTAGGCATCACTAGAATCTGGGTGCCGAAGACCGAGTTCACCGTACGGATTCCGAGGAATATCTTGCAGCTTTACTTCTCCACTTTCCGGGGTTCCGGTTCTGGAAAGCACAATTCTAGCGACTGACGACGGGTTGATGTCCGCTGCTTCTTTATGAAATCCCGAAAAGCAGGAATCCATTCGGGGCAGATTCTTCCCATAAGCGAGGCAGATCACGCCGGAAAATTTCTGAATTGCGACATGGTGGGCTGCTCTCACAACGTCCAATAAATCGATTTCCATTTCGGGACGTGTTTCCAGAGCACACTTTTTCCAACCCTTATATAGCCGAAGGAGGTCAAGTCGAGAATATGTTACAGTCAGCCAGCTTCCCGTCAGGTCTCGCCTCAAATAGACATTGCCCACAGGAAAAGCACAATGTTGCACAAAATTCCGAAAGTCTTGGAGGAAGGCGTACTCAAAGGACGTTTTCTCAAGAAACCACAACAGTTGTGGGAATCTTATAGCGTGTTCCGAGTTGCGACCAAAATCGCGTTTGAGCGCCGTTTCCAAATGTTCACGCAACGCGTAGCCTGACGCCAAATAATCCATGAAGCGCTTGTTTAGATCGACAAGAGCGCGACCGGCTTGAATTGCCTTGCCTGACTCCAGAGAATTGACGAACGACTGAATCTCGTGGAAATCTCTGTCGAATATATGCACTAAAGACTGTCGTTCTCGAAGCGTTCGGAATTCGACAAACAGCGTTTCAAATTCCCCGAACTCCGAAGCCGAGAGTTCGCGGATCACATGTATATTGCTTGTTTGCAACGGCTTTTTGAAGACCGCCGCCAGATGTGCCATACGCGATTCTGGTGAGATTCCTCCTGCATTGTCGAGCAGAACCGGAAAGCGAGCCATTCAGATCGCCGGTTCTGCGGTCGAAGGTTCGTTGGACTTGGATTTGATCTTCCTGCTTTTGTCCTCCTTTGCGCCGTCCCCAAACCCCGGCGCCGGGCCTCACGCCGGCCCAAACCCGCGCCAGAGGTCAAGTCCTCATGGACTCCAATTCCGCTCGCGCTGGCCTTCACGCTCCCGCGCCGCCTTTCCAGATCATGGCAAGGATTCCAGTCTGGTTCAGCCTTTCCAGATTCACGGGATGTCCAGTCCCCGCCAGGTTAATTCGATTGTGCGACGGCAGCCAATGGCATCTGAAAGTCCACCGCCACCAACTTTGGTGGCCCGCCGCGTTGAGGATTCTTCTGCCAATCATTTTCCCAATCATCCAAGGATGGCACGGTGACTTCGGCGTTTTTCGAGTAGGCATGATGGACCGCCTTGGAATTGTGCCCCAACGCCTGCTGGGCGAACCGCTCCGGGTAGCCGCATTTCAACGCCCGCTCCGCCCACGCATA
>Ga0182027_10014953_pt1 | contig 10713 bp, 13 predicted proteins | sample 712E1DmetaG_FD_121300 | JGI IMG/M metagenome (GOLD analysis project Ga0182027, IMG submission 121300) | Permafrost microbial communities from Stordalen Mire, Sweden - 712E1D metaG (Illumina Assembly) | ecosystem: Environmental > Terrestrial > Soil > Wetlands > Permafrost | place: Sweden...
AAAAACAATTAACGATTAACAATTTACGATTAACCACACAACTGATACATTATAAAATAAACCAACGAAAAAGGAAAGGGCTCACTTTTGCCTGTATTCCCGAACAGTGATAAGATAAAGATAGGTTTTTTAAGGCCTTCCGAAACCAAATGCTCAAAATCTTAAAAATTGTATTTTATATAGTTATTGTTATAGCTATTATTTTCCTTTATTGGTTTTTGCCCAAATATTCTTATGTCAGCAAAAACCCGGGGTATTGCGTGAATTTGACTTCCCATATCTACTATTGCGGGAATAACGCCGGATTGGACAAGCTGTTTGGCAGTCATTAACACGGATATACGGATTGTACGCGGATCTACTGATGTCTACAGATTCCGGATTACTCCTAATTGACAACATTTTTTCGGAAATATATAATAAAATAGGATTAGCAAACTCAAGAAACAAAATGTCAAAATTAGCTCCCCAAACAAAAACTTTTATTATACTTTTCTTTGTTGCCGTTTTTGGCGCGTTTTTGTGTTTATCCCTTTGGTCTAATTTGGCTAAACAGGTTTCCAACAGATCCAATAATACAAACACTATAATCGCGGCAAAAAGCACCGCGGCAAAAACTGTCCCGGCTCCGGCTCCTGCCCCGGCCGTGGACACCACGGGATGGAAAACGTACACTAACAAACAGGAGCAGTTAAGCTTTTTGTACAAACCGGGGTGGAAAGTTTTACCGGCTGTTAACAAAGACGGCTTTACTGTTTTGCAGGTAGACCCGGGTCCGAAATTTTACAATATAAAAATTTACGTCAGCCCCAAAGAATTTTACATAATGGACGGCGTGCCCGCCACAAACGAAACCATTGACGGCCAACCGGCGCTGAACGCCGACTATTCCCTTTACGGAATAAAGGCCAACAATTTGTATTATACTTTTGATGTTGGCCTTTCCATGAGCCTGGTGCCGGACTTTGACGGTTTGGTGTATTCGGTAAAATTTGAAAATTAGAAACACTTAGGACTTACGCGTTTTATCTATAAAATATTAAATTAAAGATAAAACCCGCAAGGGGCTTGGCCGATTACATCGTTATTTTCCTGCGGTTTTACTCGGCGTAGATTAACTACGCCTCATAAAATCCTCGGAAAATGCCTCGTACTCGACCAAGCGCGTAAGTCCTAATACTAACAAAACTCCCACGCATACGCATATCGTAAGGGAGTTTTTATATTCTAAACAAACTATTGATGTGCTGATGGGAGTCTTCGTTGTTGATTGAAAGACTCCCTTGCTTTTTAATCCGACTAACAAAATTGATTAATTTATTTTGCCGCAAGAAGACTCCCATCAAAGCTATCTTTGTTGATCGGTCATTTATTGTTTTTTGTTCACGCCCACGACTATCCCCCAAAAACCCAAAACCAGGCTCAAAAACAAATAGCCGCCCGGCAGGCTGACAATGTTGGGAAAAGCAAAACCAACGAATCCCACAAAAAATAAAATGGCTCCGGTTATTAAGCTGTAGGAACGGGGGGTACTAAGTTTGATCATAGATTAAATTCGATTTACGTGTTCCCCCTCTTATTCATAAGAGGGGGTTAGGGGGTGATATTTGTGCTTGAATAATATCCCCTCCTAGCCTCCCCTTATACTAAGGGGAGGAAGGAAACACAATCCTTTAGCTACGCTTTGACTTTTTAAATTTTTGCCCTATAATTATACAAGATATTATTAACTTTGACTACACCATATGGAAAACACGTACCTCTACTACGCCTTGGGAGCGGCAATTTTAGCCCTTCTTTACGGCGTGTTTTTAATTTTTAAGGTTTTAAAACAGCCGCAGGGCCAGGGGAAAATGCTGGAAATCGCCAAGGCCATCCAGGACGGAGCCAAAGCGTATTTGTCGCGGCAATACAAGACAGTGGGCATTGTGGCCGTGGTTATTTTGATTTTAATGTGGCTGGCGCGTTTTTCCGCGCACACTATGGAAGGCTTTGTCCTGGGCGCCGTGCTTTCCGCCACGGCCGGTTTTATTGGGATGAACGTTTCGGTTAGGGCCAACGTCCGCACCGCCGAGGCCGCAAAAAAGAGTTTGGGCGCGGCGCTGTCTTTAGCTTTTGAAGGCGGGTCGGTAACCGGATTATTTGTAGTGGGTCTGGGTTTGCTCGCGGTAACCGGCTTTTTGCTGGCCACCAAAACCGCCGGCGGTCCGTGTATAAACTTAGGCGATGTTAACCAGTGTACCGGCGGCGGGGCATTTGACCTTTCGGCTTTGGCGGGCTTGGCTTTTGGCGCTTCGTTAATTTCCGTATTCGCCCGCTTGGGCGGCGGCATTTTTACCAAAGGCGCGGACGTGGGCACGGACATGGTCGGCAAAGTTGAAGCCGGCATTCCGGAAGACGATCCCCGCAACCCCGGAGTGATTGCCGATAACGTCGGCGACAACGTCGGCGACTGCGCGGGTATGGCCGCGGATTTGTTTGAAACTTACGTGGTTTCCGCCGTGGCGGTTATTTTACTAGGTTCGGCATTGTTCCCCGGCTACACCAACGCTATTATTTATCCGCTGATGATTAGCGCGGTCTCCATTATTACCACTATTATCGGCACCTGGTTTGTGCGCCTCGGAAAATCCAAAAATATCATGGGCGCAATGTATAAAGGCTTTGCCGTGACCGGAATTTTAAGCGCCGTAGCTTTTTGGCCGATTACCCAAAAAATTATGGGCGACAACGGCAGTTACTCCGTGAGCAATCTTTTTTACTGCGCGCTAATTGGTTTGGTTGTCACGGGATTAATTACCATCATCACCGAATATTACACTTCCAAATCTTTTTCTCCGGTTAAGGATATTGCCGCGGCCTCAACCACCGGGCACGGCACCAACATTATTAAAGGCATCGCGGTTGGCATGCAGTCCACGGCCGCTCCCGTATTGGTGATTGTTTGCGCGATTTTGCTTTCCTACCACTTAGCCGGGCTTTACGGCATTGCTTTGGCTGTAATGAGCATGCTGTCTTTGACGGGAATTGTAGTCGCGATTGACGCTTTTGGCCCCATTACCGACAACGCCGGCGGCATTGCGGAAATGGCCGGGCTGGACAAGTCCGTGCGCGATGTGACAGATCCTTTAGACGCCGTGGGTAACACTACCAAGGCCGTAACCAAAGGTTACGCCATTGCCAGCGCGGGACTGGCCGCCATGGTGCTTTTTGCGGCTTACACGCAGGAATTAAGCGCCAACGGCATTTCCGCGGTATTTGATTTATCCAACAGCAGGGTGCTGGTCGGTTTGTTAATCGGCGGACTGCTCCCCTATTTGTTCGCTTCCATCGCGATGTCTGCAGTAGGGAATGCCGCCAAGGCGGTTGTGGAAGAAGTCCGCAGGCAGTTTAGGGAAATAAAAGGGATAATGACCGGCGAAGCCAAACCCGACTACTCGCGAGCCGTGGACATTGTTACCAAAGCGGCCTTGCGCCAAATGATTATTCCGGCTTTGATTCCGGTGGTGGTGCCGATTTTAGTCGGCTACTTTTTGGGCGCCGCGGCTTTGGGCGGACTTTTGGTTGGCTGTATAGTAACCGGATTGTTTGTGGGCATTAGTATGACAACCGGCGGCGCGGCTTGGGACAATGCCAAAAAATATATTGAAGAAGGCAAATACGGCGGCAAAGGCTCGGAAGCCCACAAAGCGGCCGTCACCGGCGATACCGTGGGCGACCCCTACAAAGATACCGCGGGCCCGGCCATTAACCCGATGATTAAAATAATAAACATTGTGGCGCTACTAATGGTAAAATTCCTGAAGCCGTAGTGCCTTATTCCTCTCCTTTTTAAGGAGAGGCTAGCTTGCCCTGCACCGGAGTCAGACGACTGGTGCAGGGGTGAGGTTATCTACAAATCCGCAAAACCCCGCCTCACCCGCGGGGTTTTCTTTTTCCGACAACTATGCTAATATATTGCTACCCAGAAATGGGTACAAAGAGGCATGCATATGACGACACGGACAATGTTAGTACTGCTTTTTTTGGTCGGCTTTACCTTCGGGGCAGCCGAAGGACAGAGGAAAAAACCCCGGAAGGTTGACTGCTTCGTGCAGATTGACCCGCTCGTAAACATCATCACCTTCCAGCCCGCCGTGGAGATTACGGAGAGGCAACAAAGATCTTTACAGAAAGATCTAAAGGATGCCGGAAGGCTGGGGTTCGGCCGAAACGACAAAGAAAGCTGGATCACGATTGCGCATTTGGGAGGGCCGACGATGAAAATCGAAGACGTCCTTACGATAGTCATTAAGGACATCGGTCTTCAACTCACACTTCCTGTCCGTCCGGCCGCCAAGGACACCAAACAAACAGCGCGAGGCTCCCCGCCCCGCGCTTTAATTTTTGCCTAAAATAATTTCTAAAATAAAAAAAATCAGGCGATCGCAGCATCTACATGCATGCTACGATCGCCGGGGGGTGGCCGCCCCAAAAGTAATGGCCACTACCATGGCGGAAGCCCTACATCTTTGCCGGGAGCAAAAATGCCCCGCGAATTCAAGTCCTCGCGATACATTTTTTCCCAGACTTCGATAGACTGCTCGCCGAGCACATTAAAGGTATTCATATAGTCCAGCTCCCACTCTATGGGAAGCTTCTCGTGCAGGTCGCGAACTTGCGCTTGCTCTGCCGGATTCATCGCCTGGTACCATTCACCCAGATAGTCCCAGACGAAAAACTTATGGAGCTGAGCGAGTTCACTTTCGCGCGAGTTGGCTGAAGCTGTCTTGACCAAACTCTTCTGCTTCAGATACTCATGGTAGAGAGCCTGAAATCTCTTCACGGTCTCGGGGTTCACGACTGGCTCGGCCTTCGCCACGACGGGCGAATTGTAAACCTGCCCCGCGACCGGAGTAAGCCCATGCTGTTGAACCGTATCGCGTATCGCGGCGATAGCGAATACTAAAAATGCCGCGGCCACGATCGCCAAAATTATGCGTCTCGTTGTTTCCATTCTGTCCTCCCTCCACTTAGTGGAGAATTCCAAATTGTGTGTTTTGTCCGGCTTCCGCCGAACGCCATTTCTTAGATACTATAATCAATCCAAGACATTCAAAATTACCACAAAAAAGACGCTTTTGTCAAGCGTCTTTTTTAAAATTTGTTTTTTAATTCACATTATTCTTTCCGGCTTTCCTTGTTGTTTCGCGCTGGGATTATCTTGTATAAAACTATCGTAAGCTTGTTGTGCTAACCCCAACTCTCCCTCTGCGGCGCTTATTGCGGATGCCCTAATAGCCTCCGGTTTTACCCCAGCTCGCGCCAACTCTTCTTGAGCGGCTGTAATTCTATTCTGTAATACTTGTAAATGATCCGGCATTGAACCCATTGCTTCGTTATATTCAAATTGTTGTGGCATAAAAATAAAAATTAATTTTCTACCTTAAATATAAACTTTACCACCCTGCTTGTCAATTCATTTGGACGAAGTGTCCCTTCTTCCAAATGGAATTTATGGTATAATTAATGATTTTTTAATTTCTTCCAGCGCCGTTTGTTTGTTTTTTAGGCCAAGCACTTCAATAGTTTTTTGCTTTTGCCTGGCAATTTCCATATATAAATCCGTCCACTTTTGCAAACTGTCCGGGGGCAGGTCGGAAATGTCGTGATATTTTTTTGCCAAATCATCGGCTATCGGAACCACAATAAGCTTGTTGTCTATTTCTCTCCTATCCAAAGTTTCCATTACGCCGACGGCTTGGCATTTTACGACGCTGCCCGATGTTAAAGGCGCCGAAGATAATATAATCGCGTCGAACTGGTCGCCGTCCCCGCCCAAAGTGTGAAGAATAAAACCGTAGTTAAAAGGAAAAGGCAAATCCTTAAACACAAAATCCACTTTCATTTTGCCCAAGGCTTCATCAAACTCATATTTTAAATTACTGCCCTCGGGAATTTCCACAAGAACGTTAAAAGCCTCCAAACTGCCGAATGGAATTTGTTCCAGATAAATTTTGTCATTTTTATTATTTTTGCTCATTTTTGTCATTACCCAATTATTCCGCCGCCTATGCACTCTTTACCCTTGTATAATACCAAACTTTGGCCGGAGGCGACAGCTTTTTGGGGGTGAAAAAAATTGACTTGATAATTGCCTTGGCTAATTTTTTTCAAAGTTAGACCCACCAATTCTCCCTGGTGCCTGTATCTACCCATTAGCTTAACTCCCCCTAACCCCCTCTTTAATCCGACTTCGCACAAGGCTTCGTCGGACCTTCGGAAAGAGGGGGGAACTGCAGGCTCCTCCCCTTTTTTAAAGGGGAGGCTGGGAGGGGTTATAAAATTGACCGAATGGATTTGTACTTCTTTTGTCAGCAAATTTTTGTCGTCCGGATTATTTGTTACATACAGCGTGTTGGTTTTTAAATCTTTTTTCACCACGTAATACGGTCCCGTGCCGCCGACTTTTATTCCCTGCCTCTGGCCGATAGTATAGTTGAATAATCCTTGATGTTGACCAAGCAAATTTTGGCCCCCTCTCCCTACTTGTCCGCCGTAGCCTTGGCGAAGGCGGATGGGAGAGGACCTCGTGTCTTTGTTCCCCTCTCCCTTTGGGAGAGGGATTAGCTTGCCCTGCACCGGAGTTAGACGACTGGTGCAGGGGGGTGAGGGTTTTTCCGATGACAGCAAAACTATCGGTCCCGGTTTTGCCGTTAACTTCTGCTCCAAAAAATCTTTAAGCCTGATTTTGCCGACAAAACACAAGCCCATGCTCTCCTTTTTTTCGGCGTTGGGCAGTTTTAATTTGCGCGCAAGCGACCGAACAGCCGGTTTTTTCATCCCACCGATTGGAAAGAGCAGATGGGGCAGCTGCTCCTGTTTGATGTTGTAGATGAAGTAAGTTTGGTCTTTAAACTCGTCGGCACTCCGCATAAGCTGATATTTAACTCCAACCACCTCCCCCCGCTTCGCGGGGTACTCCTCCTTGGAAAAGGAGGAGAGGCTCCGCGGAGCTTCCCCTCCTGCCAAGGAGGGGTGGCGCCCGAAGGGCGACGGGGTGGTATAAATCTGCGCGTAATGACCGGTTGCCAAATAATCAAAACCATTTTCCATTGCCCAATTGTATAACAACTTAAATTTAATTTCTTTATTGCACATTACATCCGGGTTCGGCGTGCGACCTTTTTTGTATTCGTCAAAAAAATACCGCATCACGGTTTTTTGGTACTGCTTTTCAAAATTCAATGTGTGGAGAGATATGCGCAAAAACGCGGCCACCCTAAGCGCGTCTTGGCGGTCAGCAAGCCACGGGCATTCGTTTTTTAAAAGCCCGGCCGTGGACGACCAATTCTTCATAAACGCGGCCTCAACTTCGTAACCCTGCTTAATCAGCAAATACGCCGAAACCGCGCTATCAATGCCGCCGCTCAACGCAACTAGCACTTTTTTGCGTTGAGCGCCCCGAGCCTGTCGAGGGGCGGATAAAGCAATTAAAACCTTCTCCTGTTTTTTCTGACTTTTATTCATACTGACATATATTGACATAAAAATTTACCTATTGTAAAGTGACTGCCAGGAGGAACCATGAAAGGAAATCGTATAGACCGATATCTTGTCGTCGGCGTGATTGTTTCCGCCATCATTACGGCCGCGCTGGCTGTTTACGCCGAACGCAATGAGCATCAAAAACAGGCCGCTCATGCTGCTTCAATAAGTGCCAACAAAGCGGTAGCCGCCAATCCAGAGAGTTCGCCGCAACCCAGTAGCAATCTTGGCGAACTTAGCCAACTGCCCTCAACTTGCTGGACAGACTTGGACAAGGCTGTCGGCAGGCGGCCAAGGCTGTTTTACTTCTGCAACGATGAAAAGCATCCCACGGGAGCCATCATCGGCAAACAGAAGGTGGTGCTTGTAGCCACCGACGAGCTGGCGCTCCGCCTGAGCAAACAGGGTACCGGCGTTAAATACCTCAGTATCCAAACGGCCGAAGGTCGGCGCCTGTACGATCAGGCGCTACTCTCGCTCCAGCAGTAAAGCGCCAGTGCCATCACCGCCAACCCCGCCACGCAACAACCCTCGCTCCTGCACAATCCTACGGGAATGTATGGCGGCGAGGGTGTATTTTTTTAAACTTTAAATTATATTTTAATGTCACTTTACAAACACCGTCACCAAAACTCCGGCCACGACCAGCGTGCCGCCTAAAATGTTGCCGTAGGTTGGTTTTTCGCCCAAAAAAATAAGCGCGAGGATAATCGTGAGCGCCACAGACAACTTATCAATCGGCGCGACTTTGCTGGCCTCCCCGAGCTGCAATGCCCTATAATAAAACAGCCAAGACAACCCTGTAGCTATTGCCGAAAGGATTATGAATATCCAAGTATGCCGCGACCAGTCTTTTACCTGGCCGGCGCTTCCTTCTATAAATACAATACCCCACGCGAACACCAAAATAATCACCGTGCGTACGGCCACGGCCAAATTACTGCTTATCCCCTTAATGCCGATTTTGCCGAAAATCGCCACCAGCGAGGCAAAAAAAGCGCTTAAAACTGCGTATAAAGCCCAAGTCATAATTTAAATGAGCAAAAATGACATAATTGACAAAAATGAGCAAAAATTACTGCGGCCCTATTTTCGTCGTTTTTGTCATTTATTTAATTTTTGTCATTACTTATAATATTTCTCCGCCTGCTTTTCCATTCCCGCTATATCGGCGTTTTGCAAAACATGGCCGTTAAAAAAGAAGCTGGGCGTGCCGGGCAAATTGAGCCCCAAAGCCTGGTCGCTGTCGCTCTGGATTACCGCCAAATATTTTTTATTCGTAATGTCACTCTTAAATTGGTCAACATTTGGGACTCCGACGCTTTGCGCGTACTGCGCGAAAGTATCAATCGGATCGCTTAAACCTTCCCAACTGGTTTGGTTTTTAAATAAAATATCGTGTATCTCCCAATACTTGCCCTGCGCTCCGGCGGCCTCGGCGGCCAAACAGGCTTCCACGGTGTTTGGATGAATTTGGGTTAAAGGAAAATATCGGAACACGAAAACCGTGTCCTTAAAAGTAGTCGGCACCTGCTTAAGCATATCGCTGTAATCGGCGCAAGACGGGCATTGGTAATCGGCATATTCAATAAACACATTCTTGGCCGAAGCCGAGCCTTGGTAACGGTCCACGCTTGGGTCAAAAGCCGGAGGAGTGGAAATGGTTTTGGCGGATGACGTGTTAAGCGCGGCGTTGTAGCCGGTAGACGAAGACTGCTGGGTTTGCTGGGGTGAGATTTTAAAAAGATAGTAGCCGAGGCCGAGGACTATTAATATTACGATGATTATGGTAATAGTCTTTTTCATTATTGGTACTTTAATGATTATTTATAAATTAAATTTCTAATTATTCTAATTGTAGTAATTGACCTAAACAAGCACCAATGACCAATGTCTAATTTCCGGATTTGGGAATTGAGTATTGGAATTTATTTAGAATAATTAGAACAATTAGGTTAATTAGAATAATTTTAATTCCCGCTTGCCCCCATACTCGTCCCCAGCACCATCCCAAAAGAATTAGTCAAAGCCAGTACCTGCGCCACTCCGGCCAAGTTGGCCAAAAGCTTGGTTTCGCCAAAGGCCGTATACAAATGGTCTTCCCCCAAAACCACAATCGCCAATTCCTGCCCATTATATTTTATCAGCGAAGCAAAATTATATTCAGCTTCATCCAAATAACCGGTTTTGGCGCCTAAAATTTGCACACCGGAATCAGCCAAAAGCTTGTCGGTATTTTTTATAGTTTGATTATACCTAAAATTGTTGGTTGAGCGCAACGCATAACTGCTTAAGCCGGCGATTTTAAGCAAATAGGGGTTGGAAAAGGCAGCGGTAACAATTTTCGCGTAATCGGCCGCGGTAATTTGGTTTTGCGGATCCATGCCCGTAGGTTCGTTAAAATGGCTGGCCGTAGCGCCTAAACTTACGGCTTTTTGGTTCATTTTTGCCACAAACTGCTCTGTTGTAAGCCCGGTGCTTCCGGCCAAAGCGCTGGCCGCGTTGTTGGCCGAAGGCAGAAGCGCGGCATGAAAAAGCCCGTCTACCGTAAATTTTACGCCCGGCTTGGCCTTAATGCAGGCACCCCCGGACGCGCATGCCCCCAAAATTTGATCGGCCAACGTAATGGCGACGGTTTTTGTAAGTTTGACTTTACTGTCCAGCACTACCAAAGCCGTAACCAGTTTTGTCAACGATGCCGGCGTCCAAGGCAAGTCGGCATTTTTTGAAATAATTATCTGCCCGGTATTTGCGTCCTCTACTATATAAGCCTGGGCGCTTAAGCCCGCCATGTTCGCCAAATCATTTCCGCTGGTCGGCATGTTAAGAGCCATTGCCGCGGTTGGCGCAATTAGCAAACTTCCGATTAAAATTGTAATTAGGTATTTATTTAGCATTCTGTTTTAAATTCGAAATCCGAATGTCGAAATACGAAACAATATCTAAATTCAAATATTTAATATTTAAACCGGAATTCCCAAGGTTTTGAATTTAAAACTTAGATATTTGGATTTGTTTCGAATTTCGGATTTCGTTCTTAGAATTTGTCTTATTGCAGCATGTTTCCAAATTTCCCCTGCAGCATCTTCTTATGCTGTTTAAACAAATCCTCCAGAGCCGAGCGGATGTGGCGGCCGATTTCGCTTTTATCTCCGACGATGGAAGGGTCGACTTCCACGCTTTTTA
>Ga0182027_10014954_pt1 | contig 10712 bp, 12 predicted proteins | sample 712E1DmetaG_FD_121300 | JGI IMG/M metagenome (GOLD analysis project Ga0182027, IMG submission 121300) | Permafrost microbial communities from Stordalen Mire, Sweden - 712E1D metaG (Illumina Assembly) | ecosystem: Environmental > Terrestrial > Soil > Wetlands > Permafrost | place: Sweden...
AGGTAAAAAACCAAAAGAAGTTTTAACAGACAAAAACAGGTCTTATGAAGATGGCATCGAAAAAGCATACGGAAGCGATACAGAACACGTTATCGGGAATCCCTTCAAGGAAAAGGAAACAGGCGAGAGCACAAGCGAGATTGAACGCTTTCACGGCACACTTAAAGACCGTACAAAGGTCTTTCGCTCATTCAGGGATATAGACACGCTCATTCAGTTTACCGATGGCTGGCTTGTCTATTACAACTTCTTTAGACCGCACGAATCACTTGAGGGTAAAACACCCGCTGAGGCTGGCAAGATTCAGTACGATATTAAAGATTGGGCTGGATTTATGCGTCTGCCAGTGCCTAAACAGCGTATTGAATTTGTGGATTCACCAAAGCCAAAACGAGTCAAAACTGTCATTGATACCAGTAAATTACTCACTAGAAAGAGAGGACATAGAGCTCCTAGAGAGGGGTTAACTACACCTCATCGGGCTAGGCATGGGAGTGGTATCACTCGGAGAGCAGACCGATGAGCGATTTATTATTACGTTTTGTGATTATAACGCTATGTATTTCGGCAATATCATCGGCTATTTTTGCAGGTGTTGGGTGGGGATTCTATTTATCACTAAAATACGGGGTGAATCAGTTCGCGAAACCACTTAACAAGGAGAAGAACGAAACCTGTATAATCGCCAAGCCAAAATAAGATATAAAGGATTAATATAAATATCCGAAAGTTATATTCAGGTGGAAATTGTGTCCAATAATCAGGTTTAAGCATGGAAGAAAACAACAAACTAGAAGGTGGTAAAACAGCCAAGATGAGTAAAACAACAAGCCTGCTAACCCATATACGAAACCGAATCATGACGAAAGTCTAACACAGGAGAAAAATGAAAACAACCAAATTAGAACTTAACCAAACTATTGTATTGTTTCTAATGTTTTCTGGACATTAAAATATATAATTTCCGTTTGTTTGTTATTTAAGGAACATTGCTTGAAAGAGGCACAATCCGGTGAGAGCGTTAGTATAATTAGTCAATTTACATATCACTTTTGCGGTTTTCCGCCAACCAGTCTAGCCAATATCCCTCTTCTCTGATAATCCGAGATGTTCTTGAGTTGTGAAGAGGTCTGCTCTCTCAAAGATTGTATCTCTGTAACTATGCCTTTTATTTCATTACTCAATGTAGCCGCATTGCTATTCGATTCCTCACGCAAATTTTGTATTTCCATTTTTAAACTTTTTACTTCGTCTTGAACCGCTTGAGAGGTTGCCAGAAGTTCTGGGGTACCTATAGTTCCAAGAGTTTCTATAATGTCTTTTGATCTGTCAGTAAGGTCCTTGAGGCGTCCTGATAGAGAAGAAAGATGATTCAGCGCAGTTTCTAGCCCCATTGCCGCTGCTGAATAGCTCGAAGTCTCATGTCGAAGTTTCTCTAACTCTTCTAAAACTAGTGCAGCCTGTCTCTCCAAATCGAGGAATTTATTTGCAGGATTTTCTGTAGTCAATTTCTACCTCCCAATATTTCTCATTGCCGAGCTGCGTGAAATCATCCGGTCTAATAACCAACTAGCAGGTATTTCGATTAATTCGGTTGGAATCCACAAGGTTAGTTCACGAGCAAAGACACGGTCCATTTTCAATGAAAGAAATAGTTCTTCCGTAAAAGCCTTCGCAATGGCATATTCTTTATCCATTGCTACACCGATAATTCCGCCAAAAGCTTTTCCAACTACTTGTTTATTAAGATCATATTCTCCAAAGGCAAATTCGAACGAAGCTTTTATGTCTTGGCATGCAACCCTAATATCGCCATTCCTTACCAAGGCTTCAGATAAGCCTCGAAGCATCAATAGTCCGGGATTATCCGGATACGAACTTAGCAACCTCGCCACTGATCCCCGTAAAATAGATGCATCATTTGGAGAAACTAGATCATCTAACAGTGGATCTAAAACGTCAACTCCCCCTTGCGAGGATCCAATAACGCGCTCAAGTCTTTCATCAAATTCAGAATGCTCTAAATAATCAAGTATCCGAGCTCTAAAATCTTCTCCATTTAAGGCTTTTCGAGTCGCAAATAGCATTTCTCTTAGCGAATTCCGGCGGGCGCGTTCAATATGAGTATACACAAAGCTTATAAGTGAACGGCTAATGTCAAGCACATATTGTTCATGAGATTCAGCGGAGATAGCAAGTGCTTCCTCTTTGGCTTTTTCTCCTAATTTCTTGGAATAAGCTCCAACATATGCCCCATAAGAATTGGCAATTTCTTGTTTATTGGCTCCAGACAATATTATATCGAAATCAACAGGATATCGGACTGTATAATCTTTTACAACGCCAATTACTAACAACCTATGAAGGGCCTTCTCAAGCCTCTCACTCGATATTCCATTATTGGGATCATTACTACTTCCTTTCGAAGCTGATAAATGAGCTGTGATATGTTGGTTTAATGGTGGTAATCTAGAAATAACATCTTTTATATCTTTCAGTTCGACGTCCTCACCCCTGAAGGAATTTGTATGGAACCATAGCGCTCTAGTGATATCGTCCGCTTCTTCTCGTTTTATATTAGATGTTTGTCGAATGATTTCTGCAAGATTTGTCCCAGGGCTCAATAATGTTTCCGTCCGGCGAGAATCGTCATCAGACAAAATAATCGCGCATTCAGCTTTATTTCGGTCCCTCCCAGCTCTGCCAGCTTCCTGATAAAAAGATTCTATGGACTCAGGAAGCCCAATATGTACGGTATATCTTATATTTGGTTTATCTATACCCATCCCATAAGCTTTAGTACATGCCATTAACGCAATTTCATTTCTCTTGAATTTTTTAGCAGTGTCTTGCTTCACTTTTTTCCAGATATTTTCATCAACTCCATGCGGAGGACTCCCAGCATAAAATGCAACTGGGACACCTAGAGTTTTGGCTAACTGCTCGGATTGTTCTCTTGCACCAAATTCACTCCCAACAAAAGGGCAAAAGACAAGGCCTGACGCTGTTCGGGTATCACATGATGTAAAGAAATTTGATCTTGAAATGCCAAAATCTGTTGGAAGTCTATTTAAAAATCCGTTTAGTCGCCCAGTTTTCTCATTTGAATGACAGCTTAAAACGGCATATTGGAGTTCTGGTCTATCAAAAGAATTGGGAGTAATAATCGAATCAAAATCAGTAATACCCAGCTCTCGCTGTATATCTTTAAGCACGATTTTACTGGCTGTCCCCGTAAGCGCGATTAAGGGGGGAGTGTGTCCGTTTGACGTACAATATTCTCTTGCTATTCTCCCAAGGTTCAAATATGCCGTCCTAAAATTATGGCCCCACTCAGATACGCAGTGAGCCTCATCCACAGCTATCACAGATACTGGGGTTAATACTGTAAGTGCTCTAAGATGTTCACGGAAAGGGGCAGTCTGTAAACGCTCCGGTGCTATGTAGGAGAAAAGATAATGTCCCGATGAAAAAGCTCTAAGAAGTAGTTCTCGTTGTTGTTGGGATTTTAGCTCACTTGTAATTCCTACACATCTGTCGATTCCAATATGATGTAGATTATCTATTTGATCATCGATCAAAGATATGATGGGATCCACCACTATGCAGCGTCCTGGGAGAAGTAAGGCTGCCAATTGGAAGGCAATGGATTTACCTCGCCCTGTCGGCAATAAAACTACAGCATCTTTCCCTTTTAATATTCGTTCTATTGCTTCCCATTGTCCTTCCCAAAAATCATCTTTTCGAAAAATATACTTAAGAAACCAACGAGATTCCTCTTTATCTGGTTTTGAGATGGCAATAGGAACGGTAGCTGGAGCTGGTATTTCTATCTCACCGGGGAACGTTAAATCAGAAATGGAAAAAACAGGAACATCTTCAAGCCCTATGGTCAAATTGTTTTTCTTTTCTGACGGAGCAATTATAATAGTCGGGCGTACACTATTGCTCTTTAAAACACCGATGTGAATTGAACTCATGGGAGATTGGAAACCATACAAATTTGATAACCGTGATAATAATTCAATTATTGCAACCCCGGCGGTCTCCAAACCTTGCTCAACCAAAGGATTATCAGCAATAAGAGCCGGGAGTATAATTGCAACAGAATTGTTATTAGTGTTTAACCAGCCATCACGAATAGCTTCTAGAATTATTAATTGAATTTGATGAATTAATTTAAGTAACCTTAAGGACTGAATAAGTTCGGTTTCATTTCGGTCTTCTGTGTTTTTCATTAGGTTTGAAGGAACTTTTATAAGTTCTTTGAGTCGTTTTAGGTTGGAACCATCCGCACTACGAATCTCTCTGGTTGGAATTCGCACGACTCTAAACCCAATTGATGATACTAAATTATCTCTGCTATTATCCTGTTCTTGATGGGTCTTATGATCATCACCATCAATTTCTACTACAATTGGTATATCGTCCAAACGCGTAAGAACGAAGTCTACCCGAGCTTCTCCATCAGTCTCCAAACTAGGAACCAATGATGTAAGATGCACCTGAGGCATAATGCACCATGGATTTTCAAGAGTTTGATTCCATTTTGTCATAATACCGAAAAACTCACGTTCTTCATCGCTATCGAACTTTAACGCTTCAAAACTACAAGTTGCAAATAGGCCAATCCAAGTCAATGATTGTATAAGTTGTTTTTCGTCAACTTCTAAAACGTTTTTTCTGATGATTGTCTCGAGGCGAGGCAAGCAAAATGGAGTGGAGCCTCGTGTTAAAAGTGATTCAGCAACCGAAATAAGCGCTTTGCTATTCCCATCAGAGATGGGTGTCGTAGAAAGCGGAAAATCTAATCGCCACTGGGTGGCCGCCCTTACTATGACGCGAGGTATATCGAAACTATGAATCTTTTCAGTTAATAACGCAGGCAAACCGCAACATTGGAAAATCCTAGTTTGTAAATTATTATTTCTTGGTGCTAAATTTACCACTCTAGGAATAACTACAGATTCTTGAAAATTATCGAATGTTGTGGAGTTACTCCGTGGAGGATTACTGTCCTTCGAAGTTAATTGGATAGGTAATATTACTTGGCAACGAGGATATGCAGAGCAGCCCCAAAATTGGCTGCCAGCCATTCCTCCTTTTTTTGCGACTCTTAACCGCATAATATTTCCGCAAGAAGGACAAATTGGAGGTGCGGGGTTCCCAGAACTAGGCATATTGGGCTTAAGTTCAGATTGTTCTTGTTTTTCTTGAGGGCGTTGAGAATGAAAATGGCTCAAATGAAACTCTAGTTCTTCTTGAGTCTTGAATTCCTTTTGGCAAACAGGGCATATCAGTTGGGGCACAATACTCCTTAATGGGATGGCAGTTTCTGCAAATAATTGAGGTGTTTTGACAATTCTATCCGTTTGCGATTACGCAAAAAAGATAATGATCGATGGATAAAAAAGAACAACGATTCAATTCTTAATCAAAACAAAGATTTCTCTCATTATAGGAAGGTTATGATTTTTGGTCAAGTGTGCTAGACCATTTGCCGGTATTATAGTTATCACGGCATGATAAGTTTCACTAATTAATCAACCAAATCGATATTATAACTTAGTGGTCACACTATCTCGTCAGTGTCGGTTCACCTTATTTTTAGGCTCAAATGTCACATTTGCCCTTTTCGTTAGGTCACACAAAGAGTATTTGTGACATTCGGTAAACATTGCGTTATAACGCAAAGAACGTCTATTTCGCACCTGATTAAATATCAAATTCTCGCCTCATTTCAAAGGCTGATTTGCCACCACGGTCAGGTTGCGGCGTGTTATTCCAAATGTTCATCGCCAATCCAAGCCATTTATTGATTTCCTCTACTGAATTAACGCTGCCAACCCGTTTGACAATTTCCTTACTAAAATCATTAATTTGGCTTGAGTTCATATGTAAGAGAACCAACTTCTGCCACTGGGCGTGAGTCATGATTAGGGTGGGACATCCCTCGGCCTCAGCTTCTTTCGTCATTCGGGCCACAGCAGCTTCAAGAGAAGAATCACGTGGCAATTCCACTTTAGGATGATCGATGGATGATTCAAATCTTTGCTGCAGCAGCCTTTCCATGTCTATCGGATTGAGTTGAAATTTCTTTAAATGAGCTTGCATGCCCGGCATTATATGCATTGGCCATTGCAACCAGCCGGGGCCAATCAGCCATCCATGTCGTCCTACGGGAATGATATGGGTATATAAAGCCTCATCACGGTTGAGGAACCGACTTAGCTGACGATTATCAACAATAAATTCTTCCTTCTCTAGTTTCAGGACTAGGCCTCTTCCCGGAGTAACCATGGCTACCATCGCCAGTACATATCGGGAGCCTTTGATTGAATCAATAGCGGAATTCAGATCGCTGCCATTGAGAATAGCCGCTGCAGCAACTTCGGCAGGGGCTCGTCCATCCGGTAATTTGAAAGTCAGAGTAAACCACCCCAGAAATCGACGTTCGCGGCTCGTGACATCGCCGCCACCTTGTATATAATGGGCTTCTCCGGGTTCATCATATCCAAAGAAATCCCTGCGAGCGGTTGCCCTGACATCAGACAAGGTGTCGCTTTGTAAACACCATTCAGCCAATTGTTCAACCATGCTGGTATTTAATGTCATAAAAATACTTCTCCATTGAACTTATTGCTCATAGCCCCGCCACTCTCAAAGCTGAGCCGGTTTAAAATGCCCGTGATAATATTAATACTGAAAATTAGCTATGTTGATATTAATTACTCGTGTACCCCATGTTCTTCAAGCCCATCTTTGTGCCCTTCGTCGTATCCTTCATCGTAGCCTTTCTGTTTAGCTTCAACCAGTTTCTTGTCATCTTGTTCGGCGATTCCCAGCCCGATTTTTAGAATATCCGCGAAACTTTTCCCGTCAACTTCTTTACTTTTGGTCAGCCGATCATATAGTTCTTTTGACACTCGGCAACTCACTGTCGGGTGGCTATTTTCGTATTTTATTCTTGAGGGTGGTGCTTTTCTCTTTGATTTTCCGGACATTGGTTCTCTCCTAACCAAAATTATCGCAATTTATCTATAGTTTACCATATATGTTTGCCATAGGAGATTACCATATGACGTTTACCATAGTTCTTTTTAATGTTCCGACCAATAAATTCGTATCTAAATGAAATTATAACCTGGATAATTTATTTGATAAGTTTTTTTTGCACTAATATTTTAACTTGAGAACCCCTCCCCCTCTCCAACTCAAATCGCTATCGCGGAGATGCGGATACGGCATTACTAATTTTCCACGTGATTTAGCGCTTACTCAAGTCATGACCGAATTAAAGAATATCCGGAAAGGTTGTTTTACTAAAAGGAAATTAAAAAGATAACAAATTTACTCTGGCGAAGAGCGCCATCAGCCCGCTGGTTGGACCGCCAGACAACGATATTTTGTTGCCTATTCAATGGTCCTTTATCCACTGAATAAGTTCCTCTTTAAGAAATACACGCTTTTTGCCAATTTTGTGGGAAGCAAGACCTTGGTTCATCAATCGATATATAGTCTGGTGGCTTACGCCGAGGAATTCCTGAGTTTCTTGAAATGTCATGTGTATTCTTTGATTCTCTTGTGAGTTATTTTGTTCCTTAGCCAAATGTGACCTCCCTATTGTTAACCTAGATAGTATGGTAACCAATAAAATAGACATGAGGCACAAATGGACTATATGATATTATATGGTATAATACGATACACAAAAATCTTAAATAGACTTATAGTTTATCGCCTCAAGGACTTTACAAAATACTTCAAAGGAGTAATATATGCTAACTAACATTAGTAACCTGAATTGTGTTTCGTGCCCTGCATTACGCTTACGGGATGTTGAGCGGATTAAAGTTGTTGAACGGATGCGAACACAGGCGCTAGAAAAATTCGGTGGTAAATCGGCCTGTATAATCCTCCTTTGTGAATCTACTCCGGCACATGCCTTTGTATATGACCTCAACTCGAACTCTAATTTACGTAAGAATTTGAGAAAGGAACTTGTGCCCGGGGGGAGCGATGAGGCCTTGTTTACTTACTTGAATAATCATCGTATTTGGATCGTCGACTGTGCCCTTTGCCCGGTACATTTACTTAAAAATAATACGGACAAACGCTCGGCAGCGACAATTTGTTTGGAAAGGCACAATGTTGTAAACCTCCAAGCTGAGAAAAATGCGAAATTGGTGACAATTTTCCCGGTTCACCGCGGTTTCAAAAAACGGGACTTACCTTCAATTGCGCAACGGGTAATAATCAACTTTCCTTTTTCAAATCTCGCCGGTCTGAAAGAATTTGTTGAAAGTCAGAGATGCAACTCATCAGAAGATATATAATGAATTGGCAATGAAACTTCTATGATAAACAAATACGTTCGTAATGCAGTGCCAATCTACCCGGGTATTTCTGAACAATCTGAAGGCCTAAATGCACTAATGAGCAATATCGGAACCGGGGAGTATTCGGTCTACAAAGGTACGCTCGTATTTTGGGATGTGGACCATGATGTACGCGTGCTAACATTTATCGACAATAACGAAATGCTGATTCCCCGTATATTGGCTGTTTCAGAGAGTAAAGCTTTCCTCAATATTCTATGGCTGGGTAAGATCCCCAATTTCCCCAAAGAGGTTAAAGGGGTTAACGAGAAATTACCTGATCTGGTGGAGGTAGCCGGAGATGACTGGCGGGTCCAATCCTGTAAAACCTCAAGCCGTATTTGGCTGCCGATTCTTAAGGTTTACATGCTGAAGGCTCTTTGACCCAGGCGTTTGGGGATAGGGCATTTAAGGGGAACACTTCGGTGACAATAAAAAATGGTTTTTAGGAACTGTTTAGTCATTGTCCATAATGCTGGCATACAATGATTCAATATTGTAAATATATGGTGGGGAAACTATAAAAACCGGGAATAATCTTCCCGCGTTTTCTTTGTATAATTGAGACTGACCCCCGGGGGGTATGAGACAATGCCAAATTTAATCACCTAATGGAACGCTAAATAGCTGTCCCAATATTTGCTTGCTTATCGTGGATTTATTTTGAGTGTAAAACGCAAATTTGACGACGCAACCATAGATTGTGTCGTGCACCACCTAAGGTCGTGTCGCGAACAATTTAAAACCGGGGTGAAATTGGCCCCAATAAATCCAATTATCTTACACGTTTTAGTGTGACCATCGTTGGTCACCTATTGAAAATTGGTGACACAATTTGCTTTGTTGCATTTCCCCTGTAAAAAGTAACAAAAGCGTTCGTTTTTTGTAACAATTACGGTCCAATTTTGTTACTCAGGCTCAATAAAAGTGCACAATTTTGGTGGATTTGTTACAAAAATACCCCCAAAAGTTACTTGACTCCCCTGTTTTCTTGGATTATAGTAATGATATTACAGTACTGTAATGAGAGTAAGGCCGGATGCATAAATATATTTGTCTTCATTGTTTTCACGATTGGGATACGGTTAATGACCGAAAGGTTTTACGCTGTTCCGTTTGCCACCGCAACCAGGGTGTAAATTATGAGAAATTTCGCAAGGCAGTGGAGACGGCGAAAACAGCATTACGAAAAGTGGCCGCATCACCTCCGCCCAATCCGCCTCCTCTTGATGTCATTGGGCTTATTCCCGAAGCTTTGGAACAGGTATTGGAGATTGCCAGAGAGGAATTTCCCAGTCCTCTCGTGCCATTTAACTGTTTCAAAGAAATTTTACGCCGGGCTCACCAAGAATTAAAGGAAGAATATTTAATACAACAATCATCTTCTCGCCAGGAAAGATAAAATGATGATCAGAAATGGGCTGCTATGGTTAGCCGCATGGATTGTTGCACTGGCAGCGTATCTAATTATTCTGGTACCTTGGATTCTTGGATACCACGCGGATTTAGCGAAAGTGTATAGGCCGATACGTTGGCTGGATAAACAACGGGTCGCCAAATGTAAGAATTGCGGTTTTATCGTACGACGGAACTGGAATTTCTGCCCGGTTTGTGCCAACTTGGTTCAAAGAAGCTTGATTGATGAGATGGAAAGAAAGACATTCGCGCATAAGCTAAAGCATATGTTTAAAGTGAAGCTCAAGCGAAATTTACTTACTTAGTTATCTTTATAAAACGAAAACTATGGAAGCAGATAGAGTGGGTCTGTGAATTAGAAAAGAGGACAAACGAATCGACCTATATATCAACTCATAGGAAGGAAGTGCACCATAAAATGCTTTGCAATATTTGCTACCAGGAAGTTGATAACGGCGTTATTGTCCCAGGCTTTCAGAAAGCGGCTGGGATTTGCCATGAAGAGTGCATAACTGAAGCGACTCTTAAAATTGCCGCGGATCCATTAAAAGAAGGATTGTTGCGTCATTTGGTGGAGTATGAAGAAAGCCGGACGCCCCAAGACAGGGCAAAGGATATCTCTGATGGCAGTGCCGACGTCTGCTGGGAGTGGACGGACGTTAATATCCCTTATTACAGAATGCGTCCGCTATTGGATGCCGGACTGGTGACTGTTGTTTTCCGAACCAACAGATCTACCAACTACGCTTTGGTCGGCAGGCGAATTATCAAGGAAGCTCTAAATACCGAGGAACAGGCCACGGAAGAACACGCTGAAACCGCCGAAATTCCTGCTGACTTGTTTAGCTGCATTATTGGTTACGAGGATATCAAAGAAGAGATAAAATTTACGCTAACACACGGTAAAAAGAATCATTA